>Ga0307931_1001468_pt1 | contig 15472 bp, 21 predicted proteins | sample OrgLakmetageno47_FD_201816 | JGI IMG/M metagenome (GOLD analysis project Ga0307931, IMG submission 201816) | Saline water microbial communities from Organic Lake, Antarctica - #47 | ecosystem: Environmental > Aquatic > Non-marine Saline and Alkaline > Saline | place: Antarctica: Organic Lake... | reverse complement strand
GCCATTTGGTACATAAATATGATGAAATTATATGCTCCATTCATCAAGGAGGCCACCCTGCGAGTCACCATGACCCTCCGGTCGGAGGGCCATGGTGGGGATCCTTCGCCAAAACTACAGGGGGGGTAGGAGGAGAAGTAAGCACCCCTGAAGCCTATAATAAGTACAAAGTACGGTCGCGGTCGCAAATCGCAAATATCAAATATTACAAATCACAAATAGATCAATGTAGTTTGATGTTTAGTACTGGCATCTCAAAACTGCTCTCACTGAAAATGTCGGGCATGTGCGCCTGATTAGCTTCTTAGGTCTAGTTTGCGCTGCTTTGCTTTTCTTCTCTACCTGTTAGTCTTCTAATTCCGGCCCTTCGGGGCCTGTCTCAAAAATGTCTGTCTGTGTGTCACATCACATTTTTATCTGGGTAAATATGTTCTGACACCTTACGTATGTTCTGACACGTTGTCACGTCACTGACATCAACCATGTTCTGACACCTTGTCACGTCACTGACATCAACTACGTTGATCGTGGCGTGGCGGCGCGCACGCCGCTGCAGTCACGTACTAGATGATAATTCGCGGATTTACGATTCAAAATCCGCTAAACACAACCATCTCATTTGCCTGCGTTGCGTTGAGTTAGGAGCCTCACCGCAACAACTACCGATGGATGCCTCTGCGAACTATGCAGCGACACCTGAAGGAGAGCCTGCTACACCACCTCGTCCTATGTCGTCAGCTGCGCCAGCGCTGAGCTCAGGCATCGGTGGCGTTGTGCGGCCAGCTACCTCTGCGAGTCGCCCTCCTACCGGCCCGGTGTCGGCCCGGATGCGCGCTCCAGCCAGCGGACGCACGAACCGACGCTCCGCTGCTATAACGAGTCAGCCGGCGCAGGCTTCATCAGATGCTAGCGCCATAACCACTCCGAGCGCGCGAGCGCGGCAACTTCAGATGCGCGCCACGGGCACGTTTGCGCTCAACAAATCAGACACCGGACGAGTATCAGTGCAGTCGATGAATTCACCCGAGCTAAAGAAAATGGAGACCGTGTCTTTGCTCCGCGACTCAGTGCCTGGCCCGAAGGACTGGATATCGGAAATGCACGCGAGCCAGAGGCCTGGTGAATGGTCGTTCGCTGATAAGCTGCTAGAGCTCAACGAAGAGAAGCACATGATTGTGCAGCAAGCGATTGACAAGGTACCTTCCTGCGAACAAACACTGGTCAAGTGCACTCAACACGCACCCTAGACTGTCTTATCTGCTGTTCCCAATATGCTTGGCGTTGCATCATTTTGCGCACATTCGACTGACTGCAACGCACTCGGTAGATTCCTTGCACGCATTTCGTATTGCGCACAATTCTCTGACTTCTTCTGACCACCTCGTTGATTTTCCGCGGCATTTTTTTTTCAGTTCAATTCCGACAAAGGTCGCCGAAAATTGCAGCGCTTAGTCAACTTCAAATTTGCTGGCTCCGTGGACATTCTCTTCCAAAATGCTGACACGGACGGGGTGAGTTGCATCTTATGAGGTTGAGAGTATGCTCTGCTCTGATTATCGACAGAGGCGCATCTACCTTCACCCTGGTCAAGGTTTCATTTGTTTTTCAGTAGAATTATGCCTGCTCTTGTCCTTTTGTGTTGTTTGATCAGGACGGGGAGTTGGATTTCGAAGAGTTTAGTGCGATTTTGAAGCGGCATCGTTTGGAGCAGTTTTTCCCGAGAAAAGAGCAGCGAGACGTGTTCAAAGCTATCGACAAAGACCTCTCCAACAAGGTGCAAAAATAGAGGGACGAAAAGAGGTCCCCACCTAAGACATAAATACTGCGAGCAGTGTTTCAATCGTAGCCATCTACTTCTGGATTGCAGACTTAATGTTTTTCAAAATTCCGCTCCATCGGGGTTTTTTTTGCTACTCCCCCCTTTTTTTTATCAATCTACATGTATCATCTCATTATTTTTTGCTTGAATTGCTAAACCTCAACAAGGTGACCATGGACGAGCTCGTTGAGTATTTAATGGACGATCCTCAGGACGAAGCAGGCAGGCCAAAAGTGGTGAAAATGCCGGGCAATGTGACGCCCAACGGCTCGAGCCGTTACTCCCATGCCTCCGAAGCCGATTCTTACAGGGGGAACCCATTCGCCGCCAACGCCGAAGCCAAGAGTGGCAAAGACATGGCGTTTACCACCAATGCCGCAGACCGGACCGCGGCGCAGGTGTGTGTGCATGCTTGAACGTGCAAAGCCTTGACTGTCTTGGCTTCTTCGTAGCGCTGTCTTACTTCGTGGTTGTAGCTATCGTCGCCTCTTTCCTTCAGGCTACTCTAGTAACTTGACGGCGTGCAACAAATCAGAATAGTTCATAAAGTACTCGTACACTTTTTCTTCATTTGACAACTTCTGGAATAACGTGTTTCTCGCAGGAATTGAAAAAGCGGGCCGAGAAGAGCAAGGACCGGATCGTGAAGAAAATCGTCGACAAGCGCACCAAAGAGAAAAACGAAGACGGACACATGTTTACAGCACAGTGAGTCATTGAAACAGTTTTATATGCGTCTGCATCTATGGTACTCTGTAGATAACTTTTCGCTTGACTCGTAGTAGCATTGATTTAATCTCCGTTGCCTCTACTTCGCATCATCAGTGTCACAATCCTTCCCTCAATTTCCTTGCCTTTTTCTCGACTAAAAACTCCAAAATTCAAAAGGTATTTGCTCAATGCGTTAAAGCAGTGCGACAAGGACATGAGCGGCACCCTCTCAAAGGAGGAAATTGAGTTCTGCTTTGGCCCTAAGTGGCTTGATTTGGATGTGGACCAAAACGACATGGACGATTTTGTCGAGGTATTTCTACTTACATGAATATATTCGGGGAAAGGTTTCTGCTACCGGTGCCGATTACTTCATTGTGTTGAAACCTAGCATCTTGCTAGAATTCATATATATCTTTCTTTTGCGTCGTACCTTATTCATTTCACCACTGATTTTTTTCCGCCATTTTCTTCCTTCTTTCTTCTCATGTGTTATTCTCTCCTACAATTAGGTCGCCGATGTCGACAAAGATGGAGCGATCTCATACAAGGAGTTCATCAATGCCTTGCAGATCCACGATTTAGATCCCGCCTACAACCCAGTGATGGAAGCAAGGGAGCGAGGCTTGAAGAGATTGCACGACCGAGTGCAACAACCGTTCAAATTTCAGAAGGAATACGACGCTTTCTATGCCAAGGTAACGACGCGATTAAAAAGGCATCGATGATGGATAGGAAGGCTATTGAAGCTTAAAGTTTGTTGGTTCAAATGGCAAATTCATGAAATGGAATCAATTTTTTAAAAGATATTTCCCCCATCTTTACACCCATTCCTTCCCTCTTTTCTTTGTATCTTTCTTGTTCCTTCATCGCCAAAATCACTCCCACCTACCCGTCAATGTCTTCTCCTCCCCCCACACCCTCGCACATGTAGATGATGGAAGCCAAAGCCGCCAGCGAAGCCTTAGACGAGCAGAGGCGCCTTCAGGCAGAAGCCGAGAAACACCCTCCTGCGGACGGCAGCAACAGCAAGGTCCTCCTGCCCGACACCTGGAGCGCGTCTCGGAAATTATTGCCGAGATTGCCGGCCCCCGGCTCCGACAAAAACCCGGGCAATGACGGAAGGTGAGCGATCTCATAATGTTGTTGGTGTTGATGTTGGTGTTGTGCGTGTTTGAGAGGATAACGAGAAGAGGTGAATAAGTAAAGAAGTGCGCGAAGGGAGAGTGAGGCAGTCCTGTGAAAAGAAGAAACATCTGTTTGTTTATGGAGAGTAAACGACCACATTTTTCCTCAGGGAGTTCAGTGTCTATGCATTTCTTCCCTCCCTTGACCCTTTGCCCTCTTGTTTCTGTTTCATTTTATTTCTCTCCATACATGTTTCAGATCCCTAGAGTCCGGCTCGGAGCTCTTTGCCGATTTAGAGCGAATCAACGGCGCTATTCGTGCTTCCACCGGCACTCGCCTCTCGGAAGGCGCTCAAGCCATTTACCACAGGTTGACGCAACTCTTCTTCGTGCTTTTACTTCTGTTGTCGCTGACGCCGTCATTTCAAAATGGTTATCCATGTAATTAACTCACATAAATACAACTGCTTCATACTTTTTATTCGTTTCTTCTTTTAATGTTTGAACATCAGCCACGACAATAGCCGCGTGGGCGTCGGCACCGCCGGGATTAATCCCCGATCGGGCCTATTCGCCGACAGCACCGAGCGCTTTGGGACCACCTCCAAAGCTTACCATGCTCCTCTGGTACTATTTGTGATGTAAATACACTCGCGCAATTTCTCATCATATCAATGCAGTGTCAATCTTGTCTGGTATTTTATTCTATCACACACGCCCACACACACACATTCACTATACTGCATGTGGATGATACTAAATGTGCTGATGACGAAACCGTTCTGAGGGTAATGCCTCGCGTCTTACACTTTTACGTTTTGGAGACTTATAAGAACTGGGCTCGGAAGCAAACACACGAAGATTTACTAGTTCACGCACTCACTCATAGATGCAGGGGCAGTCATTTATATTTTCGTTGTCTCGTTTTGAGTATTTCAAAATGTTCCACCATTCATGCGTATATATCATGGTATCCCCTTAAGTACATCCTCGTGTTCTTGAGCGCCACGTCTCCTTGATTTCGCTGTTTCGCTATCAAATAAATAGGTGTACGCCCCGAACCAGCCTGTGACACGACCAACGGCGAAATGCAACTCCACCGAAGATGCCTCCTTTCGGGCCAGCAGACGCCAAGCCAGGTATCAAAAACACCTTAAGGCTTTCCACCTTCGTCTGGCTTTTCCTTTGATCTGTTATTTTTAAAAAAAACATGATTTAGAGTTTGCGTTTGTGTTTCATGTTGCTGCGAGAGCTCCTTTCTTTTCTTTGATATTAAATCTTCTGTTTGTTTTAGATACGACCGTGCCCAGGGCAACCTGGCCGAGTCCAAAATGTTCCGCGAAGCTGAAGTCCTGATGGATGACATGGGGAACGATCAGAGAGAGCGGGCATCGGCTGAAGCCATGTACGGGTATCTCCGGAAGGCGTATTTCAAGGACCTTAAGGTAATGCTGACTGTTGGACTTCGTTGCCATTTGAGAGCTATTTTTTTTCATGTGTTTATGCTGCGTGATTGACTGACTGTGCCGTAGTAACTTGTTTATCCACACTTAACGCCTAGAGATTGCACGCCTCGATCTCCACTCAGATGCACGCGCGAGAGCCCCTCGAAGACATGGCCCGCAAGCCCAACTGGCCCCTCCACACCCGCATGTACGAGACCTCGAAAAACACGCAACTCCGCGACATGACCCACAAGCACGAGACGCGGGACTTTGGTACCTTGCACACCAGGGACCTTTGGGGCAGCCGGCTGGGACAAACGTCCTTTGAGCTCGGCGGAGGAGCTTTACCCGATTTGCACCGCACCACGATGCACGGCCGGTACTAGAGCGGAAAGGAGGGTTTTAGTGGCAGCAATAGAAAAATGGACGCATTCCAAAGCTGTATATTATTTGTTTCCTTGGAATATGAGTCTCTCTGATTCCCCCACTCGCCTCTATTCGCGATTTGGGCTTTCGTTTGACTGAATTAAAGCGAAGCGTGTTTATGAGGTGGCCAATGTGTTATCCGAATCCTACTAGTTTCCTTATTCCGAATTTTTATCCCCGATAGCCGGTAGTAGGTGAATCACGATGCTCAAATCTCAAAGCACCATGCGCCACACCCCACACGCATCAGGAAGGAAATATACTATAAAATCATATGTATAGCTAATATTGATTTTAATGAAAACCATTCATAAGAGATATCGGTTTTTCTTTGATAAAAATGACGTATGGACGTCGCGATTGTTCATGTCGGGGAGTGATGGAGCCAGATACTATTTTGATGCACCGTGGCATTTCCCAAGTCCAACTCAATCGGCTCTAACTTAGCTCCAACGCATTCGCAATCAGATGAAAGCCACATGTATCAGCTAACTAAGCCAGCGCCGAAATCCGCCCCGAAAGTTCCACTTCTGACGGCGCAGTGCCATCGGTGTTCACAACAGCGAAGTCCCGGCTGCAAGCAGAATCCAAGAGAGCGTTTACACAGACGGCAGCCACCGTGGATCTCAAAGTGTCGCCTAAAAGGGAGTCTCCACTCCCAACCTTAAAGAGATGGCATTGCCCCAGAAAAGGAATGGTATAGAAATTTGAAGATAAGATGAAACCACGTGTTGCCTTCAACATGTGATCAAAGCAGTATAATAGCTGGATGGGTGAATAGTTAAGTCATTGCGATGTATTCGGCACCTCGACGTTTGCTTTCTCAGTGTCATCCCACAGCAGGATGCTTCGAGCGGGGCGGTCCAATTTCGTCAACGTGCCCAAGTAGTAATTGTTGTCATACGGGCCTCCGATCAGCTGACCAGGGCGCACAATGCTGTAACTCGACAACCAACCACCGCCACTGCCTGTGGCGTCGTCGTTAGTCGTACCTTCGCAAGCTGCACGCAACGCTGCTTCGCCCTCCGCCTGCGTTATACAAAGCATGCGTAGGCACACTCAATGCGCGCATACACTTTAAAGAGATCCCCAGTATACTGGGTCGCAATCGAAAAAAAAAGCACAATTTTACCTTGGCATCGAGCACGCCTGCAGCGTTGAGAATCACAAAAGGAAAGGATTTGCGGCGCTCGACTCCAATCGAGGACATGAGCACTGCGCGTTTACAGGGAACTCCAGCAACTTCACGCCACGTCGACAGCACGTTCTTTACCTAGTTGACATATATATATGCATACAGGACTGGTAAGCAGAGGAGGTGCTAGCTAAAAAAAACAGAAAAAATAAAAGAAAAGAAAGCCAGGAGAAAGACAAGACAGCATACGGCAGGAAACATCCTCAAACTAACGCAAACGATGCTCCTACATCTAGTGCGCAATAGTTTTGAGAAAAGGGAAGAATCTTCTTATTCTCAGCTCTACCCCTTGATCGTCCACCGCTTGAGGAGTGTTGCCGTTCCGCCAGGCCAGAGTTGGGAAAGCAGTTGTGCCGGTGACTATCACCACGCCACTGCAACCCACCAAGGCAGCGGCCAAGCTCGATGGATCCGTTGTGTCGGCTTCCACGACTTCAATCTAAGATGTATAGCGAGTAGCATTTTTGAGTATCGCTTGATGTGTAAGTGACTTCGTTGATACGTGGCGCTCCTCTTCTGAGTGTAAACTAACAAATTGATACAGATTGTTTCTCTTGCCGCTTCTCTGAACCATAGGCTAATCTTGGATTTATTTACCCCATCGCCCACGCCGCCCTTGAAAAATTCCTTGGCGCGCTCAGCGTTTCGCGCAACTGCTCGAACTTTACACGCTCCCTTGTCAGCTAACCCGAGCGCAACCAAACGCCCTACGTTGCCCGACGCGCCAATCACCTGAAATTGAAATAACGTTGCGGGGTAGATACACACGACGGTAACTCATAAGTATATGTACGCTTGGAAATTAATACATCACCTCTGCGATAACATAACATACAGTGGCCCTGTGAAAGATTGTACCGCAACGCGGTCGCCTTTGCCAATCGAGGATGTGCTTCGAACCGCGGTGGACAGCTTATCACCTCCAAAGATAGCCGAGAAATCGGGAGCATTGAATTGAAAAGGGCTTTTCACGACATGTCGCGTGCTTGAACGGGGCGAATGTACCCTAGGAATAAGAAAAGCGCGCGCTCCAAATGCCAATGCCGAGAAGGCAAGGAACCGCACGAACTTTATGCCCATTTTTTTTCTGCTGAGGTGGTTGGTTGTCAATCGCACTTTTCGCCTGTAGACCAGCAAAACGTACTCCGTAGTATTGCGCGTGGGTTGGTGACATCATCGATCGTCGTGTTTCATTCTCGTCTCTGTAGCCGATAGTCGATTGTCGACGACTACTGAGCCCGTCGAAGATGAGGGCCGCTACTGTCTATGGGTTGCTCCTAGGGCTGCCTTATGCATTTGGGCTGCAAACACATGGCTCTTCGCTAACTATGTCGGCGCCTAGGCCTCAGGCAGGTGGTATCATGGGTAGCCGCCGTAGCTTCGGCATGGGGCTAGTGCTCCTAGGACCCTCGCTCTCGGCACGCGCCGCGGATAAAGCTGCGCCTGGAGCAGTGGTTGGCACCTGGACGTTAACGCAATCGGGCATCAAGCAACCTTCAGGCGGTGAATTGTCGTTCGAAAAGAGCGGAGACGCAACGTACAAAGCTTCGAGCGATACCTTCCAATCTGTGCGTAATAACACCAGAGTGTATTAATTCAGTGCATGAATCTGGTAAAACTATCAGATGTAGGTTACTGACGGAGCGCTTCTTTCTCTTCTAGGTGAACAATTGGCGAGTTGATTCTGGCGGCCGTTTCTTCAACGACAAATCCAGGAAAGTGGAGTTTGCCTTGGAATACAGCGATGGGGTCTATAACTACGAGGTGCGCCCTCTATTTGACGCAGAAGGCATATCAATTAGCTTGAACCACCTTCTGGTTGACGTCAGATTACGCACCTTACAATTTCTCTCAACTTATATAGGGCTATATCGAAGAAGGCGACGGTGAGCACATGGCAGGTACGGTGAGCCGCGATGGCGGTGGCGGAACCAAGGGAGAGTTCCAAGCAGAGCTCGTTTCAGCAGCTGCCTTCGTCAAGGAACGGCCAGCATTTGCCAAGTTTGAGCCGTCGCCTGACGCCCCCGTACTCGAACTCAATGGGCGCGCACGTTGGCAGGTGCGTGTGCTACGCTTTGACTTGCTCGAGTTAGGCGGGTTCAAACTTTTCACAAAGAACACGCTACTGAAATCTTGAGGAGTGATGAAAGCTATGCCCCGAAGGCAAAAAATGTATCTATCTTTACTAGCATCAATGTAGCCTTCTGAGCCGGTTCCACAACTACTTCAAAACAATTTCTTCTCGCAGGTCGAGCGAGAACGGGACGGCGGCGTGCGGCCTGCGGAACCGATTCGCAACGCCGATGAACAGAGTAGGGTGTACAGAAAGCTGGCTGGGAACCCCACGGGCAGCCTCAAGGGCATCACGGGCTACCACTAGATATCAAACTCAATGAGGCATTGTAATGCGATGTATTTCTTGAGGGAAGTGCTCATTCAAGAGGGGTTTGAGTGCCGCTGCTTCTGCCATTGCTGCCTGGCTGACTGGCCGTTAGTTTTTATTTTTTGCTTGCGCCTAAAAGTTTCCAGTTACCCCGCGCACGTATCCTTCAGGGCGAGGCCTTAGAAGCCAGTTGGGACTTAGGAATAAAAGCTAGGACTCTTCCATTATGCCGTTAAGAAAGTTAAAAGTTGTGACATGTGGCAGGTAAAATAGATTTTCAATCGAGTGAAATAGGTTTTAAATGCCTCCCCTGTATTTACAGTGTGTGGTTCGCATTTCACACCGAAAGATGGGGAAATGATCGGAATCGGAATGAATGTGAGCGCAGCTCGTGGCTTAGACTAGCTTAAGTGCTGGGGCTATGCATCCTCCTGACCAACACATCAAATTGCTACGCTAAAATCCCGTAACACATTCAACTATTACTTAAGCGGCTTGCGACCTAGTTCTAGGATTTGATCGTATACCTACTAGGAATACAAGGATACCTTCGGATCCTAAATTAGGTGGCTAGCTTAAGTAGGAATCTCTTCCACAAGTAAGTGCTCAGAAGGCTACAATTTCCTAGCTGTATCTCGTCGAGCACCACGTTGAGAATGCCAAAGAGAATTACAACTTTCGCAGCTACGCTTCTAGTGTCATGTGCTAGCCTAGGAGGAGCCTCTACAGTGACGAGCAATACAGAGCAAAAGCGGAACGCATTGCTTGTAGCTGGCGCGTTCAGCAAACCCTCAGGCGACCATTACGGCCATGCAGCTGATCTTTACAGTGCCAACGCTCTTTCACACGGGTCTATGGTTCGCGTCTGCGCTAATACGGTGAAACGGCACATTCTAGAAGCCAACGGAATTGTAACGGACGTCTTTCAGCACTCATGGAACCCCGAGGTTAGTTTAAAAATAATTTCGTTTTCATTTCAATTCTGCTTTCACTGATGCGAACTTGCACTTGTCTGAACGTTTATTGTGCATATTTGCAATGCCAAAGCTTGCTGAGGAATTCGAGCGCGCTTATGTCGATTCGCCTTTTGAGACTTTTATGGGTAGTTACCAAGCTTCTTTTGAAGACAACCGCCCTTATGAGAAACGTCTTCGGCCTTTTTACGAAGAAGTCTACCGCAATCACTCTGCTACTACTAGTGACACCTCTGCTATCAATGCGAATGACCCAACGCATTCGTTGCTGCCAGCAAACTTCGCTCGACTCGCTAATCGAGCCTCGATTCGTGCCAAGGCTGCGGGGGAAGACCCCGTTGCTGCCGCAGCTGCTGCCGTCGCCGCCGCGGAAGCCGCATCGCGTGCTGCTGCTAACACTGCAAGTGGACCTGGAGATGCTCCGCGCCTGGATTGGTCTCAAATCAGTTGGTCGCTGTCGATCAGCCGTGCGATTGCGATGATGCAGGAACACGAGCAGAAGGTCAACGTTACTTACGATCGTATCATATTGGTGCGCCCGGACGGTACGCGCACGTAGGCATTGGTTTGTAGTTCTGTTGCCTACTGGTATTGACAAGTTACCTACACACACATGATAGTATAAAGAGCGTGTCATGTTTGTGCACTGCATTACTGTTGTTGGTTTGTGTTTTCTCAATGACCACGGTTGTTGTACTGCCTCCTCAGTGCTCTTGCTCGACCGCAACTTGACCCTGTCTCGCCTGCCGCGAGGCCGCGTGTACTGCACGTCCTGGGGCCGCGCCGCTGGCGACTTTCATTTCGTGATGGAGCGAGCCCACGCGCGGGCGCTCATGAAAGTGCACTATCCAGTGTCCCAGCCGCTAGTGTTCATGGGCCACGGATGGATTCGAAATGTGGTCACAAATGCGATAGGAGTGCTACCCACGCCACCTGCTGCTCGATGCAGCCAAGCATCGAGGAGAATGGAAGAAACGAATAATGAACGGAGTGAAAATCGAGTGGCAAGAAGAAGAGGCGATGGTGATGGTGGAGGTACAGAAGTAGATCGAGTAGTTTTATCTTCAAGAGATGCATCCGCAAGGCTGCTGGCATCATCGCAAGCAATAGTCGACAGCGAATGGTGTCCTCCTTTACAAGTGCTGCAATACGGTCAAGGCGCAGTGGTGAACGATTTACAAGTGCACGGCGGCATGGTACAGAATGCACATGTAGTTGTGGCTGTTTATTTGTACACCTGCTTCTCATCATGAAAGTTCGGTTGAGAGTACATAGTCAGGCTCTTATCGTGCACATGCTTACTATGATCTTGCTTTCTTCTGCTCGGCTTCTTCTTCTTTTGTGTGCGCGTGTACTCCAGGACGAAGATGTCTACCGAAAGGTGCGTTGGTAGAGTTTGAATTGATATTGTCTGCCCACCTATTCATACCAATTCAGCTTACCAATTCTTTTGATTTTCTTTTTCCACTTTTACGAATAGGTGGATTTCGCTCAAATGATGTGCAACGGCTTACCGTATTGGAAGAAGGTAAACACATTGATAGACATGAGTCATTTTCTGTGTAATCATACCTATGCTTATTTCTGTATAGTGAAGAAATTACCTGCGCTGTACTCATGACCGCTTCTTCTTATGGTTCCTCATCAGTTATCTCTCTCTTATTTATCAGTTTTGGGCCCAATACGGCATGAACGAGAGCGACTGGACCAGCGTGCAAGCATTGGGAAAGCCCTGCCCTGTAGACCGCCCTCTTTTCGCGATTCACCGCATGTGTTGCAGCCTCAACAACTGCCAAACACGAGCTGAATCAAAGGGGGCTTGCTGCTTTAAGTCTAAACATGGAGGCCATCATTGCTTACAAGGGCCAGAATTGTGACTTGTCAATTTGTGCTACCTGCGTGATCTGCATTCTTGCTTCGATATAGTCCTTTGCACACGAGTGGAGGCAGCTCTGTAAATCCGATTTCAAGACTTCGGGATAGGTATAGTCTTCATCTACATACGTACAGAAATCAGCTGGTTTGATATCAAATCCAATCCCAATTCTAATGAAATCCTTAGGCGAGATCCTACACAGCTAAAGATAGCTCGAGGCCAGATAAGATCAAGAAGTAAGAATTAGAGAACCAGGAAGATGTTTGAACTCGAAACTATTTCGACACTGCGATTAGATTAGAGTTAATTCTGGCGCGATAGAGAGAAACTTCAAAAAATGCGAGTACTAAAACGCGGATGTAAAGTAAACCCAAAAGAACTACAGCGCAGATCTAGAGATCGTGCGCCTTGTCTGCATTTCTTCAAAAAAAGTGCGTGTTTCTATTCCACTTTCAGTTGAAGGTCGTCGGGCAGGTCTTGCTCATCAATCCAGTCACCAAACTGATCGACGCGCTTTTCATCTACGGCTTCCTCCGCGGCAGTGGCTGCCACCGTATAATCCGTGACCCCATCCCAGTAGATGCACTCCAGCTGCCTTCCACCGAAATAGCGCTGATGCATGAGTTTCATGCATTCGGCTGAGGCAAAGGCGGTCTTGAATTTCACCACAATCACCCCCTGCGGGTTTTTCGAAAAGAAGGTAATCTTTTCGGGCTCCCCAACCTAATGAAAGACGAGAAACATGTGAATCCAAAGAAGCAGAAGAGAAAGCGAACATGATGAGACCAGTGCTTAATGTGGAGAGAGACTTACAAAGCAACGGTGATGAAGTAAAGACATCAACTAATTTAGTTTTTAAACAAATACCCCTTACTTTCTCCTCCAGCTCTGCGACTAGTTCACTCTTCAACTCCTCCTCGAAATTGGGGTCCTTTTCAAAGTCCGCCTGTACATGAATAGGAGAGCATTGAGGAAGAGAGGTGGATCAAATGCGTAGTAAAGCAAGTTTAAAAGAGTTACTTCAACACAGCATTAAAGTCAATGATAACGTACTCGGGCTTCTATCTCTCATCATTCGTTGTGCATTCTTCATGATATTTCAATTTTAATCAAATTCGTTTACCGGGTCAAACATGTGTTTGAGCACCACGATTTTCAGGCCTACTGCAGCCTTGTTCCCTTGCATGCCACTGTCGTCGTCCTCGTTCCACATGAGGGCCTGCGCAGCGGCGGCCTTGGCCACTTTCCTTTGCGCCACGTTCACCTTGTCAATTCACGTATACGAACACGCGTGATGCATATAGAAAAAATTAGAACAGCATTTTCCTCCTTCAAAATAAAAGAGCGCCAAATCGACCATTGAGATCAAAGCTGCAAATCAAGCATGAATATACTCACACTTCCTGCTGTCTTTTAGACAACCAAAATTGGTACTTGACAAATCAAACGCACATCCATCATTTCTCCCTAATACAGTATTCATGACGTGTGTTACCTTGGCACGCTTGGATGGATCGTAGGCATTGCCTTTCACCGTAAACTCCGCTTTGGTGACCTTGAGAAGCTTATTGCTCGCGGTGGCAGTAGCCCTCAAGCAGGACCCGTCGAGCAGTTGAAGTGCCAGGGGCACTGATTCGACTTTGGCGTAACAAACTGAGGCATCTCCTTTTGCGAAGCCAGCAGCATCTTTGTACCTGCGAATATTCCAACACAAAGTACAGGCGATTGATGAGAAGCATCAAGAATTAACAGCGGCCACAAGTAAAAAGGGGGAAGAGTGCATGGCGGCATTCGTTCGTGAATAAACATAGAAGTAAAAAACGCGTACGTAAAGAAAAGTAATACAAAAGACAAAGCAGAATCGAAAAGAGCACAGCTATTGCTCTGTACCACCATTACTCTCGCCCCCATCTCATACGTACAGTTTGATGCGCCGCTGCTGGGTCGACGGGTCAATTGCAATCACGCCGCATTTCGCGAAGTGCTCTGCCAACTAACAGGAGCACAGAAGAAAACACGCAACGGTCAAAAGAAAAAAAATAGGAAAGCAAAACTTACTTACTAGGGTAAAGCATAGTGTGAGATGAATCATTGTTTTCCAACACAACCGCCAAGATCGAAAAATATGCTCAAGGCGATAACCAATAGATAGAACTACTGGCGCATCTGTAAGTAGCACGAGTGGTTGTACCTCATTTTCGTTCGCGTCCGGCGGCAAATTTTCCACGTAAACCCACGAGTGCGCGGACGCGGCTTTTTCACTCCATTTCGCGCCCTTTTTCTTCTTGCTTCGCTTGCGCTTCTCTTTGCCGTTGTTGCTACCGTCTTCTCCTCTATTTCCAGCTGCCTCGCTGTTGCCTAACGAAGCGCCCCCTCCTCCTCCTCCTGCACTTTCCCCCGCACTGCCCACTACCTCTCCAACCTCCTCCTCCTCTTCATCTCCCTCGTACTCGCCTTCCTCATCTCCGTCGCCGTTGCCTTGCTTCAAATAGGACGCAGGCAGCGGTGGTATCTCTTCATTGCTGCCCTGAAACACCATGTCTGCTGGGTTCATCGTCATCGTAGTATCGGAGGCATTTCCTCCCCCCTGTAAGCCAACATTGACGCTTCCTTGGCCTGCTGTGCCAGAATTCACCACACCCTGTGCTTCTTCCTCTTCTTCTTCTTCTTCTTCCTCCTCCTCGCTGTCCTTGTTTACAGAGTAAACGGCCATGGCACTGCGCAGTGCGTGCAACTCCCCTAGTGCTACCCATGCTGCTGCTGGAGCGTGCTCCGTCTGATTAGGCAGGATTGCAGGAATAAGGGGAATGTAAAGTGGGCAGATATTGATGCAAGGCAAAAATCGGAAAGCAGGCAACCGGGCAAACCAGAAAATCACAGTAGTAAATACACTGCAACAAGTAGGAGAATAGCAAGCAAGATATAGGAAGGAAAGTATACCTGTTGAAATAAAAGCGAAAGGCCATCAAGGACGCCATCGTCGAACTTCTTCGCGATGTCGCGCGCCGTAAAAGGGCCTACTAAGCCGCCGGGCTGCGCAGGGTCCGCGCAAAACCTAATTGACGAAGAAAGTAAGGAAAGAAAAAACTTCTTCAATTTCCTTGCCTTAAGTAGGTACGCGCTGATTGAACATATTTACTATAGTTTTTCATCAATAATTCTATTGGATGAGGCAGAGAGCTTACCAGGAGGACGTCAGGGCTAAAATGTGGTCGCGGAACGGCGGCGTGTCTATTCCTCTCGCCCATTGAGCCATACCGGGCTGCCAGACTGTAACAATAAAGAGTAGATCGGATGGTTAGGTGGCGTATCGCCCCCTGATAATTCTATTCAACTGCCTAGTCCAGTAGAATTGCTAGGTTGATTCCTTTTTATGCTCTTCTGAGAACAAAATGTGCACCTGTCAGCCCAAGTAGAACGTTTGGAAGGTGATCTTGCCGCTGGAGATGCTTTACAAGCGAGCCTGTCGACACTGGGCCTTTCTGCGCCCCGTCCTCTAACCACATCCAACCACCG
>Ga0307931_1001467_pt1 | contig 15473 bp, 16 predicted proteins | sample OrgLakmetageno47_FD_201816 | JGI IMG/M metagenome (GOLD analysis project Ga0307931, IMG submission 201816) | Saline water microbial communities from Organic Lake, Antarctica - #47 | ecosystem: Environmental > Aquatic > Non-marine Saline and Alkaline > Saline | place: Antarctica: Organic Lake... | reverse complement strand
CTTATGCTAAAAACGATACACCGGTAGAGTATATCATCATATCATCATAACATTGCACTTCCTCAATGAATACTTCTGCCCCGAAACCGTGCATGGCACGGGCACCTAAACTTGTTAAATGGAATTTGGTGGTTCGTGGTTCGTGGTTCGTGGTCGTCGTTTTTTATGTACCTACAGGACTGTAGTACAGATTTGTTGTACATGTGCGGATGTGCAGTAAACAAAACACCAGGCGGACCACGGGCACAAGAAGGGACACGCACCACGGGCAATACAAGGGCACTCACCCACGGGCATCTCAAGGCCGCGCACTAAGGTGCTAAGAACACGCGCCTACTTTTCCGCAGCAAACACATTGCTCCGAAGCCGCGCATCGCGCGGGCACCCGAACTTGTATATCTTGTGCACGATGCGCCATTTTTTACGCATGTCGATGTCGCAGTCGCAATTGTCGCAATGTCATCGATGAATTTCGACTGCAGCTGAGTAGCTTTCGATGCGATGATGAGGGCTGCATTTAAGGGTTGGCTAGGATAACGGGTTGAATCTATGAAGCCATCGACGATTGCTTGAGAGTAGCTTGACTCAAAATGAAAGCTGACAGCCTACGTTTGTTTCTTCTATTAGCCGTAAGCTCGTCTCCTTGGAGCTACGGCTGGCAAAGTTCATTGCATCGTTTCCGAAGCCCACTGCCAAAGCTACTAAGTCATTCAAGAGGTAAGATCGACTTAGAATTATCTCGGTAGTGGTTGCACGCTATCTATACTGTAGCCATAACGCACCTGCGATGAAGAAATGAAGGTTGCATTGCATGAATGGATAATCTTGAGAATAAACCAAAGCTCTTTCTCGATTACTTTATAACAAAAAAATGTCACTACCACTGGCAAATTCGTGCCATGTTTGATATGCTGCATGACTTAACTCTTCTTTGCTCTGTGACGTGGCGGGTGTTACTGCAGGCAAGGAGCTTAGCAACGCTCCACAAGGCAGCCCCGACAACAACAACAAAGATCAGACGCAAGCGTCCACACGAGCCGAGTACGAGCAGCGGGTGCGAGCAGCATGCTACGACCGCCGGCGCGGCGATGAAGCCGTGCTGCTGCTACGCGAGATGCCAGCTAGCGCCCTCTACGGGGGATTGGGCGCGCGCGGCCCTCCTTCTGAGCGGGCTTTTCGGAACCGCGCCCTAGGCTGGCTAAGCCGACGTGGGCTGTGGCAGCAGGCACTGGCAGTCTTCGAAGACGATCTGAAAGCAAATGCTGCTGCTGCTGCTCTTAATCCTAGTGTAGCTAGTAGTGGAAGCGCTATACAGGGGACAGGAAAGCCCTACGTTAGTGTACCACCTGATGAGTACACTTGGGCGGCTGTCCTGTCTGCTTGTGGTGAAGCTCGCCCACCTCAATGGCGAAAAGCGCTAGAATTATTGGACCGCATGCAAGATCAAGAGATTGACTGCATGCAAGATCAAGAGGTCGAAGAAGAGACGAGTGATACCGCCACTGTCGCCACTATTGGTGAAGCAGCAGCAAGAGAAGAAAAGGCCCAGCTAACCGACGAAAGTGCAAAGGTGGAGGAAGAAGCAGACGAGGAAGATAATTCTCTCGGCGTAGAAATGGGCAGGGGAAAGGAGGCCACAGCAGGAGGGGTGTTGGTGTCCGCCATACATGTAGGGCTTGCAATGAAAGCGTGCAGCCGCGCAGGTCGCGTGCAGGAAGTCTTGGAACTTCTGGACCAAACGCCCGTGCTCACGCAGAACCCGCCAACTCTCATCTTGTAAGAGAAGTGTGCCCACACCTCATCTCCTTTTCTTTCTTCTGTCCTCTTTGCTCTTGACATTGAGCTCTTCGTGACATTGAGCTCCTATAACTCTTACTTTGAACTCGCTGGGACTGCCACCACTACTGTTCCTACTTATGAAAATGCTATTGCGGCGCCCGTTGCTGGATGACTTCCTAACAGATGGAATCAGGCAGTAGGCGCGTGTGCGTCAAAAGGAATGCTGCGAGTCATCTTGGATCAGCTGCTGCCAGCTATGGAAGAGGCGGCGTCCTCGTCCTCCTCATCTCCTGATGTGCAGCCTGATGTTTGGACTTACAACCTCGCTCTGAAAGCAACCGAGGTAGCAAACTTGATTATCAAACTAAGCACAATTCAAATCAGTTTCACGTCGAAGTGACCGCAACTTTGTTAACCTCCATGAGTTGATGCTATCTTTTCGTGATATTACCTTATTTTAAATCGCCCTTTCTTTGTATCCATCGGTGTGATCTTACTAATACGATTCTGTAGGTCCGCGGAGATGTCGTTGGTGCAAAAGCGTTAATGAGCACCATGACCACTTCTGGGATAGGCAAAGATGTGATTACTTACAACACCGCACTGGCAACCGCAGCGGCTTCGAGAAGTGTGTTGGGCACTCAATGGGCACTGCAATTGTTGCAAGAAATGGCGCCTGTAGGAACAACAACTGAGACAGTGAGAAGAGGAGACTCAAAGATGAACAGAAAGGATGCACCAGAAGAAAGTAGAGGTTCAGGAGTCGACATAAAAAAGAATGACGTTCAATTGTCAGGAGGCAGTGACGAAGATGAAGATGGAAGCTTGGTAATTCCAGACAACCGCACCCTGTGTGCGGCGTTAGCGGCTTTGAGTGGCAGCGGGCAACACTGGTAAATTATTGCATGAACTTATTTTTACTGTATGTGTGTGTGCAGGCATGCTTCTTTGTGTGCATTTTTTTAATTTATGTTTGTAATTACAGTAGGTAGAGAGGAAAGGCTAGGTATTCGTGTGCTGTTTTCTTTATTCTGAGTGCTTGTTGAGACACCGATGTCCTCAGCCAGCTATTGCGAGTGCTTTATGGTTGACCGTCACTAAGAATTTGAAATAATGCAATAAAAATTCAATCTCTGTGGTCCTTGTTGTCAATGGCATCACAGGCGTGAGGCGCTGGACTTGTTGCACGCGTCCCTTCCCAGCGGCCCTTCGATTCGAGTCTTCAATGCCGCGCTCGATGCCATTGGCGCCGAAAATGGGCAGGTATGCCAACTTTTTTTTCGTTTTATTGACCTTTCATGTTCGTTTTTCCTTCACTAATTCCTCAATACTTCTTTTACCTAGGTGTTTTTGTGTTGTCATATTCGGATAGTACTAGTGTTGTTTGCGCTATTTAGTTCAATTGTAACACAATCAAACCATTCTCCAGGTGCATCTCGTTGGGGATCTTCTTCACCTGCTTAGCGCAGGAGGATTGACACCGGACCGGTGAGTGAAGTAGTTTGCTCATAGAATATAGTTTATACTTCCTCCTCTCTCTGTCTAGACCTTTTCTCGCAATATGCTTTCTACTTTTTCTTTTCGGCGCTTTCTCTCTATCACGCGTGCCTGTCTGTAAAGGTACACATTGAATACAGTCCTCAAAGCATACTCCAAGCAGGGGGACGTTGATACATGTATATCGCTTCTCCGCTCTTTGAACACTGCTACAAGCAGCAGTAACCAACTTGATATACAAACGGAAAAGGAAAGCAGCAAACTATTCCTTGACGATGAAAAGAGTGAAATAATTACCTCAAGAGATACCAATACATTTGAAGATTCCTCACAGCAAGAGCAATCAGTGGTGCGTGAAGGAACGAGAACACCAGCAAGGACTGCAGTCACAGCAGCAACTTCAACCGCAGAGGTGTCTCTATCTTCAAGTGAAAACAACGGGTTGACATCAACCCCTGCACCTCTTATCACTGAGAAGAGCACTCAAAGGCAGAACTACTCAAACAAGAATAAAAAGAAGGGCCGAGGACCAGTCCGCCGCTCATCTTCTTTCCATCCTGACGGGCCAGGATGGAGGCTGCCCCCCTCCATACCAACAACACCTTTAAATTCTGAAAACAACGGCATTATTTCGGATGGCATTCGCAGTAGTCGAATCGTCCGTAGCTTCCGTTCGTCCTCCTCTACTTCTTCCTCTGCCAACACTTTAGCTTCTTGGTTTGCATCGCACGGCTTAGTCCCGAGAGCTCGAGACTTCAACGTGGCCCTCGATGCGTGCCAGCAGCGCGCCGCCGATCTCGCGTTGAACCGGCCCATGGCGGCGCGGCGCGGCCCCTTGAGCGACGGCAGAGGCATCGGAGAGGTGCGGTGCAGCGTGCTGACCAAAGACGGCGCCAAGGTGGTGGCGCAGGTGAGGATAATGAATCTGATATACTGCTGCATTAGTGCACATACGCGCCACCAAAGAAAACAAACTCAGGTGTCGTGTGCCTATATACTGCTCTTAGTAGTACCTTGAAAGGATCTAAAGCGTGCAACTATTCAACCTAATTCCAAACCAAACAGGTACGGGAACTGCTGGCCGCTATGGAGTGCGCTAATTTAGTACCGGACGATTACGCTTACTCGGCCGCCATCATTGCGTGTGGCCGCGCAGGCGACCCTAATGCTGCTTTGCAACTGTTTAGTGAGATGGAAGATAGGGCAGCGGCAGCTGCAAGAAGTGCAGTAGGAGAACTCTACAATGAAAACGAGGATGATGACACTGTTAGTGCTACTGCTTCCGACGATCTTCTTTTCGCAACCAGTTCAGGTGCTGATGCAGCTGCAGTTACCGATAATGTGAAGTCAAAAAGAATGAAGAAGAAAGAATGGACACCTCGGGCGCCTAATCCGCACTGTTATCGGGCGGCTTTAAGCGTGTGTCAGGTCTGTGATAGTGCTGTATGTTCGTTTTGTAGTGCTACTGCTGGAGTAGAACAGGGCGCTGCCACCGTATATTTTTTCTATGTTTGCGTATGCAATTGATCTATTCTTGTTATCTCTGTGTATTTCGTTTTTTTCTTCTTAATCACCCTGCGTTCTACCCATTGATCTCTTTCATTGTATCCCAGGCTTATGCACGTGCTCCCGAAGCCAAGAGGCTGCTTCGCCAGCTCACCTCCACGAGATCGGCCACTGCAGTGGACTACAGCTACGGTATGCGTAAAAACGACAATGTCAATAAATATTTTTGCATTGATTAGGACATATCTCGAGTATTCCATGTTGTCAAGTCCTTTCTATTATATTTGATCACGTGGTATCTTTCTCACTCTTATGTTACTTGTTATCCCTGCACAAAAGCGTTACAAACTTGCGAGCGCGCTGGAGATTGGCAAGGAGCCGTTGAAGTAGTGAACGAAATGCAAATTTTCACAGCCTCTTCTTCTTCTGGAGGAGCAGTGGAGCAGAGACAGCAAGCATCACTGACCACAGGAAAATACAGTCAAGATGACAACGATGACCCAACCACTAGCATCATTTATGGCGTCACAAGTGATGAGGTTCAAGGTTTTGGAGGCATTCAGAACGGTGACATCAGCCAAAACAACCCAAGCACTCCAGGCACCCGCTTGAAAGGGCGTAGCAGTGTGCGGGCCCAGGCCTTGGAGCTCTTGGCGAGCCAGGTAGCATCTTTGTCTTCATCCTCTGACATCGTAAACGAGTCCGATGAGCAAGAAATTGGAGCGACCTTCAGTGAAGACAATCACAACGAGTACGACCACGAAAACAACGACAACGACGGCAATATTGAGAATATGAACGAGAATTCAGGAACTCAAAGGTCAACGGCGACAACTTCGTCGTCACCACCTCCTTCAATTGACCGTGCCGTTTACGAGAAGGAGCGAAGCCGCGCCATCAACGCAGCGGTGGTAGTGTGCGCGGGCGCAGGGCAATGGGAAGCTGCGCGGAGCTTGATTGCCACCATGGAAAAACAACACGGCAAGCATGCAGTCAACCAGGTATGAGTCTGTTGTGGCGGTATATTGTGATGGTGGTGCTTTTAGATCTCCCTGTATCAGACATTTCTAGAAACCTGTGTGCAACTTTGTCTCAATCAAGGAAGCCGCATCGTCAGTTTTCCTTTTACAGCCAATTATTGACGTCTGTGTGCTTACAGGTGGCGTACAGTGCCACTATTGAGGCACTCGCAGCAGCGGGCGAGTTCAACGCTGCGCTAGATCTTTTTGATGAACTGGTGTCTGCGCCAACACCACTGCAATCGTCGTTATCGAGGTCATCGCCATCGCCATCGGTAGTGGCAGAACAAGAGGTTGTTAGCGACCTAGTTGAAGAAAAGTCGAGGGCCGATGTGGTGGCGTGTGGGGCAGCCATGGAGGCGGCTGGTTGCTTAGAGGATTGGGCGAAGTGCTGGCAGATATTTGAGGTAACGTTGATTATGTATTAGGCGACGAGACAGAGAGGGAGAGAAAAAGGTTAATCAGGTTGTTCCCTCTGGCGAAGTGGCGGAGAAAGGTAGAGCATATAATCATGCGATACTTTTAAGTATTCTAGTTGTAGTACATTCGTTTCAATTGCGCGCACGCTGTATTCGCTTGTTTTATGTCTCGTTCTGTCTTTTTCTTGCATGTTCTCATACTCTGTCCCTTATGATGTGTTTGTACGCTCAGGAGGCGCAAGAAGCATTCGGCTTATTGGCCACACCTTCCATGCAAGCGCTTGCCATGCAGGCCCTGCGTCACATGGGTAAAATATGTTAGGGTGAATCATCTCTCGTGTGTTTGACGCATCCCATGTTGGCACCTCTCTGAATTTGTGCTGAAATATCAACAGGCAATTGGAAGGCGGCGCTCACTCTGGTTGATCAATTGACTTCAAGCAGTAGTTCTAGTACTTATGCAGCTGGAAATACTTTCTCAAGCGAAGTGAAGGAAGTGGGTAAAACTACGTCATCACCACCTCTCGCAGCAGCAGGAGCAACACTGACCCAGGAGGATGCAGTATCTCAATCACTGAGCCGTACGGAAATGGTAGTGGTCGAATGCGCGCTTGCGTGCGCAGAAGCTCAGGCGAATGCTAGAAGACAAGAAGGTGATAAACTGGCAACTGCAACACACAGCGGATCAACAGGTGCACTCTCAGCGGATGGCGATGATAAGAATGCCGCAGATGCATGGTTTGAATTTGGTTTGCCGCTGCTCTTGGCAAAATTGCCACCCGTGCCGTCGGCCGCCGCGCTCGATGCGTTGTTTTACGGTTTAGACCGCCTCCTGAGCGCAACAGAAGCTCACAATCCAGCCTCTATGGCACTAATAAACTGGAGCAGCGCCCTGTATGCTGCTTTGGTAGAGTCTGGCCGCCTTCCCCCATGCATCATTGTCTCCTCTACTACCACCTCAAGCGTAGCCAGTAGCAGCAGCAACATTGCAGTGAGTAGCAGTGACAGCGACACCGCATTGGTGGAAGTAGATCTTGCTTTATGCCCGTCAAATCGCATCGCTGCTGCTGCCCTCGCCTACACCATTGCTTCAGACTTTCAAGTTATGGCATCACAAAGCAATGAAGAAGAAGGTACGAAGTGCCGTTGTCCTTACGACGGCCCCGTTCTTGTGCGCGCTGCTGGAGGAGGGCTCCAGAGCCAAACTCGCTTGGCAGCTGCCGTAGTGATGCTGCAAAGCTTAAAGCCGCCGCTGCTGATGGAAGAAGACACGCTGCCTTCTCTTTCGAAGCGGGCTACTGCTTCATGTGATGGTTTGGATGGGTTAGTGGCGGCGACAAGATGGCAGCTCGGTTGCCAAGTGAAAGGAGACCGTATTTTGCTCTCTGCTGACTCCATTTCTGCATGGCGGGCATCTAAGAAAACTGCTGAGGCTTTTATGTGATGCATTTAGCATCCGTTGTTGATAACTATAGCACAGCAAGTACAACCCATTGCCATATAGCCTCAGATTTAATTATCAATATCCCTTTTGGTCGCTCATCTCCTTTGCTCTGCTCTACGCTATGCCCTTAGCTTAATTTTACGGCCGTGTCACGTAGAAAGAGGGAGCGGAGCGATCCTTGATATAGATTTTTCATGTATATAAAAGCATCTTAAACTGATTTAATGGAGGTACCTCCACACAGCGGCGCTTAATAGTTGATACTTGATAGTTAATAGCTAATGGAGCACGCTCGGCTGAGTCAGCCAATTCGGTCAATTGAATGACCAAGTCCATTCATTGGCCACCTATAGTGCAAATACGGCAGCGTATTTCACTAATTAATGCGGTAAGCCAACTAGATTGAAGTATTAAACCATCACGATCCATTGCGAAGATAGCAAGATGCTGCCATTTCCAATGCAGACCAAAGTCGCGGGTCTTTTTTGACAAGTGATCCGATTCCTTTCAGCAGAGCTCGAGTGAGTGCGGCGTCGAACTTTGTGTCTTCAGAGGAACTCTCAGTCACGCTTGAACTTAAAGTTAGTCTTTTTTCTTGCTCAGGAGAGCATATTCCCATGGTAAAACACTTCTCCAGAGAGAGGCGCACTTTGTTGGTCTCATGTGCATACGTCAAATTTCGAATGAAGCGAGTAGACGCTCGGGCAATCTTTTTGAGAGCATTATCGTTAGAACGATCAAGAACAAAGTCCACAGCTGAGCTGAGGTCGCTCATATTGTTTGCAACAGGAACATAGTGCACCCATGGCTTGAGGTCGTCATAGTACCACTGCTTGTTGCCAGACTCCACTTTGATAGTCACAGAGTTTGATCTTAACTTCCACCACAGCCCACTCCAAGAATTGACGTTTCCGTCCACATCAAACAAGCCTCGAGCTCCTTTTATCAAAGAGGCAAACTCTTTGTTGGATGCTTGAAGTTCTTCAGAAGCAATCGCGTCAGCGACTTGTGGATTTACTTGGACGAGCTTCGTGACCTTGACGTCCCAACTTGGTTCATCATGAGCAGCACGTTTGGAACCTTTGTTCCCAGCCTTTCGCTGTTGGTGTTCCTTTGCAAGCAGGGCCAAGCGCAGCCGTGGATTTATCGACAACTCTTCGGGTGTTTTGGGCATCGGACCTGTGGTGGACCCACGGAAGGCAACCGTCCGTGGTTTCCTCTCCCATGGTGAGGCAACGGACGCTGCATCCGTACGAGCATTCAATTCTATGTAGCCTTTGGAGCGCGCATAATACATGTCCGGTGTAACGGTCAAGTCACCGCGATCATTTCTGCCAGTATTAGAGAGCACAGGAATCCAAAGCAAGGATGCCAGGCGGCGCGTGTAGTCTCTTGGAATGTTGATGCCGTCTGCTAAGCCAATGAGTGCGGCACCAGGTACGCCGTTGGTGGGGGCAGCGTCGCGCAAGAAATTGAGCTGAACGGCCGCAGCCCCTTGGTGAATGGGATCGAGGGGCCACAAGCAAGGTTCAGCTACAGACCGAGGCGCAAGCTCAGCCCCGCCAAAACCGTCGAAGTTCACACATGCTAAAGTTTCACCTTCGAGCTTTAACACTTCGCGAAAAAAGCAAAATTCTGAACACCCGAGAGCCCGCAAGGCAGCTCGATTGTCGCTCAAGCGGCGGCCGCAGCTTGTTTGGTCAATGGAAGCTGAATAGTCTGACGATCCTAGCTTTTGAAGTGGCTGCTTAACGAAATACGCAGCCTGAGTGCGAGCGATTAACACCCTCCATTTCAATGCCAACTCCTCTGGGGATAGGGTTATAAACACAGGTCCAGCAGAGTCAAATAGGGTTTCGTTGGCAAGAAGGAGAGCACCAGCCAGGATAACGATTGTTGTAAGCACACCGATACGTACACGCATACTTGGTCTTGCTGGTGCAGTAAATAGTAGCTTACTTACGTTTGTCGAGGGGACTTCAGGTTTCTTTAGTTTGAAAGAGGTGGTTCACACAGGGCAAGAATACTCTCACTACTGACTACTCAGCTTCGATGAGTGCTATTGCTAGAGATTGCACCGATGAGAAAGACGCCATTACGTTGCGCTTGCAAGCTTCATTCATTTGACACTCAAATGAGGAGCACTAAGTCGCTCGATCTTTAGAAAGAAAACTTAACCCATTGGGTGACATTCTTGGCAATGGACTTCACAATTTCTAATGAACTACGGACCGTAGTGATTAATACACAAACGCAAGGCGAAAAATAGCATGACTAGCGGGAGACTCCAAGCAGCAAGCTTAGAGCTTCGTCGATGCACAGATAGACAGCTACTCTCTAGCTACTATTACGTAGCTACTGTAGCTAGCTAGCTAGCCTATTTCGTATTTCGTATTTCGTACTACAGTGTAGTACAACAGTACAGTGTAGTACTGATGTCGTGTGTGATCATGCGTGATCACGTGATGTCACGAAGTCACGAGAAGAAGAACGACTACAGCTAAAATATACCTACGTACGTATGATTGCATTACATTTTGTATGATTGCGTCGCGTCTCGAATGAAGCAAGTATGCAACAAATGCTCGTTCAAGGTTTAGCTGCATAGAAGTCTTCATTGCACGAAGTTGACGGAATTCACCTCGTTTGTTACAGCACCAGTCTAGTTTATATCTCAGCTCTGTACCTCCTTACTCATTCCGCTGTATTTGCTGTTGAAAATGAGCATCGCCAAATCACCCGGCAGTGGCGACGCCTCTAATAAGAAATACAATCCTAAAGCAGATCCTGCCACATGGCCGCGGTGCCTCGAGTTCATGACCAAAAAGAAGCGCTTTTGTAATTTGCCTCGGCTTCCTGGAATAAACAAGTGCGGCGTGCACCATGAGGGTGGACAAGCCCGAATGCCCTGTCCGGTAGATCCTAGCCACACTGTGTTTGCGCACCAACTTGCAGCACACGTCAAGGTGTGCAATGCTACCAAAATCTCGCGGGTGCTTGAAGCGAAGCCTTATTTCTCCAAGGGTGTGAACTCGGGCACAGTCGGGGCAGCAGCCACTGCCAGCGTCGCTAATGGACAAATCATGGCAAGACGCGACGTTGAGAAAAGTTCAGAAACTACGATGGATTCAAGCGCGGAGTTTACTACTTGTCAGACCAGCGTTGCTACCCTGGACGACATTTCCCTTCTTGCGAAAATTGAAGCGCTCTATGCTCAACATTGCGGTGGCGCTGGCGACGGCAGTCTCGTTCACTGTGCTCGTAGCTCCACCAAGGAAGTAGGCAGCTCGAATCCTGCTAGTAGCAACTTGAATGAACTTGAAAAGAGTAAAAGCGTCGGTGGCAACGGTGAAATAGCGTTGCGATTTGAGCGTGCAGTAGAGCTGGAGATGTACTTGGCAGCATCTACGTCAGCAGAGGGCGCATTAACGAGAAGAGCAGCGCACCGGCACCTCCTGCAGCAAACAAGCATAATCTCTTCCCTGAAAAGGGTAAGTGTTCTACGTCTTCAAAAGTAGTCACTCAATAGAATGCCGTGTCGTCCAATAATTTTGCCAGCACGGCATTTCTTATTCTTTGTTTGTGGGCACGCTCATTACGGCGAATTCCATTTCTATCATCAGGTTGGGCTTCTGGACCCATCTGCCTGTTTTGTCGAGCTTGGCGCTGGCCGTGGGATGCTTGGCCTCGCTGTCATCGCTGCTCTGAATAAAAACAAGCCCACCAGTGCGGCGAGCAACCAGGTGCTTATACTTTAAGATAGTTCATGGCACCAGCATGTATCACGTTATTGCTGGGCTAGAGTAATTTTGCTGAGGTGGTGTGTGGGAATAGTGTGGGGGACGCTGCTCAAAATGTGTGTGCTCATTCTTTTGAATCACTTAACAGGCATAATGTTTTCTTATCACAGGGAAAATTGGTTCTGGTAGAGCGCTACCCAGTGCGCAACAAAGCTGACCGCGACCTTCGAAAGCTGCAGGAGACGGCTGATGCAAGAGAAGAAGATGACGATGCTGATGGAAGCAACGAGGAAAAGTCATCACCGAATAAGCGGTTGCGCACCGATCAATCTAGCAACGATATTGATGGAGGTTCCTTAGAGAGCGGTGCCGCAGTTACAGCCACAGCTCTGGCACCGTCAGCACCAGCTGCAGTTACAGTAGCAGCTACACCATCAACAGCGACAGTAGCAGCATCATTACCAGCAATCGACGGTTTTTCGCGAGCTCGCGTCGACATTCGCGATTTGAACATGGCAGGGCTGCCGCACGCCCAATCTCGTGTGGTGGCGGTGGCGAAACACTTGTGTGGCGTGGCCACTGACCTGGGCCTTCGGGCTTTGCTCACTTGCAAGAATGGCGTCAATGGACACACGGCTACAGGCCAAGAAGGGACAGTTCAAGGGGGGGCACCAACTGTTACCGAAGCCACTGCTTCAGCTGCTGCTCCAGCTTCAACCGCTAACGACGACAACCCAGACGGCTGCAATGACGACTGGCCAGGCCGTGGATGGGTTAATAACCGAAGAGGTAGAAACGGCGGTAAAGGACTGAGGTCTACATCCACGGCACTTTCATCTCATGCAACAGACACTACGGCGTCTGCAGCAGAAGTTTTGGGCCTACAGGGAGTGTGCATAGCGACCTGCTGCCACCATTGCGTGAAGTGGGATGACTACGTGGCGCGCGGCTTCTTTCAAGAGGTGAGCCTGGGTGTTTTCCTTTTTAAGTCAAGAAAGAAAGAAAGTGCAATAATGGCTGCTGGATGATATTATGTCGTACAAAAACTACTTCCAAGGTATGGGAAAAGCAAGTTGTCTTTCCTTGTTATTACATACTGTACTATTTTTATCGCCTTAAACATTTCCAAATAATTATTTTTTTCTTTTTGATTTCTAAATACCCCAGGAGCTCGGGCTCGGGCCTGCTGACTTTGTACGAATGCGGAAATGGAGTGGATGGGCCACGAACCCTGTTGGTGCTGCTGCTTCTTCATCTGCTTCTTCTTCTTCTTCTTCTTCGTTGAGTAGCACTAACGCCACTAGCAGCGCTAGCGCCAAAAGCAGTGCGCCTTCAGAGGATGCTGCCCATACTGAGGGCACCGGAATGAATGCGGTGGCTGAGAGCACTGCCTCGGCTGCCAGCGGAGGAACTACTGCTTCTGCGACCACGGCTAGCATCCATGAGGGCGACCACGCAAGTCAAGTAGGCGCAGTGGGTGCGTTGGCGGTGAAGAACGATCCGGTCAGACGCCGCGCTCTTGGCCGAGCATGCAAACGACTCATTGACCTCGGCCGCTTACACTTCCTGAGGTGCTTGCATACGTGCTGTAGAGTTTCTTTGTAGCATTCTCTACCAATCTCTATTTGGGTTGCTCTTGGGTATGAGTTATTTCCTTGAATTGGCATTCTAATCGGGTGTTAATTGCTCACAACTTCTATCTTCTCGCGATTTCACTTTTTAATCCAATCAATACAACAACAACAACAGGAGCTTGGGGTTAGAGGCTGAGTTGCTGCATTACTGTCCACCGGAGGTCACCCAAGAAAATGCCTTACTCTTAGCGTGGAATCCTCGAACAACTGCAGCCGTCGACACGAAGAAAAGTGCCTAGCGGGTAGAGCGACTGCCCGAGTGGGCGACTATTCCGATGGAACATGGAAGCAAATACATGCCACGCTTCCATCGGCCTCTGTGCTTGTGTCGTGAAATCAATACCGCTTTGTTGCGTGTTGGTTGAATCATCAAGAAATACGAATTGGCACATCGGCAGAGATGCAATCCTCAGCTTCTGGAAGGCTTTCGGAAGCAGGTTTGATTTTTACGATAGTTCTTCTTGTTTGTTAAAGAGAGGCGCGGGGGCGCGGGCCACCAATCACTAATTCACGACATTTACTTTATGATAATTGAATAGGAATAAGGCAAAAGCAAAAAAAAGCGAAGGCACATAGACTATAGATTTCGGGTCACACGGATAACGCTATACGGGTACACGATTACGGAGCTTAGCGCCATACCAAGGAGTTGCTTGCTTCTACCGTAGCCCTGCAGCGGCTGTCCACGAGTATTTGCTACGGCAAAGAAAGGAACACTGTGCTTCATCCTCATACAATTTCTACAAGCTCAGTGCGCAGTGCCCCTCTTGCGGTCGACTTGAGGTGAGATGGAGCCCATGCCATCGCCGAGAACTGCTACCTGATATGCGAATACACGAGAAGAAAGAAGCGTAAGTAAGTGATGAGAATTCGGGCGTATATATCATTTTAAACTGCCGTCAAGTTATAGAATGCAATAGAACAAAGGAGTGGGCTGCGTGGGGCGCACGCGCACACCGTATCAAAGTATTCATCAAGAATGGAACTCGGGAAAGCGCATAACAGTAAGGTTCCTCCAACTACCGTGGGCTTTGGCGTGCCTGCGGTAGCAAGTTTCCCAATGTCTGCTTCCGGGTTTATGCTGAAGGAATTCCGGCTGGACCTGTCGCCGTCGGGGCTATCTTTGGTGAGACTGCTCCCACTGCCCGAACGACCGCTGAGGCCGGAAGGGCCACCCATGCCGTCACCCAAAACCTGTAGAAAAAGCGGCAGAACACAGACGCAAGAAGGCGCTCCAAATTATTTTCTCCGTTAGAAAATTAATCGTGAGTAAAGCACAAATTGGTAGAATGGTGAATGGTAGATGGGAGAATAGAATGCCAGCGTGGGTCGACAACGAGAAGATGCAGGGAAGGGGCAAGGGCAACATAAGAACCTTGACGTGTGAACCCTTGGTTTTTGGGCTGGGCGTAGCGGCGTCGCCAAACGAAATGGAAGAAGAAAAACTGTTGCGGCCTTGCGACTTACGCGCGCCAAGCATCCGAGGAGCGTTGTCACCCATATTAAACAAAGTGTTTCGTGTAACTGTTGTCTGTTAAATTTGGCGACGAAGCGCAGGTTCTACGTACAGCAGAGCAAATAGGAGCATCAAACACACAGAACAAATGGATAGAGGAGTTAGTTTCGTTAATTCGTTGAGAAGGAACCAGACCAAAGGTGTTATATGATGACTAAAGCTCAATGAGAAAAGATTCGGAGCATCGAAGGAAACGACGAAAGATCCAACGGTACGGTGTGGAGCACGAAGGAATAATGAAACTATCATCAACACATCCGTGAAATTTGAGGTTACACGGAGAAATAATCAGAATAACTCACATGAAGGCTTGTAATGAAGAGCCACTGAGCTGTATAGGCAGATCGAGATGGAAGCTTTATAAAATGAGATGAGATGCGCGTAGATGAATAATAGAATGCTTGAATGCTTGTTCCCACGTGGCTGCGCGTTATAAAAAGTCTCGAAATTTGCGCAGATATAGTACGATAAAATATTTACGGATTCACTGAAAGCTTCGGCAAACCTTCCAATACTTGAACACTTGAATAGCCAACTTGTAATGACTAAGATCTTTTGGAGCTTTAAGTGGCTCTGACGAAAAGGAAGTAGCGGATAGTGATAACACAAACTCGAACTCGAACTAATTCAAATTCAAAAGAAACAGAAGCAAGTTAAAGCCAGTGCTGCGGGCAGAAGTGTGCCACACATGGAATTCAGGGCCGTTTAGTACTGTGGGATTTATTTGTGTTTTTTTGAACAGCCCACGAGGGGTTGAGGGGCAATGAGCATGTGTACAGGTCCTGAGGGGTTACTCGAACTCGAACTAATACAAACCCAAATGGCACAGAAGCCAATGCTGCGGGCAGAAGTGGGAATGCGCGTGCGTTGCGCAAACAAGGCAAGTGCGGAATGATTCAGGAGGGAGAGGGGCATTGGC
>Ga0307931_1001465_pt1 | contig 15479 bp, 12 predicted proteins | sample OrgLakmetageno47_FD_201816 | JGI IMG/M metagenome (GOLD analysis project Ga0307931, IMG submission 201816) | Saline water microbial communities from Organic Lake, Antarctica - #47 | ecosystem: Environmental > Aquatic > Non-marine Saline and Alkaline > Saline | place: Antarctica: Organic Lake... | reverse complement strand
ATGGCCACTCGGGCATGTGCGCCTGATTAGCTTCTTAGGTCTTGTTTGCGCTGCTTTGCTTTTCTTCTCTACCTGTTAGTCTTCTAATTCCGGCCCTTCGGGGCCTGTCTCAAAAAGTGCCTACCAAAGAAAAATGTCTGTCCGTCCGTCCGTCACATCACATTCTTATCTGGGTACATATGTTCTGACACGTTGTCACTGAAATACTGTTGATTCGTCTAATATATAAAGTTTTGAAGAAATCAAACTTTCGGAACATCAACCAAGTACTACAAGATTGTTGCAGATTCAAAAAAAAAAAAAAATCCACTCGCAGATTGGTGCATCACCCTTTTCTGCGAGTGGAAATCCGCGCGTTGATTGGTGCTCATCATCAAAAGTTGCAGGTTCCGAAAGTCATGTTTCCTGCGCTTCAGATCGATTTTTTTTCTGATGCGCTGTGCCACTCAACTTCGAGTTCGCTTTTCGAAGGGTTCCTTGACGCCCCAGACTCTGGCCTTTTGCATGCGCTTTTGAAAACTTTGATTGACAGTCGTGGAAAGTTTCAGAGCAGTCGGCTGCCATTGCGATCATCTTTTTTTTTCAAGTTTTTTCGATAGACGCACCTACAGTACATAACGTTACATACGTAACATTCGTGTTCTGTACTGCAGTTTCACAGGTCAGCGACGACGAGGATACCGCGAGGTCTTGCGAAGTGTGCAGTAACGTTTAGCGCGTCAGTTACTTGAAACAAGACGTCGGCAAGGTAGAGCATAACGAGTGTAACACGATGGCGTGTGCTTCTCTCTCATTCATCAACGAACAACGCGGACGAGTAACAAGGAGACTGAACAAGGGCACAGAAAATCATCGCGAAGTAAGACATACAGAGCAACATTCGTGACGATACTCAAAAAGTATTCACGAGTGGAACAAAGTGTCTACACTTCGACACCATCTCAAACTATACACCTTCTGACACTTCTTGCACTTCCCCCTCTAACGATCGCCTATAATGCAGCCCCACTTCGAAGGATCTTGCGGCACATGCCATTGCGCATTTAGACCTTCTTCGCGCCACCCTCTACTTCACTTCCATTCAAACTTCCTTCACGCTCCCTCACAACATCCATTTCAAGGTATCGAGAATCGAGAACAGTATCGACATAAAAACGCCTTCGTTGATCGTGGCGCGGCGCACCCGCGCCGCTGCAGTGACTGTAGCACGACTTTTTTTTCGTCTTCTTGTTGCTTCATTCCTTCATTCCATTTTCTTCCTTCCAACTGTTTCAACAGCGCCGCTCGGCTAGCTACTGTAAGTAGGGCCTTTGGGGTGTTTGCTTTTTGGGGAGTCTAGAGATATCTAAGAATGGAAGCGAAAGCAGTAGCCGAAGGCAAGAATCGAATCGCCTCCGAAAAAGAAACCTTTTCTGCGTCCTCTAAAGATTCTAAGGAAGCCGATGATGATGCCGATGTGGCAGCCTCCGCAGTTGAGGCGGAATGGAAAGAGTCTGCCTCCGAAAGAAAGTCTAGCGAAGCCATGCACACGCCTTGCGGTTCTGCGGCCATTAAGCGCGGCTTCCGTATTAACAGCATGACGATGAGAGATGCCCTGAGCGGGGAATTGCATTGGGCGTCGGATGCAGAATTTAGTCAAGGCGACGCTGAAGCCCATCTTAGCCGATCCATTCTAGCATGTAAGGCTGTGTCTCGAGAAATAAATTTCACATGCGCAGAAGAGATAGCAAACTTTCGATTGGAGCAGCGGGTGCTCTTTCATGGAACTTGCATTGAAGAGTGGTGCTTTTCTTTCGGTTTCGTTATACCTGGATCGACAAATTCTTGGCAACAAGTGATTGAGGCAGCTGAAGCAATGATTGCGGCTGAAGAGTTGAGTGGAAATATTGTCATCGAGACAAACTTCTATGATGGCGAGAGCTTCATTTCACGGAGTACCGTCCGTATTTTCTATGACTAGAATTCTCTACTTTCAAACGCATCAAAAACGAGAACTGGGACGAACAATCACCGGAAGGCGCAAGGCAGTAAGAAGGAAAGATGAGTAGTGAAGTTGAAACACAGAAGAGGAGTCTACTGCACGTGGCTTGCTCATATGTGTTCTTTATGCAACGAAGTATAGTTGATATGGCGGAATATATAAATATGAGCCATGATAAGCACACCATCTTTAACCCAACACCACCGTAATCAAATTATGATATTTTGATTTATCTCCACGGCTTAGGTCTAAAGTTTGAGCTCTTTGACATGGCAGTGCTACTTCTGCTATAGACACCTTAGATGTATATTACAGAGAGGCATCAATGCAATAATTATAGATATCCAGATGCATGAGGAGTACTACTGGAGTACTGGCTGGCTGGCTGGTTGTGGAGTGCGGTGTTGGGTTCAGACCTGTAGTAAAGCGCACTTATCTAGATGCTTTGGAATCCTGAATAAAAAATAATCTGAAGCCCGGAACTTCAACCCCCTTCTTTGCCTTCTTTCAAAGAAACAAATTCGCTTGCCGTGCAATGCGCGGGTGTCTTTGGTTCAGTAGAAATTGGCTCCTTGCTTTGATTCAACGTTAAATCTGAGTGGCCAAACGCCATTCGCAGCACACGAGAGCTCGACAATTGCCAGTTGCATGCCACATCGAGAGGAGAGAAGAATAGAGGAATAGGAGCCAAATGCCACCTGCAGTTGAACTCACGGCCAGCTCCACAAGGACACTGAGCTGTAAAAATTATAGCGAGAAGCATGAAACGTTGGGCGTGGACCTAGAGTGGTTTTGCGCTGTAGTACTACGAAGCAATCAAGAGGTAAATATGCATTGAAAGTGCAGGCAATTGTACACCCCAGTATCAAATTCGAAGCTAGCTCGCTGTGACTATATTGCTCAAGGTGTGCCAGGACGCTAACAGTACCACAGCAGAGTTCGGTCTTTAATTGGCATCACTGAGGTCGTCCAAGCTGGCTTGAAAGCCAGATATAGGTCCGTGTATTCGCCACGTACAGTATCCTCGCCACAGTTGCTGCCTGCGTGAGAGCACTCGGAGCTGCCTCAAGGTGCGTAGTGTTGTACAGGATTTTTCGATGAGACTACAACAATTGAACATGAGGCGCACCCATCTATTACAGTAAGCTGTGACGCCGATGATTGGCGCAGCTCAGTTTAGAAGAAGAATAAACAGCTTGACTGTTTGGTCTTCCGACAAGCGCTTTTGTCAGCGGTCACACCACCCCGCTCGTCTCTGCACGAAGCTCAATTGTTCGATGAGAAAGGCAAACGTAAGACCATTTTTGAGCTTACAATCGATGTCTTCTGGGTAGTATACCAGGTTCTATCGTGTAGTAAGTCACACTTCTTCGTCAGATATCCCAGTTGAACATTTCTTTCAGCTGAATTCCTTGTGACCATTACAGAGCCAGCAGATTTCTTCCGTCAGCAATACCGATTCCAACACTATATCGGTATGTGTGAGCCCAACTTGAGCTCAATGGTTGAAGCGGTGTCAGAACGGTCCAATAGGGGCCAAGTCATGGTGGCCCAAGTAAAAGGAATTGCCTTTGGAAGTCTCAACGCCTGGTGGTGGATTCGAACAGCGCACCAAATGCCCAGCTTCCTGCCAAAACGAAGTCAGAGGAGAAGCTGGAGGAGCTGCTACTTCCTCCTTCATCGGCTTCGCCTCTTTCGAGAAAGACACAAAAAGTTCATCGTGTCTATGCCTCGACGGCAATAGTAAAGCAGCCTTTGCTCTCACCGCTTCGAAAAGCTTGAGGCGACGAGTTTGAACCTGAGCGATCGAGAGCAAGAAGTAAATTAAAACTACACAATGACAAGCAAAAAGCATGGCCAGTAAAAGTGTTCCTTACAACTCGTTTGGCGAGAACGGAGCGAAATGCCATTTGAAGGCATAACACAGCGGCCTCTCGCTTTGCAGCAACATCTCGAGAAGCATGCAGCCTCAAGACATGGCGCCAGCTCCCTTCGATGGTCAACACCGCAGCAAGGCGCTTTCGTGCGTGGCCAAGGCATCGGCGACGTCGCACTTGCGCCTGCGAAAGAAAAAAAGAAGAAGCAAAAATGGGCTCCTAGAAGACCAAAAACATGCACGAACTCAACCAAAATATTACTAGCACACCTGAATGATAACAGAAGCGTCAGCTTCGGAGAGTCGTGGTGGGCTCGGAAAAACGGATTCCTCAACAGAAACGTCTCGTTCTAGAAGAGGCCTGCCGCAGTGCTCACACAGTGCGTTGAGGTCTTCCCCGTGAACTTCGCCGTCATCTGAGCATTGGGCACAAACAACGGGCTCAACAATTCGTTCAGGTACACAGACGACAATCTCCTCGGGCTCCTCTGGGCCGGAAGGTGCAATCACAGAAGCTGCAGCGGCGCTAGTAGCAAGAGCGGCGGCAGCAGCTGCAGCCCTTTGAGCAAGTTCCCTTTGTTCAATGAGTAGTGCTGCCTGCCGTGCAATGCGCATGGCCACCATTTTGCGCAGGAGTACCTTCTTCAAGAAGCAGCTGGCTCGAAGTCGTTGTACTCGATTGAAGGCCGCCTGCTTCCGCACCCCTTGCTGCAAAGCCACTGCTGCTCGCCACCTGTTGCGAAACACTGCAAAACTCTTCCGAGCAGCGCACCCGCGGACCAAGCGCTGAACTGCAATTGATGAGCGCAGGCGATGGCCCTTCAGCGCACACAAGGCTTTTAGCTTGACACGAGCGAGTTGCAGCCGCCACATGCACTGAAGTGCTACTGCAGCTCGGTGCCTCTGTGCCGTCAACTCAGCATTGTACTGGCGTCGTCTGCGCCGAACCTCACGTAGCGCGAGCCAACCGCGCGCACATGTCTGAGCTCGCACCGCTGCAAGGTGGCGCCGCTGCTGCTCGAGCACTTCTCGGCGCCGTCGCACCCGCAGCGAGGCCGTCCATCGCCGCACTACACCCTGCACGCGCAACGCCGCAGCGTTGTCCCGAGCGCGGCGAACCACGCGAATGAGCCGCAGTGCGAGCCATTGACGAACAACAGGTTGGATCCGTAAAACCGCCTGAGTCCGCGCGATATGCAAAACCGCGCGGTGAACTGCTTCCTTGCGATAAGCAGCAAAAGCGCTCTGAGCTGCTTCGAGGTAGACTCGGCGTCGCCTTGAAGGTGTTGAAGACGGGTCCATGTGCGCATTGCCGCCAGAAGACTTCGCCTTCGCGACCGGCGCGCGCCGAGGTGCTGTTGGAGCTTGGACGCCGCCCAGTGGGGAGAATACAACCGTTCGTTCTCTAGCTGCCACCGCCTTCATAGCAGACACGAGCTCAGGAAAAGCCCAACCGACAACGACACTTCCATTAATCGAGTACAAATGCATGCTCGTGGTGACACCTTGCGCCTGAACCTTGCCGCCATCTGGCTGTACAAATGCCTTCACGACAAGCTTCCCTTTTACCCATTCAAAAGTTATTCCCATTGGTTGATTTGGCTGAAGCCGCACAACTACTGCAGCCATATTCTCGTCCGTCCAAAAATTCGGCGGTTACAGTGTTCGGTAGATCCCCGGTCAACTAGCTCAACTCCTCTCAACTATCTGTATGAGGGAGTAAACCAATGAAGCAGGCTAGCTAGCGAGCAAGATCCCAATACTAGTGTCGTGAATGGGAGGCTAGTTGTCCCCAAGTGCGCGAACTCGCACTACTTTACAGTGCATAAGAGTTCGTGTCAACATGCCATAGACTACACTTCTGCTATATGTGGAGTATTACGTATAGTCCAGAGGTCTCTACTGGAGCTTACGGTTACATCATCGTTACTGTATTACATTGTACATGGTTACATCGCATCGTTTGACAGCTACTTATTACTGGAGCTGTGATGAGTGAAATGATGAGTGATGAGTGATGAGTGATGAGTGAGTGATGAGTGATGAGCTGTGCGGACTGTGGATCTGTGGATCCAAGATCCAAGAGATACAAGTTCAGGTGCCCGCGCGATGCGCGGCTTCGGAGCAATGTGTTTGCTGCGGAGAAGTAGGTGCATGTTCTTAGCACCTCAGTGCGCGGCCTTGAGGTGCCCGTGGATGAGTTCCCCGTGTAGTGCCCGTGGCGCGTGTCCCTTCTTGTGCCCGTGGTCCGCCTGGTGTTTTGTTTACTGCACATCCGCACATGTACAACAGAACTGTACAGTAGTACAGTACAAAAAGAAAGGGCGGACACCAACGAACGAACGAACCACGAACGAAATTCCATTTAATAGAAAGGATTACTACAACTGGGAGCGAAACGGAAAAACACTCGTGTATGGAGGTCCCAACCACCACACTCGTGTATGGAGGTCCCAACCACCACCTTTTTAGCACCGTTCTAGCCCGAGGTGAACGCGCAAAAGATAAGGATCATCACACCTCGAAACTGCTTCAATTCCACGCTTTCGAGCCTGTTGTGAGCTCAGTTTGAGCACTGCTAGGGTCCAAACGGCCAACTTGAGCGCCCAAACAACGTGCTGTGAGAATGAGACGTGGACGGTGTCCTTGCGAGACAAGCGGATAAGTTATACTGACGCGCGCGGTTCGGAATGCTTTCTAACAACGACGTAGAAAGGTGAGGCTTCCGAGCGCCATTAAAACTATTCTGTAATTGCCGCGAGCGCCTTAAAAGTGGGTCGCGCTTCCCATGCGACTGGACGGCACATAGTTACAGTACTACAGTACGGTTCTGTATTCTTGCCAACCACTACAGGGGAGTTTTTTTTAAGGTCGTTTCGCTCCCAGTTGATATAATCCCCTTGGTTTGACAGCTACTTATTACTGGGGCTGTGATGAGTGATGAGTGATGAGTGATGAGTGATGAGTGATGAGTGATGAGTGATGAGTGATGAGTGAGTGATGAGTGATGAGCTGTGTGGATCTGTGGATCTGTGGATCCAAGATCCAAGAGATATTACTACAACTGGGAGCGAAACGGAAAAACACTCGTTTATGGAGGTCCCAACCACCACCTTTTTAGCACCGTTCTAGCCCGAGGTGAACGCGCAAAAGATAAGGATCATCACACCTCGAAACTGCTTCAATTCCACGCTTTCGAGCCTGTTGTGAGCTCAGTTTGAGCACTGCTACTGTAGTGTCCAAACGGCCAACTCACTTGGGCGTCCAAACAACGTGCTGTGAGAATGAGACGTGGGCGATGTCCTTGGAAGACAAGCAGATAAGTTATACTGGCGCTTGTGGTTCGGAATGCTTTCTAACAACGACATAGAAAGGCGAGGCTACCCAGACCCAGCGCCATTAAAACTCTTCTGTGTTTGCCGCGAGCGCCTTATAAGTGGGTTGCGCTTCCCATGCGACTGGATGGCACATTTCTACAGTATTACAGTACGGCTCTGTACTCTTGCCGCTCTTTCCACCACTACGAGGGAGCATTCTAGGGCCGTTTCACTCCCGGTCAAAGCAACCCCCTAGCCTACGTAGGTGGATCTGTCGATTTGTGGCTGAATGCGTAACCATGTTTCTAATATAGTAGAGACATAACATTTACATTTTTCAAAAAGTGTGTTGTCCTTTTCTCGAGTGTAGTGAAAAGCGCGCGAGAGAGTTTTCATAGCTTTCAGTGGTGTCTTCAGGGTTCAGCTATAGCTGCCGGGCCTTGCTCTATTTTCTGAAAAGCCTTTGACTGGCCTCAATTCCTGAAATAGCACATGGGGCGACTCCTCTCGATTGAAGTTGAAAATTTCAAGGTGTGACTTGGCGTGATGTGTCCTCATCAGGAGCTACTTCCAGCATCCTTTAAACAGCAGACGTCGCATCTTCTGATCTTCTTCTCTTTCTGTTTCTCTCTCCTTCCCTGTCGCCTCCCCCGTTCCCCCCCCCTTTTTTTTTTCGCTCTCCTTCGCGCACATATTTCTACGGCTATCTATTCTCCAGTCATACGCTGGCCATCAGAGCATCGGACCCTTCAAGAACTTCCAGGTGCGGGCAGAGAATTTTTGAAAGCAAAGTGCTCGGCTAGGGTTTTCGTTTAAATCACCCAACCGGTTCAGGCACAAGGCTTTCATAAGCAAATTAATCGTGTTCTTACTTTGTGCGTGATCCTTCGATTGCTTGGCCGTTTTCTTCCTATATCTGTATGGCCTAACCCTATTCACCATCCGCTTCTCGCACACCCTGCAATACGAAAGGCTGTGATTGGTCCGAATGGCGCAGGCAAGAGCAATGTCATGGATGCCATTTCTTTTGTACTGGGCGTGAAGTCGCGGCATCTGCGGTCTCACAAGCTTGGCGATCTTGTGTTCCGCGCAGATGGCAAGGTCTGTCTCCATTTCCCATCTGCGCCTCCACCCTACCTCCCCCGCGCTTCTAATATTTCAAAACCCTAACATGCAAACCCTCCCAGGCGCCCTCAAAACGACGTGCTAGCGTCAAGTTAGTCTACCAAGTAGATAAGAATGAGGTCGACGATCTTGCGGTGAGACGTTTGAGAAGACTGCTTCTAAAAATGACCACCTCAAGCACTATCCAACTCACTTTCTCATCCCGATTTCGAAATATGTGCGTGCACACGACCGTGAAGGAGGGTGACGAGCTGCATTTCATGCGCACGATCGCTGCTTCAGGAGTTGGTTCTTATCGCATCAATGATCAAGAGGTCACATGGGAGGCATATGACAAACGCCTCAAGGACATCGGCGTGCTAACCAAGGCTCGAAACTTCCTCGTTTTCCAGGTGCTGGCTTATGAGCCTTATGCTTGACTCTACGCCAATAAATTAACTCCTAGCACGCTCAATGACCAAGCCACAGGTGTACGTTTTCTTCCTCTTTACTTTAAAATTGTATGTTGCGTGTTTCTTTTCGGTGTCTCTGCAGGGCGATGTGGAGTCGGTTGCTTCCAAGTCCCCCAAGGAGCTCACTGCCCTCATCGAGCAAATCTCGGGTGCTGAAGACTACCGGTTAGTTTGTTTTGCTTGTCCACCTACCCCATGGAACACCAAACGTGTTCTAAATTTACCTTCTTTGATCCTTCTGGGTAATAATAGAGAAAGGTACGAGGAGCTGCGGAAGCTAAAGGATGAGGCTGAGGAAAATACAATTTTTAGCCTCCAAAAGAAAAAGGGTTACGCTGCGGAGAAAAAACAGGTTCGAGAACAAAAAGAGGAGGCGGAGCGATTCAACGGCAAGCTTGAGCAGCTCAAGGTGCAGCAGCAGGAATACTACCTATTTCAGCTTTTTAACGTGCACCAGGAGATGAACGGCCACCAGGAGAAGATTGAGTCTCTTGAGGAGGCCAAGGAAGAGACCCAGGTCCGAGAAGCAACTGCCGAGGATCGTCTGAAGTCCGCCAAAAAGGCTCATGGGAAACTCAACCAACAGCTCGCTGCTTCAGAAAAGGTTGGTCAACCCCATCTCCTTTTGATACACCTTGCCACTTTTTCCTCTTCTGGGCTGTAAGGCTATCTCGTAGTCATGCCACTTGATTTTGTTTACCTTTGTCTCAAATTACCTTAATTGTTTCTTGTAGACGGTGACACAACATAAAGCGGAGCTTGAAAAAACAGAACCCCAGCAGATTAAGCTTGCAGCAGAGGCAAAGAGCTTGACCAAGAAGATAGCCGAAGATGAGCGTGCGGCAGAAAAAGTTTCGAAAGATTGCGAAGAGCTAGCGGAGCGTATCGAGGGCATTGAGGAAGACATGGAGCAGTTGACTGAGGCCGAGGCAGTGCTCGATAGTAATGCAGCTGAGGCACAAGCGAAAGCGGGCGTGAAGCTCGATGAAGGAAAAACTGCCGAATACGATGTTTTGAAGGCAGAAGCCGCCAAGAATACAGCGGCTGACCGCTCTCAGGCAGAATCCTTGCACCGGCAACAGAAATCCGATGAAAATTCCTTAGCCCAAGTGGAGGCCGACCACGCCGAGCTTAAAACCAAGCTCGAGTCGGACAAAGAGCGCCTTCAAAAGCTCAAAGAGCGCTGGGCCAGCATCAACGCTGCGGCGGAAGAAGCCCGGGCTCAAGCTCAGGAAGTGCAGCGGGAGCTACAAGAGCTGCAGAACAAGGAAGCGGGCGACAGTTCGACTCGCGCTGCGCTCGAGGCCGAGCTCGAGGGCGTTCAGACGCAGCTGCAAGGAGTCAAGGACGATCGGCAGCAAAGCAAGCAAGAGGAAAAGATGGCTGAGTGCTTAGAGACGTTGATTCGACTCTTCCCCGGCGTGAAGGGCCGCCTCCTGGACCTCTGCAAACCAGTGCAACGCAAGTACGATACGGCAGTCACCGTCGCAGCAGGTATTGAATTCATAAGATTTTTGGGCGCTGTGAATATAATTTAATTATGCTATGCAGTTGAAGCTACAAAACTAGCTGATTTATTATTGTAAATTTACGATTTTAGGTCGGCATATGGACGCTATTGTTGTGGACACGCAGCAGACGGGCTTCGAGTGCATTCAGTACTTACGGGAGCACCGGATCGGCGTCGCGTCCTTCATCCCGCTGAACGGCCTTAAAACCAAGGAGGTGAATGAGCGGCTGCGTACTTTGGGCTCCAAGAGCAAGCTCGTTGTGGATGTGATTCAATGCGCACCCGAAATTCGGCCTGCTGTGATCTATGCTGTGGAAAACACAGTAGTGTGCGAGACCCTGGACGACGCGCGGGATCTCTGCTTTCGGCGCAACGAGAAACTTAAAGCGGTCACTTTGGACGGTGCAGTTATTAGCAAGGCGGGCACCATGACCGGCGGAAACGCGCCTCGAGACGTTGGGCACAGCCGTTGGGACATGCAAATGGCGTCCGAGCTGAAGGCCAAGCGGGACAAGCTTTTGGTGGACATTTCGAAGCTAGACACGACACGGCGCGACCAAAGTGCAATTACAGAGCTGCAAACCAAGCTGACGCAGCTCAAGTCCAAAGAGCAATATGCTGTGAAGGACCTCAAGGTGACCAACGAAAAAATGACCGGACTTCAAAAACAAGGCGCTGAGCTAAAGAAACAAATCGCTCATGTGCTTCAAGAGAAGCAAAAATTACAACCCTTGATTTCGGACCGCGCTGCCCAAATTGAGGAAGTACAAGCTCGTCTGGTTGCGTCTGAGGACAGAGTTTTCAGCGCGTTTAGCCGCAGTTTGGGTGTTTCCAACATTCGCGAGTTCGAGGAAGGCCAGCTGAAGATATTGCAGGAGACAGCAGAAGCGCGGCGGAAGCTGTGTGCGCAGAGGGCTAAATTAGAAGCGCAACTTGAGTTTGAGCGCACCAAGGACTTCGCAAGCCCGCTCGCTAAGATTGAGAAGCGCGTAGCGCAGGCCAAGGCCCGCTTATCGCAGGTCAAGAGCGCAACAGGCTCCTTGAACGCGAGCGAGAAGGTAGTCCGTGAGAAACTTCGCGACGCCGAGGAAAGCCGCGAAGAGGCGAAGAGCGTGCTGGAAGAGAAAGAGATCGAGGTGAAGGCGTTACAGGGGGAGCGGTCAGAGTGCAGCAAGGAGCGCGTGGTCCTCTCGAAGCGCGTTACTGCGGAAGAAACAGCGCTTGAGCAGCTTCGAGGTAAACTCCACGCGGTGCTTCAAAAGGCGAAAGTCGACGAGGTGCCCTTACCCATGGTTGGAGGTGGAGAGCTGGGTGGAACTGACGGACGGTCAGAGACAGGTTCACAGGCGCACTCAGAAGGACTGAGTGAGGCCACAGGGTCGACTCATTTGAGTCAGAAAGACGACAAAGCGGTGGCGGCGGACCGGCGAAAGGCAGAGAAGATTGACTTCAAGAGTTTGTCAGCCAAATATCGCGACGCGCCGTCTAAGCAAGCGGACAGTCTGAAGCGCGAACTAGAGCGAAGCATCTCGGATCTTAAGAGTGACATTGAGGCGATGCAGCCCAACATGAAAGCAGCTGAGCGGTTCGATGACGTTTCGTCGCGCCATAAGACGAGTGCTGACGACTTCGAGACAGCACGGGAAGATGCGCGGGGAGCGACGACGCTATTCAATGAGATCAAGTCAAAACGGCACGAGGCCTTCATGGCGTGCTTTAATCACGTTAGCCACGAGCTCGCTGTGATTTACAGGGACTTAACCAAGAGCAGCAAGCATCCGCTCGGGGGCAATGCATACTTGAGCTTAGACGACACGGAAGAGCCATACTTAGGCGGAATCAAGTACAACGCTATGCCTCCGATGAAACGGTTTCGCGACATGGAACAACTCTCGGGTGGCGAAAAAACTGTTGCTGCTCTCGCATTCCTTTTTGCGATCCATAGTTTTCGGCCTGCACCTTTCTTCGTGATGGACGAGGTCGATGCAGCGCTTGACAACGTGAACGTCAAGAAGGTTTGCAACTACATCAAACAGCGAAGCAAAGACTTCCAGTGTATCGTCATCTCCCTGAAAGATATCTTCTACGAGCAATCGGACTCTCTGGTAGGAATATGCCGCGATGTGAGCAGTAACAGTTCGAGGACGCTCACCCTGGATCTGGAGCAGTTTGACAATTAGGCTCCATAAACCTGGCGTCACTCTGTGCCGTGTGCCGTGACGAGCATTGGAATGTATTGTGCATGGCTTTTATATTACTGCGCTACACGTATATTTGAAGCGAGAGACGCGAGGCGCGAGGAATCTTGGTTGAAATGACCTGTACGTCATGCGCATCGCTACCTGGGACTGAAACACAGCTCTGGGATTAACGTTTTACAACCGTTTTTTTTTGTGCTTGTTGCACTTGGACTAAACGAAAAAGCCAGACATAACCAAGCAATTAGAATCCCATTCCAGTAGGGTGTAGGGTAAAGGTCAGGATAATGCAAAATCGAATTTGGGTTTTTGTGGGCCAAAAGCCAAAGCCAGCAGCCAGCCAGCAGCCAGCAGCAATACAAATGAAGCATCGGGCCAAGGCCGATGTAAAATGGGATGTTGGATGATACGAGGAGGCGGCCCATGTATTATGCATCGGCATTGGTATTGCCTATAAATGGCCTATATATCTACCTCACCTCAGCAAGAAGCATGAGGCCTTCCTCCCATTTTAGTTCTTGACTCTTAACTTCTCTCTACGAATGAGCTGCGGGTGTGGACGGTGTGGAGATCGGAGAGTGAAAAGTGGAGATCTAGCACCCAGAAACGCCTTGACACGTAATCAAATGTGTTCCCCTTTGACAATGGATCATTCCGCACTTGAATTGTTTGCGCAACGCACGCGCATTCCCACTTCTTCCCGCAGCATTGGCTTCTGTGTCATTTGGGTTTGTATAAGTTCGAGTTCGAGTTCAATGGCAATGGCGGCTTGATATTTGAAATTTGATATCTGATATTGCCCCTTTTCAGTGCGTTCCCACAAAGCAGCGCCTATTGCCTTAGCCCCTGGCCAATACAGAAAAAAAGGCCCCTCGGACAATCCAGTGGGTGCATAAGCATATCGAGGTAATGGCAATAGGAACATGAAGTAGCTCATGTCACATACCGACAAAGCACATAGCTATTTCAGCCTGGAGATTTGGAGATCAATACCACCACTAGCGACACAGCAGCTGCGAGAAGCCCTACAACAATTGATAGAAGCAGCCAATTGCTTCGGGAACCGTCCTTGAGCGCTGCGCAAATCACAGGAAGGGCTGCTTTCTCCCAGTTTTCATTCCAGCGTAACGTAGCTTGGGCGCCTTGCCGCAGTGATGCTAGCTTTTGATTCGCCGGAAACCCGCGCAACAAACTCTCGAGCTGCGTGCTCAGCTCTGCACTACTCTTGAAAAGGACACCGTTTTTGTCTTGAACAACGAGCTCGCCAATGCACTGAAAGGAGACTGCACAAACAGGAAGGCCTGAGCCGAAAAAGTCAACTACTTTCATGGGAAGGTCCAGCCCAGACGTCGAAGTGTGCAAGCAAACACCGAGATCTGAGCAGCCGAGCAGCAACGGGTAGTCGCCTGGAGCCAGCCACATGGTCAGCACGCAGAACCTCTTAAGCTGCAGGGCTGCTACTTTTGCCGTGTAGTATTCTTTCAAAGGGCCTTTCCCAGTTACGACCACCACCGTGAATGAAGTGTCTATGGCTTTGTTGTCTAGCTCAGCGATAGCGTCGAGAAGGAGAGAAAAATCTTCGTCTTCCGTCCAACTACAAATGAGTCGCGCGCATGGAATGAACATATGTCACCTATTTCTAGCGGAAACATGGAAAAAAAGCGGGTTTTCCTCACCTTGTGGAGGATACAACGAGTGCCGGTCTATCCTTCCGAATGGCTACTTGGCCGCCTGGAAGCACCTCCGTGAAGAGTGTCCCACCACTTGCCACCAGTGTTGACCCACGAAAATGCGCGAAGGCCTCGGCTGCTGGCGCAAACCTATCCCCCAAGCAAACAGGAGCAAGAGAAACGAAAAGTAGGGATTGGTGCAGATTACAGAATAATGCAGTGCGTGAGCCTTCATGAAACTTACTCGTGCTCAAGACGACAGAATAACTCATGACGTGCGCTTGTGTCGGTGACAGTGCCAAAAAATGATGGCGGGCAGTCATACAGCACGTTGCAGTCGATGCCCAACGCACTGCGCAGGTACTCCTTCATGGCTTGTGTGACTGAAAAGGAACGCGTAGCCCGTCGTGCACAATAGCCTTCTAACCATTGACAAGTACGGACTATGAAGCCATCGGGCGCACCCAGCTTCGGGCCAAGTGCAAGTGCAAGCACTGAGAAACCTAAGTTATGGAAATCAATTACGCAAGGGACGCGACGCACGAATGCGACCAAAACCACACACGGAAGCACAGGAAAGCTCGGTGGGTTTTGAACGAGAATGCAATCAGGCCGTTCAATCCGCATCAGCGCCCAGGTAAGCTGCAGAATTAGTACTAGCGCCTTGATTATTGCAAACAGGGGCCAGCATCTCCTTTTCAATGCTGACCACTCAAATGGCGTAATCAGTGCAAGTTCCAGCCGTGATCGTAGCTCTTCCAGAGAGGGAACTAAAGATTCGCCAGCGTACCCCACAATGCTTACTTCAGCGCCTTCGCGGAGCATCGAGAGAGCGTGATACTGCATTCTAGGGCTTCGCCCGACGTCGCCTCCAACAACGATAGCTATACGCTGCCCATTTAGTCGTGAGCTCATCACCAGGGCTAGTGTTTTAGCTTCTATGCACTCCTAGGGTTACTATGTGCTGCACCTCGACTTTGGCTATCAGGCTCCGAAAAGTCTAGTCCAAAGAATTGTGAAACGTGCTGTTCTATGCGAAGTACCCTCCTAAGCTCCCATCTGTCCGGTGCATTCTTCCATTCTATTTTTTGAAAGCAAGTTAGTTAGATTCGCTAGAACAGTCTGCAAGTCCGAGCCTCAAACAAGCGTACTACACAGATAAGTTGGCTATGAGTGGTAGCTATTGTAGTTGTAGCTAACTGACAGTAATTAGGCTCTATTCTACGGGGTTAGAAAATTCTCAGTTATTTTTTGAGTTTCGAGCCTCGGATCCAAAAAATAATTAGGCCATTCTATGGGCTGAGTTTTTATTTCTTTATTTTCAGAGCAAAATTGTGCAAATAGCTCTTG
>Ga0307931_1001464_pt1 | contig 15492 bp, 13 predicted proteins | sample OrgLakmetageno47_FD_201816 | JGI IMG/M metagenome (GOLD analysis project Ga0307931, IMG submission 201816) | Saline water microbial communities from Organic Lake, Antarctica - #47 | ecosystem: Environmental > Aquatic > Non-marine Saline and Alkaline > Saline | place: Antarctica: Organic Lake... | reverse complement strand
CCTTAGCTGCGTCGCCGAGAATGAAGTAAGCCAGCCATTCTGAACATCTGACCTTTGTGTTGGTTCTCGCCAACGCAACGTGCTGACTCACATAACCACCTTCTATATCCTTATTAGCAGCACACACAGAGCCAAGATCTGCCGTGATTGAAATGAGAACGTCCCCTATCTTAATTTTGGCTCTTGAGCCCTCGCTACCTTCAGGCGGCGATACATATTTAATCGAATCTAACTTGGGCCGTATCGAGTCCCTAGTCAGGTTGGTAATGCGGAAAAACAATTCCCCGCTATCAGAATAGTATTCCGCCCAGCCCCTAGAACCACTCGTGACGAAATCATAGAGGAATTTAGCTGGCACTACCTCCCAATGCGCCGGCACCTCACCAAGCCATTCCACCCCGGAGTCCTTCATAGGCACATTCGGATCTAGTCCCTTGGTCACGGCATGAGATATCACCGCCTGACGCTTTTCCTGAAGCAACTCTATCAGGCGCTTTTGTTCATGGATCAGGGTATCGATTTTGGCGGTTTCGTGGTCAAGGAAGCGGGTGATTTGGACTTGTTCCTCTAGCTTAGGTGCAGGAACCCTAAGGCTCATGACCGTTTCTCGGTTAATGTTGGGCTGGCCACCACCACTTGAGAATAGTGAAACGATTGGCTCTCGGTGGACGAGAAGCCAGTAGAACGTAAATCGAATATCCAAGGACTTAGGTTGAGATAAAGCACAACACGCTTGGTTAGTCGTTGCCGGAATCCCAAGCACACCGAGCCTACCTATTGTCGCTCCATACATTGCAATAACAAGTGCCCCTTTTGGGTGGATCTGAAGGGCAGAAAAAGCTTCTAGTGCTTCAGGAATCAGATACTTCTTGGTTTTCTTAACAATATTTTCTCGAAGCTCGCCAGTAGTGACCCATGGAATCTCACCTTGAGAGAACCATTTTTCATCAGACGTAGGTGGAGTTGTACCACTCCCGACTGAACCAAAAGAGTGACCTATTTTCCTAACTTGCCATTCAGATGGGACACTCCCAATCCAAGTAATAGCAGAGTCCTTGTAAACGGGATAATTTCGAAAACTCATGCCGACAACCCTTCGATCATCTGTTTGATCCGATCGGTACACAGCTTCAAATCCGCATCAATTTCTTCCAGTGGCCGAGGTGGCGTGAACTCGTAGAAGTGCCGGTTGAAGGGGATCTCGAAACCAACGATACCCACCTCACCGTCTTTTTCGTCACGCTTGGACTCGTCGATCCAGGCATCCGGCACATGCGGGATAACTTCCCGCATAAAGTAGTCGTACACGGACTCACCCAGCGGTACGTTTTCGTTATCGCGTAGGCCGGTGTCTGGCTCAGGGTTACCTTTGCTGTCAATGCAAATATCAGCGCCTGGGTCACGCTCGCTCAGGCCGCTGAGTAACGCTTTAAACTGAGGCGTGCCCAAGTACACCCGATGATCAGTCAGTGCAGACTTGAGGGCTTTCTGAAACTGCTTACGGTTGCGGAAAACCGTGTCTGGATCCATTGACTTACAAGCCGCCAAAACCTTCTCCTGATCGTCCTGATCCATCTTCTGTATCACCTTATCTTCCATAACACGCTTTATGCGTTCTTCAGATGTTTGGAAGTTCAACTGCAACGGGCGCTCTACCGTGATCCTCCGATAACCAAATGTGTTAACTGGGAAAATCTTGCTCTTATCCGTTGCCTGGAAATCCCCATAGAGGCGAACAATGGCGTCTTGATCAGACTCATTAACAAACTGACGCTTGCTGCCCAGAGACTTCCGCATCTTGGTCGCCCGGTCACTTGCGTCAATCAACTGCACCTTACCCCTGCGCTCTGCTGGCTTGTTGTTGGATAACACCCAGACGTAAGTAGCTATGCCAGTGTTGTAGAACATATCCGTAGGCAAGGCGACGATCGCTTCCACCATGTCGTTCTGTAGCAAGTACCGGCGTATTTCGGATTCACCGCTGCCAGCGCCACCGGTAAACAACGGACTGCCATTGAGAATGATACCAATGCGTGAACCACCGTCACGCGGATCACGCATCTTGCTAACCAGGTGCAGTAGGAACAATAACGAACCATCTGACACACGGGGTAGACCTGGCCCAAAACGACCGTCAAAACCACCGTGTTTGTATTCGTCGGTAACCTGTTTTTGAACCTTCTTCCACTCCACACCAAAGGGTGGATTGGCCAGCATGAAATCAAACGTGTTTGTCTTAAGTTGATCATCAGAAAGGGTATTACCCAATTTTATGTTACTGATCCCCTGCCCTTTGATTAGCATGTCCGCCTTGCAGATCGCGTACGACTCAGGGTTCAGCTCTTGTCCGTGTAAAGAGACCGTGACGTCCTCACTGATCTGCTGGACATAGACGTCCCCTTCTGACAGAAACCCACCGGTGCCAGCCGTTGGATCGTAGATGGTGACGATGTTGTTTGGCTGAAGCTTCTGACCCTGCCCGGTGAAAACCAGTGACGTGGTTAGATGAACAATGTCACGCGGCGTGAAGTGTTCACCAGCCGTTTCGTTTGAGCTCTCAGCAAACTTACGGATCAGTTCTTCGAAGATAATCCCCATACCAAAGTTGCTGATACGCTTAGGGCTGAGGTCAAAGCTGGCGATCCTCTGAACCACCTGGTACAACAAGTCATCAGCAGTGAGTTGCTGAACAAACTCCTCAAAATGGAAGTGTTCAAAAATCTCTCGTGCGTCTTTACTGAACGACTGCACATAACTCATCAGGTCTTCGGCAGTCTGACTGTCCGAAAGTGTCGCCAGTGTCAGTGGCGATGCGTTGAAGAAGTCGTGACCACTGGCTCTCAGTAACAACTTTTCACGAACGGAGTCTGGCTTGGCTTGGTGTTCGCTCGTGGCAGCCAGAACCTTGTCTTGCGTTGGCGCCAGGACGCACTCAAGGCGTCGCAATATTGTAAACGGCAGAATGATCCGGCCATACTGGCTCTGCTTAAAGTTTCCGCGTAGCAAGTCAGCAACAGACCAGATAAAAGACGCTGTCTGGGAATGTGTGGTTTTCTCTTCAGTCATCCAGGGAACTCCATTACTTCACGGTTTTTTCAGTTTGACAACTTTGACTGATCCTATCGGTATCCATGAACGCCCAGTCTGGGTGTTGGGTTAGCGCCATTCGTTTGCCAAAGTTACATAAAAGTTCTTGAGGTAGCCGGTGGTTTTACTCGATCTGAGCCCGTAAAACAACGGCATCAATGGGTTGCCCGTTCTACGTCGCTAGCGACTTACTGCGAATAACTCACTAAAACCAGAGAAGGCAGGAACCTATAGGCTATCAACATTTGAACCAGAACCGATACAGGCCCTACACCCTAATCACGATTGCATCAAAACAGGCTTCACGCTTACACCGCGTCACCACTGGTCGCAAAAGGGTAAAAAGTTGAACTTTCGTCCACGACAAAGTCGGGCTACCGGCACGCTAATAAATCCAATTGATGCAGAACCGGGGGTATACACCCGATATAAAGACCAGCATTAAATCACAATATTATCAGTGATTTGACGCAGCCTTGTTACAAACTGACCGTACAACTTTTGTTGATGGACATAACTTTTAGTTGATACTCACCGAACCAGAAATACCTGCGAATCCGGCGCCAATGCCGCTGGTTAGACGCGCTTGAGTTCTGTATTTACCAGGTAATCTAAAAGTAGCAATCGCACGCGGGTATGACCGCAAGTTGTGTATTCAAGCGATGCCTAAATTACCCCAAAGGATATGGGAAGATAGTGTACCGGTGAGCCAGGAAGCTATGATGTCCATCACCAGTACCTCTCAGGATTGGATCTGCCAAGGTCAGAGCTTGAACTTCTTCGCGTCTGAAGACGGTGATCGGCAACGAGTGTGGGGCCTGTTCTGCCTGACGTGTAGGGTGTACCCATGAGCGTAAGAACGATCCGAAGAGTGACGCGTAGCGGCGCTATGAGGTGAAGTTCTGGATGCGATTGGGTACACAGAGAGACAAGAATGTGATCGTTTCTTTAATTTTTATTCTACTCTCCTTCCCTAACCCACTACACGCTCACTGCACGCCTCGCTCCGCTTCGCGTCACTGCGGGGCTTGTGGCGCCCGTGGGCTAGGTCAGTCGTCTCACAGTCCTGCTAGTGGTTCTTTGAACCCCTGGGTGAATCTGGCAAAGAAGCAGATGATCCAGGTGCCGGCACCAGATTGCTGTTATCTGGCTTAAGCCAACCCAATGAACAAGTGACAGAGTGGGATCGGATACCGCGGAGACTGTAGAAAACCGGGAAACCCGGGAAACCAGATATCAAAGACGAGTAACTTACTGTACTTAATAGGCTTCCCAGGTTTCCCGAGTTTCCCAAAAGAGAAACAGGGTTATTAAAACCACCTATAGGCTTTTAACCCCCAGTATTACTGGGTTTACTAGGTTTTCCGGTTTCCCGCGGGGTGTGGGGTAAGGTATAAATCTTGGCGTTATTATCGCCAGCTTTTTTAACCCAAAGCCCTCCATCTTCCGCAGCACAACTCCAACGATTCAGGCAACCAAGTATCTGATTTCTAGAAACACTAGTGCTACCCATGACTGTTTTCACAAGATCGGTCTGGGACCAAGAACGCTCAGACAGATGTTCACAGATTTCCTGAATCAACCCTTCGTCGTTTCGCTGTTCCTGCTTGATCTGTTCTTTGCGCTTTAACTCCTCAAGCTCTCCCGCGTTAGCTGGTTTAACGGAATAGAACATACGGGAATAATCGCCCTCGTCATTAACTTCATAGGAATACATGGCGTCGCGGGCAACAGCGCCACGCGCTTTTGAATTGCTGAATTTTACATAGCGGCGAACTCCGCCTGCTATGGGCTCGTCCCTTTCGATCTGCATTACGTAGGCGCAATCAGAGTCATCAAGCACATCGCTGGTACCCCCCGGTATCGGGCGTCCATCGGCATCATTGCGCTTATTAGTATGGGCCAACGCAATGATCGTTCCACCGGCTGCAGTGAACCTCCGGCACAGAGTCATGAATTTGCTACTACTGCCTTTATCCATGACGTCAGTGAACTTTTTTATGGTGTCCAGTATGAGCAACGTCCGTTTTGCAGCTTTAGTGTCTACCAGCTTTTCTACAATTTCCGTGAAGTTATAAAAGGGGTTGGATAACTCATCTGGGGGCATCACAAAAAAGTCGTGCCGATTTCCCAAGTGTGTTTTTTCGATGATCCCATTCTGGTCATCGTCCAAGTTCAAGTGGTAAATACGCAAGTCACTCCCACTATCCTTCCTGGCGTCAGACACCAGCTTCAGTGCCAATAACGTCTTGCCCGTATTGGGGCCGGCAAACCAAACGGTTATCTGACCTTGAAGCGCAACCTTACCGGCAACGTAGGTGGCCGATTGCGCTTCTTTCTCGAGCTCCTCAACTTTGTGATTTGTACATAGACTATTCAGTTTATCGAGTGTTTCCTCTGCGGGATCCACGGTCTCAGGATCGTTAGCAGCTTGCTTTCGTTTTGAGAGTGGTTGAGAAGGATTCGCGTCTTCGGTCTCAGTCTTTTCAAATGTCGTGTCGCTTTCTGATTCATGAGCAGTTTGACTATGATGGCTCATTTGGCATCTCCCACGTTTCGGGCTGCCAGACGGTCATCTATCCACTGACGAACTTCTGCCTCCACCCAGGCCCGCGACGTGCCACCCGGCACCAGTGATACACTCCTTGGGAACACCTCTCTGCTAGCAAGCTCATAAATGTATGAACGTGAGAGGCCTGTCATCGCTTTTACCTCTGATACACGGATCAGTCGGACGGTCGAGTCAGTGGACGAAGCTGCTGAAGTTACTGGTTTAGCGTTTGTGTGCATTAGCATTGGTTCCAAATTGAGTTATGAAGAGGCGAGCCTGAAGCTCACCAACCCGTCCAATGCTAACGATGCGTCCGATAAGGTATGATTAGCCAGTTAGGTTATCCGGCCAGAATTAACGAGAAGAAACCGTATAGATCACTGTTTATAAACGATTAAAAGGGTTACCTTTTTTCTTTTTCGGGTTGATGATTGCCGCCAAACGCTTTACCAACGCAGCAGAGGGCGGCGAGAAATCGGGCCTGTGAGTGGTCAACCACCGATGGACTCTATCTTCCAAATTAAGGTGTGAGTGCAACCCCCCCTCAATTAGCTCTCGATGCAGATCAACAGCTAAAGCAAGTTCTGGCGGGTATAAATCATTGGCTGGATCCAAATATTTAGGCAACGTTTGGCAACCATCTTTCAGGAACTGTTGGAGCTCGCTACGCTTGGCAAACATTTTTGTTGGATCGATACACAGAGGCTCAACCAACAGCTGGCACTCATTAACGGGAAGGAAATGATCTTCTTGATAAACCACCTCATGCACCAACACAGCCCCCGAGTTCAGCAAGTTGCTGCGCGCAATTTGTATCGCTGATTGGGTCGTATCAAAATAGCGAGCTTCTCCGCAACTCAGTAGGTCGACAGATCCATCACCCAAACGATCTACAGGCTCAACCTCCACTCCCAGCTGTGCTGCGAATTGAATACCTCGTGGCAGATACAACGTCAACCCACTCTGAGCTTGATGCTGCAGCGCAGTGTCGATCTGTGTGAAGAGATCGTGCCCCAACAACCCCAGCGTTTCACTGATGAGACTCAGAAGCGGCTCTTCGGGCAACGTATCGGGTCTCATGGAACCAGAAGTCATAGTAAAATCCTGAACAGATGGCCCGACTCAAGATGGGCATCGTTACTCTTCGTACGTACATTGATTAACGGCAACAAGCCAGTAAACTAGTACACACCCTTAACTACGGCAGCAGCATACCGTTTTTGTCCTGTCGGTCAAAAAACTGGGCGCTCAACGCAACAACCTCTGAAAATTATTTTAGGCCATGCACGGTTCTGCCCTGCCCTATGCTGGACTAAAAACTTTTTAGCTAAATTCAAAAATGCTTACGAGGGCAGTTCTGACTAACACTGCATGGAAAAACCAAGTACCCCCCCCGGCGGACTTACACCTCCTACACAATGGGTTAGCCCCATAATATAGACAGTAATCTTTCTACCTTTCTGCACGATCACTTTGATTAAGCGAGCAACTAATCAAGTAATTGGTTTCAGTGGCAATGGATTGATTCAATCTATCTTAAGTCTCTGCATGCCTATGCCCCGGCGTTGTCCAATCGCAATGATGCGGGACACCGAGCCTACACATAACCTCACTCGAAGCCAGTCTCGATAGACACAGGCGACCTCCGGTCGCTCGGTGAAAACTGATAGGGATGACAGTTCTCAAGCTTTCTGGTTTAACTCGACCTAGTGCGGTCGTCAGAGGTTTAGGAAAAGAAATGGCAGGACGCCACCGGAGATCAATAGCAAAGGAAATGTACTATCGGTCTCTACTACGACACGCGGGTAGACAGGCAACAATTTACCCAACCCTCCCACTGATACAACTACTCAACAAACTTAGGAATGACATGACATCAGAACAAAGTAACCCATCCCAAAAGAAAACCAAGACAACCAAGACAACCAAGACAACCAAGACAACCAAGACAACCAAGACAACGACTTACTATTGGATTGCTCTAATACTGAACCAGCCACTGATCAACTCAGCCGTACTTTTATTCTTAGTCAGTTAAAGATGCGTCGGTACTGCTTTAATGTCACCGCCAGAGTAATACTGACCCATCTGAGCCTGTCACTGGCTGTGAGGTGCAACATTTGACAGACGATCTGGATCGAAACGGAAGAACGAAATTGAAACACTGAGACCCCTGCAAAGAGGCTAAACCATGAAGAACTAATTTTCGCTCTCACCGTCCTGATGTTCCCCGTACGCGTCAACGCTAAAATGTACAGACTTGAACACTGCTGCATCTTCTTCATGTTGGCTAAACGCGTCATGGAACACAGTCAAGCTCGTGTCAACACTCCCTAAAATAGACAGGGCAACAGGCGCTTACAGGATTGGGTAAATTGACACTGCTGAAAGCAAATCCGCTATCCTAGTGGAGTTTACAGGTGCCTATTACGCCGCCTGTCTCAACACTTTGTACGAGGGCTGATCAGTGACACCCGATTTTACACAGCCAGGCCCAGACTGGCGCCGTACCGTCGTTAACGGCTACGTTTTGTATCTCCCCTGGGGAATCTCTCACGTTAATGGCTCATGGCGAGTCACCGTCAACAACAAGCAGCAATACACCCGCAGTCTGCACGATGCTTGGAAGAACCTGCAAAGCCGGCGACCTAAGCACGCTGTTCAAGAGCCAGGGCTTCATGGCCCTCGTAAAGTCTTGGACACCGGTGTCATCGGTCTTCGCATAAGCATCTACCGGCGTAAAGAGAATGTATACGTCAGTGTCAAAGTGGCTCAGTCACTGGCCAGAGGCCACCGTGCTGTCATGATGGGACATTGCCCCATCGCTGAACTGAACCAGGAATGGTTGGATCGTGCCCTACGTGTTGGAGCCGCTGCACGTTGGTATTACATGGCTCAACGTAAACTGCATGGCAAACCGATTGAACCCATAAAGCCAAACACCGTACCCACCAAGTGGATACCCACCAGAACCGTTAAAAAAATCACGGTTGACCAGGTTATGACCCACATCGATCGATAAAGGTGTGCGTAATGAAAAATCTGAACTAGAAAATTATTAACCCGGCCTACGTGCAAATCGGTAAAAAAGAAGCCTGTTCTATCTTAGGCCTCGCTTAAGCTTAGGCACGGTTAGTCCGCCACCCATTTCCACATCTGTAATAACGGCCAACGGATCAAAGTCCACTGCAGCAACTGGTTAGGCATCGTCATTTCCTAAACGCCCCGCCATTGCTTCTCCTACACATTCCCTCAACCTTTTTACGCGCATCCTCACCCGTTGAAAGCATGGGATAGCTTCCAATCTCCTTGTAATAGGCAATGCCATTAGCTAGGCACGATTTTAAAGATGGCAAGACCGTTGACTCGGGGCTGCTAATTTGTGCAGAAGGCGGCGTGTTCGTGTTAGAAGATTCAGTCGACTCGATAATCCCAGAAATCGCTTGCCATCCAAAATAGACTCCAACTAGCAGGGCAATAGTAACTGGAAGGTCGACGAATGGTCTTGGAACTAGGTAATACTTACGAAGTCGTCCCTCGCGCTGGGAAATCGTCTGTTCCCGATCATTGAGTTCAGTTTCAATTTGAAGGAGTCGCTCCTTCTTTTGGGTCAACTCCTCGCCGATCTTTTCGCGATACTTTTCGGTTGAGGCATCCCCTCGCTCTTTCGATTTTCGAGAAACAATTTCTTTAATTTTACCGCCGATTTTCATAGCACCTCCAAGATAGCTGAGATTACGTGAACTGGCTCCCTACGATAGACCTCAAATGAAACACAACAGTTTAGGTTAATAGACTGTAGGCGAAGACTGTTCTAGCAGCTAGAACCAACGGGATGACCGTATTGCTCCCGTTAAGTTTAGGCTGTCTGGCGTATACACCTACAGTAAGTTGCTAATGCAGCGTTTCGTTGTAGCTAAGACGAGATAGTGGGTTTGGTACCACCAAACTCTAAATAGTCCAGATAATCGCAATACCACTGCATCATCTCCCGTCGTTTATCCAGGTACTGGGCCTGGTTGTACACACCGGCGTCACCGCCTTCAACGTGTGCTAACTGCATCTCTACGTAATCTTTGTCCCAACGGTGTTCACGTAACAACGTGCTGGCTGTGTGCCTGGCACCGTGACCGACAAGCTTTCCTTTATAACCCACCAGCCGTAGACACTTATTGATTGTGTTCTCACTCATGGTGGGGTTTATGGTGCCAAAGCCTGGGAACACATACTTACCCTGCCCTGACATTTCGTGCATGGTTCGCAGTTCAGCCACCGTCTGTGATGACAGCGGGATAAGGTGATCTCGACGCATCTTCATCTTAGCGGCCGGCACTGTCCACAACGCATTGTCCAAATCTATATCGACCCATTCACTAAACCGTGCCATGCCTGGACGACAGGCTGTACGCAGCACCAGGCGTGTCATGATTAATGTGCTTTGTTTACTCGTAGACTTTCTAAGGGCTATAAGGAAAGCCGGCAACTCGTCTTCCAATAGATGGGGGTGCGGCGTTTCCCTATGACCTTGCTGAGCCAGATAACGTAGCTCACTCGCGGGGTTTACCGTGCAATGGCCCTGAGCCATGGCCAGTGAGAAGATTTGATTGATCCATAACCTCATCTTACCGGCAATAACTCCGGCACCACGAGCTTCCATATTGGACTGGATCGTTGCACAGTCTAGTCGCGTAACAGCGTCTAAGGCCTTGTCACCAATGATTGGATAGATGTCTTTGTTCAGATAGAGGCGGTATTGTTTCAGGCTACCCGCTACGCGGCCCGCCTGAACTTTGCGGGTGTACCAGTCTTCAGCGGCCTCTCTAAAAGTGACCTTTTCTTGTATACCCGAACTCAGGTGTACAAGGTCTTCACCGTCTGAGGACTGCTTTAGCAGCTCTTTAGCGTTCTCCCGTGCCAACTTACCCGACACACCTGGGTATCCGCCTAAGCCTTTCAAGGCCCACTTACCGTTGGGGCGCTTGTACCGTAAAACCCAGGACTTGCCACCGTTGGTCTTCACACGGAAGTACAATCCATCGCTGTCACGCTCTTGGTAATCGGTGGTGTCTGGCTCTAAGCCACTGAGAACACTGTCTGCGAGGGGACGACGCTTAATCGCTGTTCGTTTCATGGCTCACTCCTTGTATACCCGAACCCAAGTATACACAGAGGTATACACGAAGAGTAGTACTGGTGTGACAAGGTCTGTGAAGGTGTGAGTACTTGATTAGAGGTTAAATCGTTGAATCTGAAGGGTATTTGTGAGGTCTGAGGGGGTGTGAAAATCTCCCCCTGGTAGCGGCGGGCTATACCGTACCGCGCTTATAAAACAATCACTTACAGAGCTTTTTGAGTGACATATACAAGGAGGTATACAAGAAAAACGCCCCTGAATCAGAACCCTTACCGCCATCCTTTACACATCGTGGCGCTACGGTAGCGGCGGTTTAACGTCAGGTCAACCGAATTATACCTACCCACAGAAAAGCTCCTTAAACGAAGAATACAGTAAAACTGCTTAAGCATGTGACTGACGGATTGACTGAAAGCGCCGTGGTTATTGGATTCACGGCGGAGTGTTGACTGGCACTGGTGATCGGCACAAAGCCAAAAGTCATTACTTGTTCCTGGTACGTGCCCTATTCCGGCGTTTTCGAGGGCGTATGGTGTCGTTACACACAGGCGAACTGCACCGGGTAACCCGCAGCGGTGAGATTGATGGCGTGTTCAACGGTTTGATGCAACACGAGTGGGTGGTCTACACCCGACACTGCCTGAACCAGGCCCCCAACGTGGTGGATTATCTGGCTCGCTACACTCACCAAATCGCCTTCCGCTATAAGGACTATCGAGATCATTCCCGATTGAAGACCCAATGGCTGGATGGCCAAGAGTTCGTACGGCGGTTCCTAATGCACATTCTGCCAAAAGGCTTTATGTGACTTCGCCATTTTGGCTACCTAAGCAACTGCACTCAACGCCGCAAACTGGCGATTATCCGGCACTGTTTATCGCAGCCGCCCAAACCAGAAGCGACACTGGAGAGCCCGGCGTCTCAACGATGCTGGCCGTGTCTTCTTTGTGACAGCGGTGTGGTTCGCATGATTCGTCAAGTCCCACAGTTCAAAACAACGGCTGTGCCAACGGGCTAGCTTGTCTACCTTGATCCAGTGGGTGAAAACCGACAGTTCCTTGTGAGCTGGGCGTCTATACGGCCGAAGACTGGAAATACAGGTATCTGCAGGGTAATCTGAGGGAAGTCACAACAAGGAACCGCCTCGTGAAGGATCGAATGAGACCACAACCCGCCGACATTGCTTCGTACCTGGCCCCAGATGTACCGTCCCGGTCCGGCCTTCAAATTACTTTATCCTTAAGCATCGTTCGATAGCCGCGGAGTTGGCGGCTTAGTCCAACAGACATTTAAAGGTCATGCTGCTCACGACCATTAAATGCTTAGGTGTTAAGTACCACATGAGGTCGCTATGGCTAAGGCTGAAATCAAATTTGACTCAATATACGAGTACTTGGAAATTGTTCAGCGTCTTCCTAGAGTGTGGAACCTGAATCCAAGTGGTCTTTGGTATCGTGGAGTAAAAGAGTCAGGTTACGCGCTAGTTCCAGGATGTGTTTGGCGAAAAATTGATCTTGATCTAGAGGAGTCATGCGTTGGTGAATTTCTAATTCATTACCGTTCTTTTTATTCAGAGATTATTCGAGATCCCTTGGAGCTGTATGCGTTGATGCAGCACTATGGCTTACCGACCAGATTATTAGATTGGACGACCTCTCCGTTGATTGGGCTCTATTTCGCGATGGAGACAGAGTCAGAAACCTCGAATGCTGTATGGGCTATGTCTCCATCCGATCTCAACAAAATCACAACGGGTTTTGAGAGCAATATTGTGCCAAAGACTAATCTAGACCATTGCCCAACCAAGCCTTGGCTTCCCGGTATGCTGCGCACAGGGCTTACTAACGATGTTCCCGATAATCCATTCGCTTTTAAGCATCCTCTTGTCAATCCACGAATTGCTGCTCAGAAAGGTTGCTTTACATTCCATGGGAAACAATGAACGGCATCGAAGAATATTTTTGTAGGGCTGGAAACGACTGCATCGCTAAGCTGGTCCTCAAGACCCCGTCCAAAAGGACCGAGATCCTTGGGCAACTTTATGCACTTGGTTTTAAGGAAGACGATATCTATCGCGACTTGAATTCGCTCACGAGGCGGATCGTTCGCGAGCAATCGTTACTTATCAATGCTTAACCAAGAGCTGCAGTCGACCAGTTTGCCGCTAGCGCTCCAAACCGGAGACTGAGCCCAAGCGTTATAGATCACCGGGGGTAGAGGAAAACATGGGACAAAAGCTAGATGTTGGGAGATTTATATTGCTGAAAAAGCGGGAGCTTGGCGCTGAGGATAACGATTCAATCGTGAAGCTTGAGGCGTGCACCCAGTCGATTTATCGTTGGCTCCAGTACTGCGAGTATCATTACGTCAACCTTGAAGACGCTGCGACGGAACCCAATTTGCAGCGTGATAGAAGTTTAGGCTATCGGCGAGCTGGAGAAACAGTCCCTGTCAGGTATGTTTATGAGGCTAATATTGCTGCATTTCTCAATAGCCTCCATTCTTTGCTTGACTCATTCCCTTACTTGCTGAATCTATTCATCCCAGTAAAGGAAAACTCTGAGGCTACCAGCATTAGATGGCACAAAGACTTCATAAGAAAATATGAAAGTATGGATTTTTATGATGAACTCATAGAGCTCTTGATGGATGATACCTTTAATAAAGTGAAGGGTTACGTAAACACCATAAAGCACAAGCACCTAATCAGGATTTCAAATAAATGGAATCACTTGGAATTCGAAGAATATAGTTACATGAAGCCCAGCCTTGATGGGCGGGGAGAAATTACATTTCAGCGTGAAGGAGTAGCAGGTGAGAACGTAGTATCCTTTGTTGAAGAATGCCACTACACATTGATTCCGAAGCTTTTCAATCTTTGCGATAGCGTACTAAGTTTCAAAGATTCGCAACTTGCTAATGATCTATAACCAGTCGCAACAGTTCACGGCCAGCGGCCTTTCACCGTCCGCCCTTATTAAGACACGGGCAAATTCAGCGTTAGCTGCAAGGAGTAAAAATGAAACATTGGATATTTTTATTTTCACTATTAGTTTCACCTCTGGCTCACGCCGATCTAATGGTGTCGTTTATTAATGAGTCAAGCTTGCCTTGGAACCTCTCTCCTAATAATTATGAAAACTCGCCCGACAACTACGACAACTCTGTCAACAATTATGAAAACTCCGATAACAATTATAATAATTCAGAAAGCAACTACGGTAACAGTTCATCAAATTATGATAACGGCGCCAATGGGGGCAATCGACTTTTGGTGAAAGAAGGGTCAAAACTGCATCGAGTCGGCTACTACGTTCAGTCAGATGATGGTGTTACGAATTTTTTTTCTGCCTCGGGAAAAAGAGTATTTTACAATCCTAAAAGCGGTGTCGGAGTATTTCAAGGAAAGAAAGGCTTCTTTTGCGGCGCCTTAGCCCGTATCGAAAGTGCATATAAATTAGTTCTTACAGAGGCGGGTCAAAAAGCGTTATTCATGGCCCAGTAATGAAAGCAATTAACAAAAGTACTTAACTTCAATTTATACAAGGAGGGCGCTAGTTTGAAGGGGTTGTTATCATTGGTAGTGTTGTTGGCCGTTGGTGCTAGTTTTGTGGGCGCAATCGTTAGCCTCTTCTCTGGTCAGATATTGGCAGCAATTGGTTTGTTTTTCTTATCAGCCATACTAAATGGGATAGCCAGAGGAATGGGAGCCTAGTTTCTTGGGTGAAATTTGCCAACACACTTTGAACAAGTTCAATATTGGCTGTTTTTCCGCGTGCGATATGGCGCTCGTTGAGTATTTTTATTTCATCGCTGGTATCAAACAGCGTTTATTTTTATCATTAACTTAATGGTATATAATTCAATAATTAAGGAGTTGGATTGTGATTGGATGGCTTTTTAAAATGATATTGGGGTTGATCATGCTCCCATTTGATATCGCGAGAATAATTTTCTTAGTGACAACTGGCCATCGTCGATGCTGGATGTGCGAAGATTATCGAGATTTGAAGGGGAAGCCTGACCCAATCTGCCCCGGTTGTAATGGATCAGGTTTAAAAAAAGAAAAATAATTGCGTGGCCGTCTTCTATTTATTTAAAACTAATTTTGTAATAAAACTTAACCAAGCATAAACCTATCAACCCCGCTATTCAGCTTGTAGATGAGCCGCTTTTTGTAGCTGATGCGGTTAACGCAAGCACTCAAGACCAACCTGCAAGAGAAAATCACTCTTCAGTTAATAGGTTATCTTCATAATTCTACTTAGCTCGATAGGGGTTACCTTTCTAGCAGCATTAATTACAGCTCTTGCGTTCTTTGAAGGGATTGTGATTTCCGCTATCTCTGTTACTGTTCTTGTTATCGGAGGTGTATTTTTTTGTTTGCTGGTGCATGTTTCATCATTTCATGCAGCACAGACCGTAAAAAAGACTGATCGCGACACTGAAAGTTAACTAAATTCAAAAAGCCTCTGGGTGAACTCAGAGGCTTTTCTTTTATGAGGAACCTTTATGCGTAGTATTGCTGTATTGCTGGTCACCTTACTCGTTACAGGGTGTAACCTAACGCCGACTGAGATGCGAGAATTGAATCAGATGGTTGGTGAACTCAATCAGAGTACACAGTCTTTTAATCAACAAGCGACTCAAATGCGTCAGCAGGTCTATGATTCAGAACCGCCTGCTTCTCTTGTACCAAGTGCTGGCTCAAACCAGACTC
>Ga0307931_1001463_pt1 | contig 15492 bp, 12 predicted proteins | sample OrgLakmetageno47_FD_201816 | JGI IMG/M metagenome (GOLD analysis project Ga0307931, IMG submission 201816) | Saline water microbial communities from Organic Lake, Antarctica - #47 | ecosystem: Environmental > Aquatic > Non-marine Saline and Alkaline > Saline | place: Antarctica: Organic Lake... | reverse complement strand
TGAGTTTCGTACAAGTTTTGTTCAAGTGATCACTTTTTAGTGCCACGCACATGGAGAGGCCGATTTCGGGTCAATTATGGACCTTAATATACGCAGGTGGCCTCAACCTTTTTTATTTAAGCCCGCCTTGTGTGTCCCTTAAGATATGGTAACTTACTGGGGGCTCCATAGTATTGAATTTTTCGATTTCAGAAGATTCCCTTGGTCTTTATTGGCGTTCTAGTACATTATCCGTAGAAAGGAATATCTCGTGAAATTGTATGTGACGCATGAAAGGAATCTCTTGCTCCTTTCCCACGTTTCATCCTCAAGCATTCGAGCAACCCGGGAGCAAACGAGTGAACTTTGCTTTGAGAAAAATAATTCTAAACCAGGTCAGGCTAGTTCTAAGGACTGCTCCTGTCGGCTGCTATTCGCTTCGCCTCTCTCTCTCTCTCTCTGTCTTCGGGGAATTAAATTTATATAGCCTACACTAGACACACGAACTAGCACTCAGCTTCTGAGCACGAACTAGCTAGACAAGGATCAAATAAAGCATTCAGTAGTAAAGACACACGATGTGGTGGTAGTATTATCCATCCCACAAATCAGATCAAAGCCCAATGATCAAAGCTCAATAAAATTAGGTGGTGCTATTGATGGATCATCATCATATCGGCCGTCACAACACAAAATCTTCAGCAAATGTGCATCTTAATGAGTCGTAGCAATATTTATCATAACTTTCAGGGGATCATTTGCCTGATATCATAACTTTCCTGGCCACTCGGGCATGTGTGTTTGATTAACTCCTCGTCTGCAATCATCTCCATTACACCTTTCTGCCTGTTACAGATAGCACTCTTAGGCCCGTGTCAAGGAATGCACTTTTCAGTGGTTAACAGCTTCAATCGGAGTCGCAAATCTGCCTTCAATCGTGGTCTTGAAGTCATCATATGCTTGACATCCCCGTTTGCACCATCAGTTCTCGGGTCTTGTCGAGATCTCGCGGGCCGGCCAGGCTCAAATGACATGCTATTCCAACTGATGGATGCTGCCGATACTATGAGAGCAACGTGGCAACGCCCATAAATTTTGACAAATTCGAATTTCTCGTTGCGGTCTCGACATGCACGCACCTGATGTGCGCGCAAGTGTGCCTGTAGCATTGGCTTCTATGTTATAATTTTCATCAGTCCGAATTCGACTTCGTGAAGTACTACTGTAAGCACAACATTCACTGTATAGTCCATAAATTGCATGCTCTATGTGCAGACCACCCTTGTAAATCCATTGCTTGATTGGTCCCTCTTGTGCTTTGTCGTGCTTCCGGGTACATAACTTCACGTATTAGTTGCCCCCGATCGCGACATAACACCTACATTGACTCGAAGTCCAGCTTCAGGGCCGGGCATGTGGTCTCCTATGCAGCGGGCTTGGCGGCGTCCCTCCCTGTAACATATTTAACTTTGTGCCAGAGAGAGGAGAGAGGGAGGCTCAAAAAGACACATGTAGATATGAACGAAGTCAATTTCAATTGACATTCGGACGTTTGACAACTGTGGCTTTGTGACTCCTTTCGACCCATCAAGAGAGAATCATGTTTCACGTTGGAGCGAGCATATCATCACCTTGTCACTGTGCACCAAATGAATAAAATAACTGGGTGGCACAGGATATCATAGGGAACCCACCATAGTGAAGTGACTGACTTTATGATGCGTTTAAAGAGGCAATCAAATTGCTGTGGCCAGAATTCGTGTTCTTCAGCATCTTGCAATTGCGGGAAGCTACCTCCAGATGCTACTAAAGAAGCGTCAACTGCTGAAGAAGTTGACCGATTGCCTGAATCGCCGAAGACTTTCGGCGGGCGACCGCTGATTCTTCCGGACGGGAAGACGTGGGCACGGCCCTCAGTGTACGTGAAGCACCCGAATGGCCGCACCACCTTTGCTGTTACTGAAGACGACCCGATATGCGACGAAACCCTTCCTTTAACAGATGACGAAGTTAGCTTGGTAGTGCTACCAATGCTCACGCTACTACAGTTTTTTCACGTAGATCCTACAAGCGATGTCTCAGACGATATTATGACGAGGACTGTGAGGGGTTACATCAATCAAATTCCGCACAGTCATCAGTATCTAAATATGATGCACGAAAAGAAGTTTAGCCCGCACGTCTGCGCCGCAGCCGAAGCTATTCATCGTATCTACGACTGGAGAACTCGTGTAGACGTGCAGGCAAACACAATTCTCGATAGACACCTCGATGGAGCTGAAGATTTTCACAGGTGATCAACGTCACAAGCTTAGTGAGATATTGACCCACACATAACTAGAGAGGGAAGTAGAACGGGAAGAAGCTAGGGCAAATCGCAGAGCTTAGGGATACTAGGAATACTCAAGAAGAGACAGCCAACTCATTAGGAAAGCTTTTGGGCCCGCTGTTTTCTGGATATAACTAAGCGAAAGCGAAAGCGACGAGAGAAAGGTATATGACTAGCTTTGCCCGAGCAGCACATCTTGTATTGTCAGCTCATCTTTGAAATGTATTTTCTTTGACTCTTATACAACCTTTCTTCTTTGTATCAAATAGATTGTGGCCGGTCATGGTGAGTGGCGTTGACAAATACGGCCACTGTATTTTCAGTGAAGAGATTCATAAGATACAAACCACGCCGTTGATGACGCGCTTTACTCTAAATGACATATTTCTTCTGCGTACCCAAGTTCAAGAACAATTTCAAAGAAGTACTTATGACGAAGGAAAACGCCAAGGAGTCACGTTGAGAAAGCACTCACACGTTATCAATCTTGCTGGAGTCTCCTTGATCGAGTTTTACCGAGTTTCGAATCGTCTGAAACCACTGTTTGGCCTTCTTCAAGAGCAGTACCCAGATGCTGTCCACCTTCTCTTCCTAATCAACACTCCGCGCGCATTTCGCGCCATCTGGGCCATCATACGGCTCTGGTTGGCGTATGAGACTGTGGTACGGATCCACATTTGGGGACCAGTCAACAGCAATTTGGTCAAAGATTTGAACGATACCGGGATTCCGCCTGCAGAACTCCCACACTGGGCCGGTGGGTCGAATTCCGGGAAATCCATTTTGGACGTTATCAACGAAAGCATTCAAAGCCCGTCCCAAGCCAACGAGATGAGATTTTCTGCGGAATTGCAGAAGCGGCTTGAAAGTCTTCGGTTTCCTGGTGTTACTATGGTTACTGACGCACGAGAACCTGACGAGTACCAATCTCCAGCTGAATCAACAACTCCAAGCGTGTCTACCACGAGCAAAGGATTGGCAGGAGTGGTACCATGGTGGGCCTTCTTGACGCTCTTTACAGCTACAATTGCAGTATTTTTCTTTGTCTTCGTCGTCTCGAGCAAGCCTCTCGCCCTCCAGATAAAGGATCTCACCTCGAGAATCAGCGATATCCTCGAGCAGAAGTGCCACACAGTCTAATCAAGGCCTGGGCTAGTCTCCCTCTACAGGCCCAATGGGGTCAACGAGCCCTGTTTTATTTTTTTTCCTCTTTACAGCTCAGGCATTAAGTCAGCAGTTACCCCTACCCCTAGCTAGTTACGAGTACTAGCTAGGGCATTCATATAAGTCGTATCCCACTCGAAGCTCGTAGTACTCAATATTGCTTGTAAGACGAACAAAAACCTAAACATAAGTTGTAAAATATTTCATGCGCTTTCTGAGGTCGACTTCGGAGGTTTGGGTTGCCAGCAGTCAGCAAAGGCAGAATCGTCGAGGAGCTGGCCAAGGCGAGCGTTGTGGGGCGCATAAAAAGCCCGAAGGCGCCTCGCCGCCGCAGCGTCCAAACCTATGAGCGAGTTAAAGGAATAGAGTACAAGAGAGGGCATATCGAACTTACACAAACAAAAATGAAACGAGAACACACACAAATAGAAATAGTAACGAGTAATTACGGAAACAAGCGGACATGCCACAGAAAACCTTTGCAGCCACTGAGTTGGAGACCAGGCGTCAGAGGAATAGACAATAATGCAAGCCATTCATGACACAGTAATCTAAGTAACAAGCGTGTACCCGCGGGTGATGCCTCGTCCAGCAAATGTTCCTGTAGCGGCGGGTAAGGCCTGGCGTTTTGAGGGGAAGTGTCCTTGAGCTTTTCGTACGGCAGCCCAATGTGGCAGCTCACCTAATATAATTGACCGTATAACCCGCGAAAGTGATTCAAGCGAAAATGACAAGATTAGCAGCAGCAGCAGCAGAAAGGTATTGCGAGTGGCGGCAAATACAATGAAGCATGATGTAATGAAGTTAGAAGGAATGACACGCCATCGAGAACGATTGCAACAAGGAAGCGATAAGCGAGGAACAGAGATTCAAACAGAATAATACCAGATCCATCACGCGCTGAGTTGCCAACGTTTTATCAAACCCTGCATCATTTTTTGTAGGAGGAGTCGCAGGGCTAGAGAGCTGAGCCGCGGCGCCGGTGAGGTCTTCCATGCGCACCACCAAGAGTTTGCCCTGCGGGGCCAACAAGTGCGGGCACACGTCCTCCCGAAATTTGGGGCCTCGCAGCGCTGCATTATGCCACACTGACGAGCCCGCTAGTTTCGAGGTGCCCGCAAGGGGGAAAGCCTGTATATATTTGTGCGTGTGTGTGAGTGCGTGAAAGATGTAACAGTATCATTAAAAGCAAGGACAACGACGAGAAACCAATGAGAATACATCATAACAATAGAGACCAAAATAAATCTTCGGTGCAAATAGAGTATCTGTGAACAGGCACTTAAGAAAAAAAAAACTGAAATTTGACAGGCGATCGACGTAGTGCTCAAGCAAGTGCAACCCGACAGCAGAAAAGCACGAGAGGTAACAAGCACGCTGGCTCAAACAAGTGACATAAGGATGCGGTGTTTGCAATTGTAGATCTACGGTAGTACAGTTGCATACCTGAAGCCAGGGCTCGAGCTGAAAGGCATAAAGCCCCCGCGCAACGAGGGAATGCCCGCCGTGGCCCATCGGGCACAGGGTAGGGTCGTTGAGGTACTTCGCCTCGAATTCCGCCTAATATGATATAACCATCAGATAGTATGATACATGAATGCATCTCATCATATTAGGAAGGCAAACAGAGCAGGAGAGAAAAAAAAATTAGAGGTCGTATGTGCGTGCGTGGTGTCATGGTGGAGAGAGAGAGATGACCACGTAAGGAAAGGTAGAATTCCCCTCTTGCATCTTTTTGAAATGAAATGAAGGTCATCCTACTTAACGTTATTATTTCTAATATTCTTCAATCACCTGAGTCGAGTCTGCAGTCAAGTTCAAGGACTTCATCAAGGCTAATTCCCGATCCACCAGGTCGGCAAAGGACAAGCCGCTCCAGTTGGCCGCGCCGCGCGCCGCGAGTTGCGCTGGCGTGCCAACGGGGTCCACCACCATCTATAGAATAGAATAGAATAGCACATGTAACAAGTCGAACACGGCAGCATAAGATGGGTCAGCACAGAAGTTCGAATGGAGACAAAGAGGAGTTCGAATGGAGGATTGAGAAACTTATAGCTGCGAAGGCACAATTCGTTTTCATTCCCTTCCCTCTTTTAACCAGCGTAAAGCATCGATTCATTATCAAGACGATTGATAGGCCACTTATCATCACACACACATGTACTACAGTCTGTAGTATGCCTACGACCAAGCACCTGATAGTGCGAATACGCCCGTGCTACGGGATCACGCAAGCACACAATCAGCGGAGGTAGCCAAGGCATGGTCGCTTGCAGCCTCGGAATCACAAGCGGGCCGTGCAGCAAATAGGAAGGAGTAGAGTCGCCGCAGAGCATGCTCGGATGAGCCTGCAACTTTTTCACGTCGTAAAAACGCCCTACCATGCTCGCCGCCTGTTCTCAAGAAGAAGAAAGATTGGGCACACATATGTCATGCAACAACAGGTGCAACTTTTTTCTTACTCATAAATCAAACACGTCAACGACACACATGTACAGGAGGTGAATGCGCACGCGCAAGGTCAAAGTAGAGAGGAAAATCGTTGCATGCCGTTTTGAACAAGTTAAGAAAAGCACAAACATAAAAGAAGTCAACATGGCAACACGTACAGTTGTTTTTCGATTGCCATTACTACAGACTGTATTATATCCTTATCTCCATACAATACCTGCAACGTTTTTGACGCTTTGTCCAGCTTGGTGTCCCATTTCCAGTCCAAAGCGTGGGTTTCTCGCTTGCAGCCGCGCGTCGTGAGGGGGTGCTGGAGAACAGAAAATAGACATAGGAAGAGGCGGTTGTGAGAAAATAAAGATGACGAGGATGAAGAAAGTAGAGGAGCACGGATGACGAGTAAGAAAACTTGAAGAAAAAGAAATTGGCTGAAGGTAGAAGCAAGAGAAGGAAGATTTAAAAACAGAACAAAGAAGACCACACCAGAAGTACTTGGTAAGAGAGTACCTTCAAAGATAAACCTACAGATAAACGCACTCCTAATATTATCCCACATTTCTTTGACATCAACTCACTTGGTGCAAATACTCGTAGACCGCAGTAGTGCCACTCTTCTGGGCCCCTAAAATCAAAAAGGCCGGGCCGACGGGCCGACGGCCGGCGTGTTTCACCCGGTCGAGCGACCGCCGGGTTTGCACCAACGACTCCCCCGGGTGCAGCAACTGCCACCAAATATACACAACAAAGAAGGAAAGAAAGAAGGAGCGCAAGCACGTGCGAATAAGAATGTAGTTTTTAATATAAACGCATCCTTCCTGTTAATCCATTCTCCTTCCGACACACCAAAAACCACTTAAGTTTCTGCACTCCTCTTCTATTCGTTCCGTGACCTTAATGAATACAAACTACAGAGACACACACGACACTCATACACACATGGGTGTACCTCGAGCGGCGGCCTCGGAATGACCTCGTCGACATAGTCGAAAATCAAATGCACACGCGGGTTGGCGCCCCAGTTCGAAACGTAATGCTTGGCTTGGTTGTTGAGCTCAAATACTCCTCCAACGTCGAGGCGGTACCTGTGGGTATGGATAGCAGAAAATAGCCAGAAAATAACAACAGGAAAGAAGTGAACACGATTTAAACACAGAGGAAGAGTTGTTTGTTGGCAGGTGAAACTAATGCATGTAGTCAATGGAGAAAGAGAGAGATGCTTGCAGGGAAGTACCGCACAGCATTGTTAGCACCGTTAGCACCTGACTCATCCTGTGAATGCACCTACCCGCATTTTCCCCCCACGTCCACCCAAATACCTACCGCTGCATGTGGTCTTCGGTGTGCCCGTCGGTGTGCCCGCAGCGGAACACCACCCCTGCAGGGTCGGTCACGATTGGAGCGTGGCACCGGTGCGTGCGCCCCACCCACAGGCCGGTGTCGTGGTGCACGGGGATGGTCACCTGAGAGGGCAGCTTGGCGAGCAAACAGCGCACGACGCGGTGTACCGGCACGCCGAGCGCGTCAAAAAAGGGCTGCACGGCGTCCCGCCATTGCGACGAGGACGCGTCGGTGTACCTGGGTGGTCGTGTATGAGAAATGTTGATGCAGCAGCAAGGTTGATGCACCGTTTCTTTCGTGCATCTGTTACTATTTCTTTTACTCTCTGATTCTTCTTCAAACACTCACCAGTGTGACAAAAAGAAATTTGCTAGCATAATAAATGCACTCGCCACGAAATCAAAAGCTCTATCTTCTTTTTCTTGGACAAACACGACGGTTTGCTGCAAGCAGGCAGATTAGCATACATGTGACGTCCTATTCCTCACCAGGGAAAATGGTAGCAAGCTTGCATGAAATCGTCGCAATGAATCAGCATAATTTTGCCCACCCCCCAATTGTCGTGCGCAGGGCGATCGAAAGGGCAATTCGTCATGGCCTATTCATGATTATAAACACGCAAGCACGCACATGTGCAGTGTAAGTTGCCACAAGCAACATAAAACAACCAATCATGCAGGCAGGCATCCACCAGTGAGTTTTTTTTACAAGAAACTGCAGAGAAATACTTTTGGTTAAGAGCAATAAACAAGCACGTGAACGCAGTGGCACAACCACCACTCCGTTCTTCATGGAATGGTTGCGTACAGAGTAGTGTACTTTTACTCTGCCCCAGCTAGAGTTGAAGGCTAGGCTCATCTCATGTTCACAAGTTACTCATCAAAACAGTCTCATTCTCGGTATGATCTGAAAAGCTAGCCGCACACGGGTCTTTTGCAGGTGCTATTGTTGTGGGTGTGTAACTTCATTACATGTTGTTCGGCATCCCACGCTGATTCGCCCATGCTATCCAACAAGGCTACCAACTTTGACGCATCTGCGTCAGCACGATGCACTAGCCCAGGAACTAGACTGCTCCGCTCACTGGCAGGCATCTCGCAGGTAGGCACAACTTTTTCGCAAAGTGGGACGCCCTTAGGGTAATGCGGTGGCAACACCGGTGCTTCATCGTACAAGGCCTTTTGGTATGAGTCGAGTTTGTCCAACGCAAGCTGCGCCTCTTCATGCCTGGCAAGCGCAGTTCCTACGAATAGTTCAGACATTTCCTAAAAGATTTCGTTAGGCTCTTATTGACGCGCGTCCGTCCAAAGCCCAATGCTAGGAGTGGTTGCCGTCGCTTCTCGCTATTACTCCGTACAGTACAGTAGTGAGTGCGAAGAAGGTGCGAAATGTGAAGAAATGAGGACGCGTACTCCGGAGAGGGGGAAGAAAGAAAAATACGGTAAGAGATTAGGAAAATCATAAACTTACGGTTTATACAGTGTTGATCCTCTTTTCACTTTTCAAGAAGGGAGTCCGCTCAAAACCACAAGCAGAGACAGTGGTGAAGGCTCGCCGACAACAATTAGGACAAGGACAGCCCCACGAAGACTTCGCCCCGAGCACCTGAACTGAGAAAGAAATTAAAGCCCAAGCCTCATATTCGAAGGAAGGAAGAGGCGCGCGCGCAGTCTGCAGAAGAGGCGTTGCCGTAAAGAACAGGAGTCAAGAAAGAGCGCAGCAGAAGGCTTTATTTTGTGTTCACCATGGCTTCACAGATTCATTTTAAATTTAAATCGAATATGAAGGAATTCGAGAGCGTGAGCTTCTCAGGAATGGTGCGCGGGATTCTATACACTCATTTAAATATATCTCTAAAAGTCTTGCGCACAGATACAAATATTATGGATGCGCACGTCCAAACACAGAGCACTACTTAAACAGACTCATGTGCACCAGTCTTTGGGAAGTTCACGCAACTTTCAGAGTTTGCGCTCTATTATTCATACGCATAAAAGTGATACTTTTTCGCGCGTAGGCTACTTTGTGTCTCTGAAATCAAATGTTGTTCCTCATGTTGTGCATGCGCACCCTCGACTCCACACACTTCGACACACGTTCTCAGGGGATGAAGCTCAAGGACCTCAAGCTCGCGATTGCCGACAAAAAATTTGGCAACGAAAGCCGTGATTTTGACCTTTCAGTCACGCATGCTCAGACCAGTCAAGGTGCCTCTTTGTGTGCGCATTTGTAACACACCATGGTCTTACAAATTGCGCTGCCACCTAAACTCTTGCCACGTACTTCCTCCATACCACTAACCCTTATTCCATGGCACTGCCTTCCTGCTTCCATATGTGTGTTTTGACATTTTTTATTTCGCAGTCTTCACCAACGGCAACGAGCTGGTTCCAAAAAACACGCAAGTTGTGGTGAAGCGCACCTCGGCGGTGAATGGAAAAGGGCTCCGGGCCTTGGCGCCCGCTGCAGCCGCCGCTGCCAGCAGCCGAGGCCTCGGCCTCCAGGCCGCTTCAAAACAGCCAACCTCGGCGTATGAGCTCGCGGGCTTGGATGACGTAGGGCGGTCGCTCACGGTTGTGGGGCGGGTGGCAGAAGCCGCAGCGGTGCCGGGGTTAGATGCTCTGGCGGCGCAGGCCGCGCGGGGGAAGGGTTACAAGGGGGGCAAAGGCTACCAGCAGTGGGGCAAGGGCGGCAAGGGCGGCAGCGACGACGGCACGGGCGAAGAGCAACGGCGCGCTCCGAAAGGAGTTCCTACGAAGCTGTTGAAAGTCGACGAAGAAACCGGCGTCGCGTCAGTGCTGGCCAATGGGGCGAAGTTTCAAGCGTCGCGGGACAAGGCGACCACGGACGCCGGCGACGACGCCCTCGGCGGGCCTGGAAGCGGCGGGCCGCACGACTACGGGGATGCGCTGCCGCCAAACCTACAGTGCCCGCTCTGCCATGGCCTGGTGGCGAACGCGGTGGTGCTGCAGTGGTGCCGCACTTCGGCCTGCGACGGCTGCGTACGGCAAGCATTGCGGGCCAATGACTCGGTGTGCCCCATCACGGGCGAGAAGGTAAAAAGGAAAGAGCAGCACTTTTGCTTTAATAGAGCAAATCTTGTCAGAGGAGGAGCGGACACGCACTTTCTGACGAAGACTACCCGGAGCATTTTTTTTCGTTTTAAAATCCTTTCATGAAGTCATTTACCTTTACTAACGCTCTCGCCGCTATGTGCCCGTTCGCTTGTGCGCTTGTGACATTTTTTTTTCTTGTTGGGCTCAGGTTAAGGGCTACCAGGACAAATTGGTACCCAACAAACCATTGAGGCGAGACGCGGACAAGTTCAAGGATGAGTGGCGGGAGCAGCAGCGCGCCCTGCGCCGAGAGCAGGAAGCGGCCACCGACTTGGCGGCGTCCGCGGCCGCCGAGCAGGCAGGAAGTGGCAACAGTGATTTAGGGCCGCTGAAGCGTGGAGTCGACGCGGAGCTGGACTTGTTCCGCCGCTCTTCCTCTGCGTCTGTGCCGGGAGGCCCCGAAGAAGGCGCGGAGAACGGTGGCAACGGTTTCGACAATAGTAGCAGCCTCGGCGGCTTAGGCGGCGGTGGCGGCTTGTACGACGATTTCATGGGCGACGAAATCGATTTTTCGGCCGTAGATGCAGCCGCAGCAGCAGTTCCAGATATTTCGTCTGTTGAGGCAGTGACAACAACCACAGCAACCTCATCGTCTTCTGTGCACGAAAGTGAGAGTTCTGAGATAAGTTCGACCCCTCCTGCGGTGGTGTCACAATCTTCGCCTTCGTCGGCCGAAGAACTTGCTCCTCCGCCGGTGGTGCCCGGGCCGCGCCCGCCGCCGGGACCGCCTCCAGGTTTCGGCTTCGCTGGAGCACCACAGGGCCAACCGTCATCAGCCGATGCGCTGCCCGGTGGTTCCCCTGCCTTACCTACGGGAGTGCCCACGAGCCGGGCGCAAGAGCAGTGCCGGGATTTCGCTCGCGGCTCCTGCTTGAAAGCTGGTTCCTGCATATACGCGCACGGCGTCATGCCTGGTCGCGCACCACAGCCGTCTCATTTGAACCAGAATCCTTCTCCGTTAACTCCTACTAGCGCTGCTCTGTCAAGTTTTTTACCACCCACGGGCCCCTCTTCTTTACCTGCTCCTGCATTCACCCCCGTTGGCAGACCCCATATATCTGATACGAACTCAACTTTGCAGCCATCAACAAACAGCGAGGCTGGTATGATGTATGGTAATCCCAGAAACGATTCGCCTCCAGTCGGGCCGCCACCGCCTGGTGCCTCGAGCATGGGCAGGCCACCTCAATACTACGGAAAAGGCGGAAAAGGCTATGTTGATTACGGAAAAGGCAAAGGGGGCGGAAAGGGTTATGGTTATGGGTCGCAGCCAATTCCCTACGCGCAAGGAAAAGGAATGTATGGCAACGGAAATGCGTTTGCGTATGGCAAGGGAGATGGAAAAGGCAAAGGAAAAGGAAAAGGCTCTTATTCGTATGGACCGTATGGACCTGGGCAGATGGGGAAAGGTAGTGGACCTATGATTGGCAAGGGAGGTGGGTGGAATGGCGATCGACACGGTGGTGGGCCATCTGGGCCCGTCTCTTCCAACAATATTTCTGGAAGAAGGGACGGTGGTTATGGTTATGGGCATGGCGACGAGCCGCCGCAGAAACGCGGGAAATACGGCCCTGGCCAAGAGTAAGGTGTAAGGACTGTGAGGTGTTGTAGCACTGCAGTCGTGAAAGTATTCCGCTGATTCGAAATTTGAAGGCGGAAGCAGAAGGAAATTTGATGAAAGCAGGCATCAGGAAGTTCTTAAGCTCCTATATCCCGATACCCCGATACCCCGATATCTCGATATCCCACTTCCAATTCCATATCTCGTACTTATTCGTACTAGGTATTTCGGATTTCGGTATTGGTATTGCGATCTTAAGACCTCGGATCTTGGAGCTGAGTAGCGAGTAGCAAGGCCGAAGAGCGAAGAGGAAGAAAGTCCCGTCTGAGGGCCGTTTTAGTTGATTGTCAGTTACAATTAAGAATTAATTAATTGAATATAATTTCAAAACGAATGGATAAATGGGTTTATAGGTATTTGTAATTGGCTTTTTCACCTCCGAGGTGCGAATTCGTTTCGAATTGCGGCTGCGGTCCGATGCATAGGATATTCCGAAACTTCCGTCACTTCCGTGATTGCGAATGCGGATACGGCTCGAAACCAAAAGCATGGCCAATACAGTATCTTCACTTCTCCGGAAAACACTCCGATGTTTCGTAAAAGTTTTCACAGTCCTTTATTTGCACTTAAGTTACTCCTTGCTACTTTTTCCTACTCCTGCTCTTGCTTCGTCAGTGCTTCTTGGTTAGAACTCCATTTTTAATTGGTTGTAAAAAGTATCATGGATTATAGATCATCTCAATGCACCACTTACTAGTACCATACCAAGTGATCTTCAATCCTTACTTCTGATGGTGATAGCCCCATCGAGCCCAATAAATTAGAACTCTAATCATATTTGATCAGCATTAGAAATAGAAGTAGAGCACCATTCACGAGGTGCTGGTAAGGGGTCCAAAGGGGGGGCTGAGGGTGATCGGTTGGATATTGGGTAATTGGGTGAAGTGGTATTTGGGATAAGGATCGTGAGCGACTGCAGAAGACATGGCTGCGGAGCTCTTTCTTTTCCTGTTAGAGTTCAGAAAGAGCCCTCCAATTAGATGGTGGCACTCCGCTCCCTTTATTGCTATATCCAGCCCGCCCCCTCGGAGCCTAGCACAAAGCACTACCTCGAATTTGTTAAGGATGTGGCACTTGCCTCTCGACCTTGAAATTTCCATTAAAACTTTAAAACTTGATACCCGATGAGCCTTCGCGGGTATAATTCTGGACTGTGTGCTTGTGTTCCATATCGTGCCTTAAAATAATTCATTGATAAGCCCACAAGCCTTATTTCTGAAACTAAACTATAATATACCTACAAAGGAAAACTTGTTTCAATTACAAATTCAAGTATTTTAGAATGCACCAGAATTATTGTATTTATATTTATTCAAAGCATTTTACATAAATTGAAGTCAATTTTAATTGAAAAAAAATTGGGAGGGTAAAATTCTCCCTGAATGCTCATATTCAGTCCCAAAGGACAGGCCACTTTTCTGTTTCTTGGAGCAACTTCTTGTATGTCTTGATATAAGCATTTTGGTTTTCAGATTTGGCTTCGTTGTTGCTCGACTCGGTATTCGACTCGACACTCGACTCGGGTGCTTTGGCAGCTTTACGCCCAAGATTCACGCAAACTTCAGGTAGGAGATCCGTCTTGCCGAAAGTCTTGAGATCCCCAACAAGCAGTGGCATCGTAGAACATAGGTATCAGATGGCGACATACATGTAAGAAGGTACAGTAATTTGGTAAGACGAGCGTTATAGGTATACTGGCCTTCTGCAGCAATCAACGATTACGTTCAGAACGAAGGTGCAATCTCGAGTATAATAAATATGACTTGATACAAGAGGATAAAGAATTCGAAGTCAAGAATAGGAAATACCTTTAATAAATGGAGGGCAAGTGTTCGACACTCGCCGAGAGAGACTTTACCGTCGAAAGGATTGTCTTCCTTCGGGAAAGGGTATTCTGTAAACTCCTGGAAGAACGCGCATTATAGGAAAGAAGTCGTCACATATTGTCGCGGCATAAATGTGGGAGAACGCATGTGTCTACTTGTTTTTTTAAAAAGAGGAAGTTCTCACTTCTTTTGGTTTGTCGCTTTCCTGCAAGCAGCCCGGTGCAAAGCCAACTTTGTTCATGCTCTTCGTCAGCCGACGCGACATGTCAGACGTTTTCGAACCCCACTTCAAATTGATGCGATAGTCTAGCCAGAAAGCAACAGAAAAAGAAATTTAAGAGACACTGTACGTCCAAGCAAATTTGAATACTTGATGAAGCAAAGGTACCCTAATGCTTTCGGCTCCATGAAAGTTACCGTGTTCAAAGCAAGCTGAAGGAATAATCCATTGGTCTCCTGGATGAGATTTATCGCCTAATACTCCTTTCAGAAGCTGGCACTCAGCATATGTTATCGGGCCTGTGTCAACAGTGTAATGCACCAGCCAAAAGTTTAATGATGTCGACGCTTTGAAAAAGCAACAAGAATTTAATTACCTTTCAGGTCGCCTGTTTTGGATGTATCCAATTGTTTCCAATTTATAGCGCCACCGTTGCCACCATCAGCCGATGCTCCCACTGCTACCGAACGGCTACTCATTTCTATAGTCTGATAATGTAATGGTTGTTTTCAGAACATCAACCATTAGCGAACAATTTTTGACAGGTCTCCTTCTGTCGAAAGGCAGTCAAATCCTTGCACAGATCTCGACGCTTCATGTCGTCAGTCGTGAGAGGGTGAGAGCTGTATCTTTTGGGCAATTCGCATTTCACTCCACCTCTTTGAACGTCTCATGGTTGATAGGGTTGAATCTATTCGCTTTCGCATGTCGAGCAAATCTTTCATGAGCTCATTATTCCACACTCGTACACAATCAAGCTCGGCAGCTTGTTGGTCGCTCTGACCTTCGGACTTCGGCCCACAACTCTCCGATCTTGTCCGATCTTTTACAGTATGTAGGTGTGCAGTACAGATACAGATACAGATCTTAGTCGAACGAAGATTTGAACGAATCAACCCTGTGATTTTGCAACAACGAAACGCTGGTGTGCTACGTATTACGTATTACAGATATCTTGCGATCTGCGATCGCTGACAAGTCGTCAAATATACGCTTATATGCGGCGTTTGCCATGCATTTTAGTGGGAATCTGCCCTAATGTAACGTAATTTACGATATTGGCGTATTGATTGACGTCTTTTTTTTGTGTCCGGTCGGGGTTTAGTTTTCACCGCGGAAGAGAGGGGGCAGTGCATTGCGATCGTCTACGACGACATATTATAGAATGCTCTTTTGGCCGAGAATGCATCGAAGCATTATGGCAGTGTGCATACCTTCCGTCGCTCAACTTCCCCGGTGAGGCTCGTGGGTGTAGTCGGTGAGTTTCCCGACACCTGCGTAGCCACTGAACCTATGTACGGTTTGCGAAGAAAAATTCCCCCACGATTTCCCCTGCTTTGTAGCTTGCTTCCAAGTTTGTGTTCTACCTAGCGAGCCTAGGCTCGCAGCTCTTCGTTGGGTTAAGGCATCCCATCGGTTAGAGTGGGAAGACCGTGGACTTGGAGCAG
>Ga0307931_1001459_pt1 | contig 15501 bp, 14 predicted proteins | sample OrgLakmetageno47_FD_201816 | JGI IMG/M metagenome (GOLD analysis project Ga0307931, IMG submission 201816) | Saline water microbial communities from Organic Lake, Antarctica - #47 | ecosystem: Environmental > Aquatic > Non-marine Saline and Alkaline > Saline | place: Antarctica: Organic Lake... | reverse complement strand
TGCCCCTCTCCCTCCTGAATCATTCCGCACTTGCTTTGTTTGCGCAACGCACGCGCATTCCCACTTCTGCCCGCAGCATTGGCTTCTGTGCCATTTGGGTTTGTATTAGTTCGAGTTCGAGTTCGTGTACTTGTCTTTCTTTGTTTTTGGGAGAGTATTAACTAGACTAGACTAGACTATTGGGATTTTGGATTAAATTCCTTTGAACCGAGTGAAGCCTCCGCGTGTGGAGGCGCAGACCCATTCGATGAGTTTTTTTAAAATCAGAAAAACATGCCATGCAGCTCAGAGACGTTCTGTTTTGAGACTGCTTTCTTTCGTTAACTCTCTAACTCTCGATCATCCGTTTTTCTGTCGCGGTCTTTCTGCTCGACTTGCCTGGTGGGCACGGGAGCAAACGGCGTTAGTGGAACAACTTTTGTGGTTGTAACAAACGGTCTCAGCTCTTCGCCCTGATTGGGCACGTCGAGAAAACCAAATGTCCACTCCAACGGACAACAACGCTAGTCGTCTGTAGTACGTAGTCGTCTACTAGCTAGTCGTCTGTCTGCTAGTCGTCGTCTGTAATCAGTAATCAGTGTTTTTACACCGGAACAACTTATGCTGCACAGATTTACTAGTGCCGCTGTACAGTGAAGTATGTACTGTACTGTGCTGTGTTCAGGGCAGTTCTAAGCACCTGCACGAGGTTTTCAAGGCGCCAATAACTCTACATCAGCCACCAAGGGACATTATTGAAACCACATTGACTAAACTCCGAAATTCCCTTGTTCTGAGGATGGGCGCTCTTCTTTTGACACAAGCCCCGAGGGGCCGGAATAAGATGTCCAACAGGTAGAGATATAAAGCTAAGGAGCAAGAACTAAGATGCTAATTAGACACACATGCCCGAGTGACCATGGAAGTGATGATGGTTTTTGACACTAGCCCCGAGGGGCCAGAGATAGAAGGCCAACAGGTAGAGGTAAAAAGCTAAGGAGCAAGAACTACGATGCTAATTAGACACACATGCCCGAGTGGCCATGGAAGTGATGATAGTTTTTGACTCAAGCCCCGAGGGGCCAGAGATAGACGGCTAACAGGCAGATATGAAAAGACTTCATGTGAGAACAGCGGGGTTGCTGTCTCCTTTGGGAGCTGCAGAGCTATACATGGAGTGGTCCTGTTGATTGCGATGCTTTGCTCTTACCTTTCTAGTGGTACTTGGTCGCTTCCCAATCTCTCCAGAATGGTAAATATGGGCTCGTAGTAACGCACCCTGCGGTGGTGTTATACAAACGGTATATTGTAGCGCCGATGGTTGAAACGTGATCGAATTTTCTGTCCATTCGGTTCTTAAACGAACACGAAAGAATCTTGTGAAGAATAGGGAAGTTGTTCACACGGATGTGCGCTGGAGAGAGAAAAATATGCACGGCCGTATATTCGTTCCATTGATTGGAGGATAAAAGCAAAGCAGCTCAACGACTTAAGTCTGGCTACAGAATTATTTCATGAACAGTAACCACTTCAGAGGGGGGTGGAAGTACTATGCTTCCTACCCTCTACACTCTAACCTCTTGGAGATTTTGACTTGCGCGCAACGCACGCGCTTATACTTCTGCCCGAAGCATTACCTTCTGTGTCATTTGGGTTTGTATAAGTTCGAGTTCGAGTTCGCTTTAATTAAGAAGCTAATCAGGTGCACACGCCCGAGAGCCATGATGATCGTGGTCCAAAGTGGTATGCTCCTCCATGCTCTGAGAGTGCGGCTCAAAAGACACTCATCTTTTGAGCAAAACAGACACGGAAAAACGGGCCACTTAGGATTTAGGACCGTTATCATAACCATCATGGTAACTAAGGCATTTGTACCTTATAAATTCCTAATATAAATATTATTGGTTCTGGAATAAGTCACAATTCACTCCATTTCAGCCGAGCAATTACCACGACGTTCTTTTGGGCAGTTGCCTAATTAGTTCTTTTGATCTAAGATAGCTCCCTTTTCAGTATAAACTGCATTAATGTTTGTTTGTTCTCGTTAGTCATTAAGTTCGGGGCTTGTGTCAAAACCATGTCCAAAGTCCGCTATTTTCGCTTTCGTACATACAACGATATAACATCTCAAATGGGCACATACAGAACTCTGCACTAGTCGGAGAGTAGTTTCGTACTAAAATTTTGGCTGATGCTAATTAGTTTGAAGGCGACAAACCGACTGATTTAAAGGATTCTTCTTCTTTCAATGAAAACAGAAAAAAAAACGAAAAAAAGCACCGATTAGATGGCACCCTACAGTACAAATATTCTTCATGCAGATACAGATAGCAAATTCAGCTCTCTAGCTATGCTGAGAACAACTACATGCACAGCGCAGAGTGTGCAGGGGAGGTTATAAAGTAGACGCCGACCAGATAGCACCCTGCGTATAAGTCACTTAATCCAGCCCCTCGGGGCTGCGCGATATAAAGCAGTATGTTACATCTTTTGACACAGGCCCCGAGGGGCTGGAATGAGAGTATCACACTTATAGGCAGTAAATTGGCGCCTGGGCCGCCTGCTGGGCTTGTGCGTCTGACTAGCTTCTTAGATTTTTTTGCGCTGCTTTGCAAATTATCTCTACCTGATAACCTTCTAATTCCGCCCCCTCGGGGCCTGTCTCAAGACAAAGCAAAGCAGCTTATACTAGAAGAAGAAATAGCGAAAAACAGGCACACATCGCAGACTATCTACTTCTATCGCAACAACATTTGTTGATATTGGGATAACTCCTTAAGTCTAAAATCGGTGTATTTATTCTAGAATCAGCGCATCCAAGGGAAACCTAATACCAACTGAGATCTAGGAGGCCTTCCTGGATGTGGACTGATACTTGTGTATGCCAGTAGCTCAAGTGAAGACGCTTATTACCTATCACCAAGAATTGATAACGATATTAGTCGAAGTCATCCATCATCGAGTCAAACATCGACGCCGCAGCTCGATACTGTGCAGGTTCTGGAGCAGCTTTCGGAGCGGGCGGTTTCACGCTGAGGTGCTCTTGACGTGGCGGGATGTCACGGGGCGTTGGCACCACAGGAGGGGGCGCTGGCGAGATTGGTGCAGAAGTTGACTTCGCCGCTGTGGACATCATTGACGAAGGTGTTGGCGTGGACTCGCCGCGAAGTTCTCGAATTTCTTGCGCAATTTCAGCGGCGCGTCCAAAGTCTTCCTCGGCTACTGCTGCCCGCTTTTCTTCTTCTAAAATTTCGATCTTGATCGAGTCGGTAGCTGAGATCGCAGCAGGCGATGGTGTAGTTGCTGCTGCTGCAGCAGGCGAGGACGAATCACCCGTCGAGGCAGTTGAAGCAGCAGACGCAGCAGCAGCACTTGGAGAAGAGGCAGAAGAAGGAGGAACATCGGGAGAAGGCGTGACTGCCGTTGTCGACGCGACCTTCACAGCTCCCTTGTTGCCAGCACTAGCAGCTTTTGCGGCCTTGGCCGCTTCGAGGCGAGCGAGCACTGAATTGCGCGTTGCTGCTGCGGCTGGAGGAGGTTTAGGCGGAGCAGATGGCGCCGATGAAGAGGAGGAAGACTCGCGTTGCCTTGACACGTTACTTTCTTGAGATGTGTTGTTGTCCTCGTCACTCGGCGCCTCTTCTTCTTCCAAAACCTGCTGCCATTGCCCGCTCCTTCGAGTGCTCCTGCTTCCACCGTTGTTATTACGATCGTGGCGGTTGTTCTGAGCAGATGGAGAAGCAGCGTCAAGATTGCCGTCTTCGTCGTCGTCGTCGTCGTCATCATCACTGTTTTCGCATCGTTCTTCATCATCATCGTCGTCCATGCCGTGTGATGGTGCGCCCACTGCGGAATACGACATGTTGCCCATCCATCGCTCAAGCTTGGTGCCTGCAAGAAAATAGGAAATTGACAGTTACAATACATCATTACTTATGATAAGGTTTCTGCGACGGAGCGAGAGTACAGCGGAAATAAGTAAGTACACTCATCTAAAAGTCAAGGAAATATCACAAAAGTACGAGTCAAGGGGAAATCGAAAAACTCGGGACTCAACAGGAAGAGCACACGCACCACGAATGAGGCTGGTCGCATGAAACAGCACGTAGCCGCCGCGGTTCACCGTTTCCTGCAGCACTTGCTCCGGGTCTTTCCCGCTGGTTTCGATCAACAGCACCGTGGTCAAGAACAGCAACATGGCGCCCGCCGACGCCGAATAAAGCAACAAGGCGCCCCCCAAAGCACTGTTGGCGCCCACAGCATTGCCCGACTTCGCAGCGCCGAACGCCACCAGAGTCCAGGGCCCGTAAATCACCGTGACCGTGAGCAGAGCGGCCAGGGCGCGCGCGCGCCCATGCGCCGGCGTGGACTCGCACACCAGCAGCGGCAACAGAGCGCCTACGAGGGTGAACCACCCCCCCGCAGCGGCCGCAGCTCCCAATGCACCGGGCACTCCAAGCAGCCACCTAAGCGAAGCAACATATACCACGCACCGCACAAATATAAAATATGTGACAAACCAGGCAAGTGTGACGACCTCACGCATTTGTGAACGATCGGTGCAAAAAAGTAGCGCCGTTCAAAAGAGTAAAATCATTGGAGTTCGAAATGATCGAAAACGCTGCACATACATGAATCAGTTAAAAGCCCTCGAGAAGGTGTCTATAGGGTCTAGCAATTACATAAACAAGCTTGAAGTATCATACCTGAGCACATAACCGGGGCCATGCCAAGGCAATTGCGCAAAGAACACCAACAAGAGCGCCAAGAGCAAGCTGCCACCCACCACGAGGCCCGCGCTAAGCACCGCCAAAGGCCTTCTCCCCACTTGCCGGTCGTCGCTCACTGCCCAGGCGACGCCGCTGGCACACGCCAGGGGCGCCACGGTTAAAATGGTTTCGGCGACCGCGGGCGACAACAAGCACGGCTCGAGGACCTTGGGCCCCCAATAAATGACTTGCAAGCCACCGGCCCCGAGCGAGGCAGTGCAAATGGACGACAAAAGCGTGAGCACCGGGCGCCACCGCTGCAGTCCGAGCCAGGCGCGCAAGACCGCTGCGCGCACGTCCCAAGCCGCGCTGTACACGCCACGGCAGAGGCACCCGCTGGTGTCGCCCCACGCTGCTTCGTACGCTGGGCGCGTCGCGGGAGAGCCGCCTGCGACAGAGGAGGAATTCAGCGGGTCTGCAGCAGCTGAAGCGGAGTCATTGTCGCCACCGTGACTGCTCCGAGCGTCGAACCCACTGCTGCTACTGCCATCGCTTCTAGAGCCCACTCCGAGGGGAACTCCACTCGCGAGCTCGTCCTTGTTCAGCGCGTGCAGCTCGGCACGAATCACCGCTACCGCTGCGGAGGAGCGCGCGGCCCCGTGGAGCTTGCGCAGGGCTGCGCGGGCAGCGGTGTGCTGGCGGCGGGACGCGAGCCACCTCGGGGACTCGGGCAAGCGGCACAAACACACCAGCTGCGCTAGGGCCAAGAGCAGGTGGGGACCACCACCCACCACCCGCCACCCGTGGTTCGCCATGGCGCCGCTGCCACCGTGGGCCAGTGCCCGCACTGCCACCCACGCCGCAGCAGCCGCACAACCCCAGCAAGCTGGCGCCGCGCCCCGCCGGTGCACCGGCGACAGCTCAAAGGTGTAGCTCAAGCTCGCGCATGCGCTCAGCATCGCGACTGCTGCGGCCGCAGCGCGCGCGCACACCACCGCGCCTAGACTCGTGGCAGCCGCCGCTACTAGCGCAGTGGGCAACAGCGCCATCGCCTGCAGCACCAGGGCAAATTTTCGACCATACAAGTCCGCGACGCAGCCGCCAGCCACGGCACCGAAGGTGCCACCTACGATGCTTGCCGTTAACAAGCCGCTGTGAGCAAGCGGGCCGAGGCCGAAGTGAGCAGCGACTTCGGCTGACGTAAACATACCGTTGGCAGCCTCAAGTCCGCACACAAGACCACTCAGCACAGCTACTAGCAAAATTTTCACCATGGGCCTTGCGAAAAAGACAGCAAAGCTCGATGGGCACAGGCAGGCTTCGTCCTAAGAAGCGTTTGAGTGTGGAGGTCAAGCAATTGGATCAGAGTGCACTTCGGTCAAAGATTGTACTAACTTATGCCACATAGAAAAACTAGGATAGAGTCGTGTGGACTAGACTATTGCTGGCGTGCTTGGCGCTTCTAATATTGTAGAATGGCGGTCTTGTGTGTTGGTATTGTCCTGTTGAATACCTGAGCTGCCCGTTGCGCGGCGAGTGCATCTTCAGCTGCCATCTCTGACTCCGTTTCACTCCCGCCGCTATCATTGGAGACGCCAATATAGGATATGATCAGTTTGGAAAAATATGGTCGGAAAGACGCTGAACAGAGCTTAGAATGCAGCTAACATACACTAGGGAAGGAAAATGCCGCCGGCATTTGTGTGCAAGGCTTTGGAAAATTGAATGTTACCTATCATCCGAATCGACATGCCGTTGGCCACCCATCCGGCTCCCTTTACTCCAGCTACTTTTCCCGCCTTTTCTGGGACGGCTAGACGCTCCACCAGTCTTAGTTGCTGCCGGTGCTTCCTCATCATTCTCATCATCGATAGCACCATCGATGCGCCGAAGCAAATCGCTATAGTAATCACTATCAGGAGAGCGATGGTTAGCTTGCTCTTCATCCTCAGCGGTAATCATCGTCGATACAACGATGACAATGCGATGCCGCTGTTAAGAGCTACTAGGAACGAACCGCTAATACTTCTCTGCTGGTATGGGTTGCGACTAAAGAGCTCAAATCAACTGATCAACCTACTAATAAGCTTTCATGAAATCGAAGCCAAATTTTTTTTGAGGAGCATGCTCCAGATTCTCCGAAACCTCCAAAATCGTTGGTCGTTGGTTCAAATCTGTGAAGTAAGAAGCTAAGCTTTTGAGTCATCAAAATGATAGGCTTGGGCCGCCGTGCCCGGGCTTGGATCTTGATAGTATTGATTTGCGCATGCCTAGCAAGCGAGCAAGTCCTGCTGCTTTCTGAACCGGGGAGTGGTGCCCACTCGTTTGCTGCTTCGCTGGCTTCGGAGGCTCAGTTGTTGAGAGGACACGACTTCGTAATTGCATGGGGTGTGTGGGATATAACTTGCTGTCGATTACATCATTCTAGCCTCATTTGGATAGCGATCGCAATTTCATCGCTGTAATGAGATTGCCCTAGCAATAGTTTAGGTTGAGCCTTTCGTAAGTGCTTAAGCTTTTTCACAGTGCTGTATCCTAAGGTAATTCCCCGGAACCGTTGTTGTCCCGGCAGATCCTTGTGCGGTAGCTCGCCGCAAACGCGCTGCCTCGGCGTCAGCTGACGGCACAACTACTTTGGCTCTTCCTTTTACCGCCCGCCAATGCTCAGACCTGGTGCAGGTGCGATTTTGTCCAATGTCATTCAATAGCGATAATTGAGAGAAACTCAGAGACCGCCGCGGAGCTCTTGTTCGATGAATTGGATCGACTTTAATTATCTTTGTCTTTGCTGCGATAGCTCTGTTTATCAATTTTCGACTCACTGAACAATATGGAACCAATGAACTTGTGCGATCTCTTCATTTCGTAGCGCCTACTAGAGTGCACTGTGAGTGCATCTGACATGGAAGTGGTCGCAACGGCGACTCGACTCGCGGCCTTTGACCCAAAACAAGCAGCGCTTGCGTCGCAACTTGCTAGCCTCCTGGCAGGAAGCAGCAGCAGTAGCAGCAGCAGTGATAGTAGCAGCAGCGGTTCTAGTTCAACATTAGGCGCCGAGGCAGCGCGAGCGCACCACACTGCTGCGTGCCAAGCCGCGGACGTGCGGATGGTGAAAGAAGGGCGTTACTTGAGTGGGTCTTTGCTGCAGCGGCCCGCCACCCTCGTGCTGCACTTCCTCCGTGATCCTAGAGATTTGGTGCTCTTACGCCTCAGGGCGTCATCGTCAGCCACCAGTGGTGGCAGTCGAGGTGGAGTAGGCCGTGATGTGCCACCTCCACCGGTGCCGCGACGCGCTGCTATGCGCAGTTCAAGCAGCAATGGCGGTGGCAGCATGACCACTGGTGCCATGCACAGTAGCAGAGAAGTTGGTGAGAGTAGCAGTATTTCGATGAATACACCAAGGAAGCTAGCAGTGCCCACTACTGCTCAGGCATCTAGAAGCAAAGTGCTGCCTGGTGTGGGTGCAGACAACACTTCAAATAACGCTGTCGGAACGACGCCCGTACAGTCAGGGCGAAGCAGTGCTCGACAAAGAAGCGAGAATGAGGAAGCAGAACTAGGAGAAAGATCAATGGGAGCCGGTAGATTTGATACAGCGACCAGGCATTCTGCGATAGTGCAAAAAGGAAGTGGGTCGTTGAAGCCACTTTCAGGGAATCAGGCGTCAAATTCACAAGGTGCTCCTCGTGCGCCTCCTGCTGCGATGGCGTGGCAACAGCACTACCCACAGCCACCAGTAGCCGGATCTCGAGCTGCTGGTGGCAGCAGCAGCCAATATTCTGTAGCAGCAGTGGCCGCAGCTGCGCGTGTGATCGAAGGTTCTACGGGCGTGGGCGGTGCGGTTGGTGACCATCCCATACCGGAAGCGTTCAGCGGTGTTATAGGCAGTGCACCCGAAGGCCAACAACCGCGGCGGCAGAGGCGGCAGTTGCAAGGCTTTTGGTCTTCTTCGTCTTCTTCGTCGTCGTCGTCTTCATCGCCGTCATCGTCATTGTCTTTCTCAGGCAAAACCTCAAAGGAACAGGCACCGCAGGCAACGGGGCCTGGGGCTGATGCTGCGCCTATCCTGTGGTCAAGGCTGTTGAAACCGCAGCCCGTACAAGCACCTGAAATGGGTCTGCCTACTCCACCGGCGCATTCAACTGTCGGCAGCAGTACTTCTTCTTCTTCGTCGTCTCAGGGTACTTCCGCAACATCGTCGTCTTCTTCTTCCGATCTGGCAGCCGTGTCACGGCACGCCCGGGCGGTGTGCACGCAACAGCGGCTCACTCTACAGGGCTTGGCGTCCCTTTACCACGAGAGCAAGGAGCATCGTCCTGCGTGGCTAGACCGAAAGTAAGTTGGCTTCAGTTAGTCAAGGAGGGAAGTAGAAAGGAGGAGGTAATAAGAAGAAAACTATTCATTCATTCGCTTAACTCCTATTCTCGTTTGCCTCACGCTTCCTCCGAATTCGCGACTTCCGTCGGTTCCCTTCTCGTTTCTATCAACGCTTATATACTTTAACCTAATATCAGGTACTACGCAGTGTTCGCAGAAGAGTTAAGCCGAGAGCCCGAGCGCACCATGGGATTGGCGCTCGCTTGGCTACAGGGACGCTGGAGCAACACCAAGCGCGAGGCCAACAAGCGCGCTTCTGCCACTACTCCTTTCGGGTTGAGCCACAAGGCTGCACCGTGGAAAGGCAGCTACAGCAACAGCACCAGCGGTGCCATTGAGGACGAAAGTGAGACCTTCAGGCAAGGGAGCAGCAGCCATCAAGGTGGGAGCATGTCAGGAAGAGCCAAGAGGCGCGCGAAGCGTGAGAGCGGAGCCGCTTCAGGCTTACCGCCATTAGCCGAACTCTCCAGTATGACCGTGACCCGGCGAGCAGTAAACCGCTCTTTGGCCACAGCAGCAGATGCTTCTTCTTGGGACAGCCGCCGCCACTTGTTGTCTTATTCTCAACGGCAGCAGCGGCAGCGGCGGTTGGATATAGCGGGGTTTGCGTCCTCGTCATCACCATCATCGTCTTCGCCATCATCATCAAGGCCCAAGACGAGGTCAGCGAAGGCTGGACGGTCCGCAGCTGGCTTCGACTCTATGGATTGGCGGTGGGGTTTGAACCCAATACAGCTCTCCGCAGTGATGCGCGAATGCAGCGGAGTGGTTGCTAGCTTGCGCTACCCGCGCCACCGCTGGGAGACCGCTGCCCCCAACGCCGTGAACCACCCTTCGCTGGGTCCTCAAAACGACTGGCTTGGGACTGGCAGTAGCGGCGGTGGCGGCAGCAGCAGTGGTAGCAATAGAGATGCCCCAAGGGAACCCATGCGGCGGCACAAGCAATACCCCGCAGCGGCCTTAGCTGCCTACAGCGACGATCGTTGCGGTGCTTTCTGGTTGCCCATTCATGGGTTAGGCAGCACTGGCAGTGGGAGCAGCAGCACCAGTAGCTCCCCCTGCGGGGAAATCAACCCGGGAGGGAAAACCCAGCCGCCCCTGACGCTGGCGGTCTGCGGAGCGAAGTTAAAAGAAGTAGGCGAGAAATGCCACGCCGCCACGTTTATGGCAGCTACTCCAGAGAGGGCGAGTGGACGGTGAGGACACGACATCTTTCGCTTGCACTCTGAACCATGTTGTGTTCGCACTGCAATTATTTGAATAAAAACCACGGATCGACGCGTCGGAACACTTCGCATCTCTTCCCTTTTTACTACTTGACCTCTTCTTTGATTCACTTTTTTACTTCATAATTTGTATACTGTAGGTGCATCCTGCACGACCGATCCTCGTCCACCTTTGCCGTGAAACCAATGCGCGGGGTCACCCATTTGGTGCAGTCGCATGCCTCCGTTGATCCTTGCCAGAGCAACAAGGCTTCATCTTCGCCTGATTTCACTTCTTCAACTCCTAGTGGTGGCGGTAGCGGAGGCAATTATGCTTGGGGCAGCAGTAGCAGTGGAAGCGTAAGTGAGTCGAAAGCAGGAGCTATCCTGGACCATTTGCGCCAGTTTGGCTTTGGAAATGCTACTGTACCCCTGAACAGTCTGGGTGCTAGCAGCAGTGGTGGCGGTGCAGGTGGTACTAGCGCAAGCAACGAACGCTTCTTTTTTCTGGCTGTCACGGAGGATGCAGAGAGCCGTGCCCGTTATCCGGGATTAGATGCCACGCGTGAAATGGCTGAGTGCTATGCAAGAGAATCTGGTGGCGTTCAGGTGTTTATAGCACTCTCACAGAGCATTCGCTTACACCTTAAAACTCACACGCTTTGCTGACGTTGTTGTAGCTCTCCATGCGCGCTCTTTTCTTTTTGATTCATGCTCCCTGCACAAACCTTGATACAGGCGTGGGACGAAGAAAATCGGCCGGATTTCGCTCAGAACATGGCGCACGTGTGGGCGTTCGAAGCCCTGCGCCACTCCCCCCTGCGCACCTACGACGTTCGGCGTGCCTCTCTGGTGGTGTTGCCCCTCGAAACCGCGCTCAGCTCGAAACTCGCCAAACCCTGTGGTGGCTTGCCTACCCACGCGCAACGCTTACAGCGGCTGACCGCAAGCGTGGAACGCTGGCTCAGTGACCACAACCCAGCAATGCCCACGCAAGCTCAGGGCACCACGAGCAGCAGCAGCAGTAGTGGTAGTAGCTGGGGCAGTTGGGGCGGCAGAAGCAGCACTCGTGCAGGCCGCCGCCTGCTATCAAACAGCAAAAAGAAAAATAGCAAAAAGGGGGACAGCAGAGAAGGAAGCGGCAGCAGCAGTAGTGGCAGCAGTACTAGCAGTGGCAATTCTGCCCTCGATTACCGCGGTCCGCCGGTCATGGTGTTCGGCACCTATTGGGCTACTTTTCGCGACTGGGGTGGCCGTGCGATGCGCAAGCATGAAATGGAGCCCAGCGGCAGCAGCGCAGAGACTGGTGGTGGTGGAAGCAAGCAAAACAACGCGACTTCCGCAGGTAGCAGGAGGCATCTGCTGCAGCAACGGCAGTTGGCCAGCTGGAACAGTGATGCGTCTTCTGACGCTACTAGTAGTGATGTTCCAAAGCAGCGCAAGCCCCCTACTCTGTGGCAGTTGTTGGCGCCGCACGGAATCTTGGTGACTATTGACGAGTACTTCTCGCACGATTGGGGCAAAGTATTAGTAGCGCCGTATTTAGCCCACTCAGACGTCACCAAGCAGCTGCTTGCAACTGGGTCTTCACCCAACGATATGGGTGGGACAATGGGAGGTGGTAATGGTGGCGGAACAGCAGCTGGAGGTTTCTTCGCGACCAAAGCTGCCAACGGGGCCGAGTACAGGGACGGACGCACTTTACAGCTGTACTTTCGCGGCGGGGTGGACCATGGCTCCATGTGCAAACGGCGCAGGCCCGTGTCGTCGTCTTTTGCTTCGGAAGATTCCGCTCCGAGTGGGTCAGAAATTAGTAGTAGTCGAGACAGAGGTGGTGACAAGAACAACAAGAATCCGCCCAGAAAGCGCAGTGCAGCCGAGCTAAGAGACGCCACCAACCGTGGCGCTGACGCGACGACCACCTGGCTGCGAGAAGCTGCGGTGCAGTTCTTCGCCAACGCACCTCCAGGGGTGCAGTTTGACGGAGGTGGGGACCGGGCGAAAGTGTACACCCGGAGAAGGCGCTTGGAAGCAGCGGTGACTTCCTTAACGGCACACCAACAGCAGCAAAAAGAAGAGGGGCCAGAACAGCAGTTGCTGTGGCGCTTCAGTGAGCACCAACAATACGTCAGCTCCAATGATACCATAGTCGACGCATCAAATGTTACGACATGGCTACAACAGCAAGAGCAGCTGAATCATCGACATCGACGATTAGCTTCTTCAAGCTCGAAAAGTCACCCTGCCGCGCACCCGCCAGCGAGTTATGCGCGCGCTGAGTACGTCTCCGCGCTCTTGAACTCGCGGTTTTGCTTGCATTTACAGGGGGACACAACCACCTCGAGACGGCTTTTCGATGCCATTGCGGCAGGCTGCATTCCAGTGATCATTGCCGATGGCGTGAATTTGCCGTTCAGCTCTCAGGTTCGAAAATGGAAACATTGAATCGGAGACATCTTGATCAATATTGTGTGCTTTGATTCAGGTCATTTGAAGATAGAGCTAATCATACTTTCTTGTTGTTCACCTTGTGTTCTTTTTACCTCACTTGTCTTGTATTTTTTCAGTTGGACTGGGCCAAGTTTAGTTTGCAAGTGCCCGAGGCCGAAGTGCTCGCTGGGCATTCTCCCACTTTGGACACCGTGATGCGCCGCCTGCACTCCCCGAGCGAAGTGGCCGCCATGCAGCACGCCCTCGCGCACGCGCGCCATGACCTCTTGTACGGCGCGGGCAGCCCTTACACTCACGGCAAAGAAGGAGCGTCAGCAGCCGCAGCCACGCCTCTACTTTCATCTTCTTCGGGGGTTGCAGCTGCCAGGCAAGCTGCGCACAGCACACCTTCTTCGCCCTTCTTCTCGTCGCGTGCGATGGACCATTTGCTGCAGGAAGCATTCGAACTGGCCAGTTTGCCCAAAGGCACTCGATATCGGCGCTTCAAACCGGCTTTTTTGAAGTGCCTTGATCTTACCCTTGCGAATAACTGAGGAGTTAAAACCCTCGGACTTCGGACGCGAGACGAAGTATGACGTATTACAAAGACTTTTTGCTTAACCTGCAGAGATGTTATTAGCGCCCATGTATTTGATTCTTAATGCAGCTCCAAGTGCGATTTATGCCCTGAATACAAATAATATCGGATATAGAAAACATTGAAACGAATTCGTAAGTCCAAAGTCGCATAAGCGGATTAAGACCGACTTGAATGGCCCTATGGAATCGATATGCTTAATAGCTGGCCAACTGGCAGCTAAAGGGCGGGGGGGCACTTTTAAATATCGCCCTTTTTGGCCATGTGGTATACGCAAATCGCAAAGCGTAACGAAATTCCCCCTAAACGAGCTCAACATTACCGCTTTTGCGAAAAGTGACCCCCCCCTTTAGCTGCCGGTTAGCCAGCTACTAGGCGCAGGCTCAAGTTCGCCCGCCCCGCGGCCCACTTCATTTACAATTCGCCGAGACCCGAGATATCTCTAGGTTTCAAGAAAGAATTAATTAGGGAACTATGATGTATATACTATATACTAAGTCTAAACTATAAGCCCGGAATTAAAGAATTATAAATGCCCTCTCAACAAAGGGGTAGACATACTCGTGAAGTCTCTAAGCGGCAGGAAGCATAAATCCTAATCGAATATGCCTCACGTCCACGCCCCTTCTTTTCCACGCTCATAGCAGTCATCCGCGGACATGGCGACGCTCGTTGACTTGGGCTTGAAGATACCTCCCTTGCGATCTGCGTCGCACCACCGCAACCGCTTGTAGACTTCTGCCACCCAGGATGGCGCGCCCAAAGGTGAAGACGAACCTCCTTGCAAGTGGTGAGGCGATAAACCGTCGAGCACGGGCATGCGAAGCAGCAGTAAAGGCGCTGCCTGCACCGTCGAATCGTCCAACAGCAGTGGCCACAACCCAGAGCCCAAGCAAGAGCCTCGTGGGACACGATGAAAGCGCCATCCAGAGGGCCCTGAGTTTACATCCCCTGAAAGTGGCATGGTCTTACCCGTTGATTCTGTTGCGTCTTCCCTGACAACTGGAGCTCCTAATGCTGCTACGGTGTGCTCTGGGTCTGAAGAGGATTGGGCTACTGCAATGGCCCCGTCTAAGAGAGCCACTCTTGCCACGTCCCAAGGACTGCCACTCCGCCCAAAGAGACCGCCTTTGCCCCACACGCCACTCTTCACCTGGCTAGACCTTGCTGCTGCAGCTACAGGAAACTCAGCAGCACCAACATCAGTATCAGCAGTATCAGCAGTATCAGCAGCAGCAGCAGAGGCGGCTTGACGGCGCGCGAGAGCTTGGCGGCGGTGGCCCAGAGTGCGAAGGAAGTTCGTTTCACGCCACTCCACGCCAAGTTCTTCGACCTGAAGGCGTAAGTAAAGCAGATATTTAAAAAAAGGAATGAGTAGGTTACTGTGTTTCGATTACATCGAAACGCTCCAAAATGTTCGAGATTTTAACCAACTTCTGTAGCCCTCTTAAACTCTGATTCCCTTCTGAAAGAAAAGGTAGACAGAGCGCACGCACTTACCGATTTGAGGTCCAAGTGGTTCCAAGCGTACACGTAAAACGCGTCGTGAAACACCGCGGGCAAAATCAATACCCTCCCTGTAGCTTTCGCCACGGCAACCAAGAACGCTAGCACGGCGCGCAGGTAGGTTGGGTGGTGGTTCACGTCACGGTTGTTCATCGAAAGCGCATGGCTATCGAGTGCCAGATAACGCCGCCTTCTCGGACTCGGCTGCTGCTGCTGCTGGGACTGCTCTCTTAAACCTTCTTTTGCTTCAGTGCTTGTCTCCTGAGCACCCCTTTCGCCTTCTTCAAAGGCACCGTCTTCGTGGTAGTACCCCTCGGCGCCCGTCCATGCTCCAAGTTCCTTGGCCACAATTGCTTTGCCATGGGGCACGGTTAACGGCCTTTTCAACGAGAAAAAAAAATAGCACAAAGAAGGGGAAATTTTGATGTGAGGCCCACCATAACATAACAAACACGACTTTGCGAAAAAGTAGAATCTTTTCCCGCAAAAAGATAGTGGGTCACTGTTCTAAGTAAGGGTAGCAATGCCCACGGTGTGCATGCACAATGCGTGGTGTGAATGCGCTCATGTATATGCGTGTACCGGTTCGAGAGCACGTGCACGGCCAAGGTCTCTGGCATGCGCCAGGGCTTCACGTGGGAGGCCACGAACAAGGGCGGAATGAGCCCAAACACTCCTCCCCACATGTCCTCACTGG
>Ga0307931_1001457_pt1 | contig 15533 bp, 17 predicted proteins | sample OrgLakmetageno47_FD_201816 | JGI IMG/M metagenome (GOLD analysis project Ga0307931, IMG submission 201816) | Saline water microbial communities from Organic Lake, Antarctica - #47 | ecosystem: Environmental > Aquatic > Non-marine Saline and Alkaline > Saline | place: Antarctica: Organic Lake... | reverse complement strand
TTTGCCGAACTTTCGGGCTCTCGCAAAAAGGTACCGAGCTCCTATTTTTATCAGCGAAGCTCGACAGTCCCTCGCTAGCCAACCCCTACCCTCTAGCTTTGGTTTATGTATAATCTCGCTGGCTAAGCAAGAGTATCCGTGGTTTTTTACCTCTATTTTGTTCATGCACGCTTCATAGAGATCAATGCGTGAACTAATTCCAGTGCGTGAAGAGATTCGTGAGGCGATCTTTATCTTGCGCTGCTTTTTGCTTCCCTTTGTGGCTTATTCCCTTCACACCTCTCCTCCCGCCGTGCCTCCACTGCCCAACTGTTTCAGGTGGTCTTCCTCAAGGTTGACGTGGACGCCAACCGGGACCTTTCGGCCAAGTACGAAGTCAGCTCGATGCCCACTTTCTTGTACTTGAAGTCCGGAAAAGTGCTGGAGAAGCAGGCTGGCGCGAGCATCGACGCAGTCAAGGGCAAAATTGACCAGTTCGCTTAAATGCTTAAACCATGAAGAAGCGCAGGATTAGTCCGTGTTAATTCCAGTTGCACGTTTGTTCTTCAATTCGCTGGTGTAATGCAGCAGAGAAGAGGGGGGATTGGGATTTAAACCAAGGCTCTTCAATCGCGTATTGGTGTAACAATTGGCGTAATAATCAGCCGGTACTTTTATTTCGCTGTGCTGCGAAGTGCACGATTGTACTGATTGACTAGGAGCTATAAATTTGAACTATATATTATGCATAATACATGAAGGTATTTTCCGCCTCCTCCTGTCAGCTGGGCAGCTGGGTTTGCCGTACTTGTCGCTACGAAATCCCTTAATTCGGGTTACGTAAGCACCGGCTTGGCCAAATGGACCTAACACCAAGCAGAGCTAAGGTCGACACAAGAGGCGTATGTCTTACGATGCCTCACGTACTCACATCCCGTCTTCGGCTTAAATTTTGAGTTTCCGTAAAGAAAATGATAGGATGCTGGTGCTGATACTAAACGAAAACTACAGTGGCAGAATGGGTGACCTTAAAGTCACACGACCATGCCTTCGAATGCAACAATTTTGAGTTCACAAAAGGAAAGGAATCAACTAGATGCGGATTCTTGAATATTCCCTTCGCTGTGTTTATGCGCTAGCATGCAAGAGGACACTCAGCCCTTCTTCACAATGGCGACAAGCCGAAGCGGAGAAAGCAGATCTACCTCAATTCGATTTAGTAGCAAAGGACACTCAGCCCAGTCGGACTTATGCAGCTTCGTGCTCTTTGTTGATGTTTCTTTGTATTTGGCGAGTATATTCTAATCTAATCGAATATAATCATGAAACCTCCGCCAGTGTACGTAGATAGTAGAACCATTTGTACTTATAATTCCCCTGATCCCCTGATTTACAAGAGATTTCTTTGCTGAAAGACGGAAGTTAATTGGTTGGACTTGTCATTAAGATAGAAGCTGCTCAGATGTGAAAACACCAGCTTGTGTGAAAAATCAGGTAGCTGTTTGCTCCGGTCCATGAAGGCTACATCGAATTAAATTTTGAACTTGGAATCCACCAATCGAATTCCCAGCGCCAGATTTAGTCATAACCGCAGACAAATGCGCTTTAGCAGGAGAACGCAATGAGGGGGAAAGAGGCGGGACAGTACAATATGGGCATGACATCTAATTCTCACATAAAGTGTCTTTAAGTTGCGTGAATTTTCCTAAGGTATATTGTCCGTTTGGCCGAGCGGTTAAGGCGATGCACTCGAAATGCATTATGTAATACATGCGTAGGTTCGAGTCCTGCAGCGGACGCTTTTTGCCGGAAAGCATATGGACACATAGCCAAGAGGTTACTTTTTTTTCATTTTGAGAGCTCGAAACACAGCTACGAAACAACTAAGAAGTATCAAAAGAGAAAAGTGAAGTCTCCGAGAGAAAGCCAAACGAGACTGACTGAGGATCCACTTTCGCACAACACATTTTTTTATTCGTTTTTGCCCTTGACCTCCTTCGACAATCACTTTGAAGGAGGTGTAAGATTGTAGGATTAGAGTGAATCTGAGCAGAACATTATTAACAGGTGAGCGCAACCTCCGAGGGCAAGCTAAGTTATGAAATGCAGGCTCATACATTTCTGACAAAGGCCTCGAGGGACCGGAATTGGAGGGCTACAAGTCTACAAGCAATGGTACCTATCCCTTGCTAACAGGCAGAAAGGGATTCCAGTAAAACTTATAAAATAGAAGGGAGCCCAATCAGGTTCACATAACCGAGCGGCCATGAAGGTGATGATAGCATTTCTCATTTCAACATTTCTCAGGAAGATTCTATACCTAGCTAGCTAGATCAAATGCAAAATTTTGTTCAAGAGGACACTCCATACTAGTAATCACTGCAGTCGTCAGGCTTTCTCTGATTGGAAGTCCTAGACTCTCGAACTCTACACGAATCCTCTTTTAAGATATTAGTTCTCGCACGTAACGCATGCATACACTTCTGCCCGTAGCACTTCCATTTCATTTGGGTTTGGATTAGTGCGAGTTCAAGTTCTCCATCTGGTACTTAAACTAATTACGTGCATATCTCTATTCTGTTAAATGTTGCATTTTGATTTCTTCGGGGCTTATGAACCTGACTGGTTAGCTAGCTAGCTATTTTAGAACGTTTCTGCGTTTTGTTCTCACTGGCCATCGCATGTGGGAATGCTTTTGGTATGCTATAGCGCTGGTGCCTGGTTGAGAACCCCAACACGTTTACACAACATGCACATCGAGAAAATCACCCATTAAAGTTACATTAATCCTGGGCCCAGCTACTAGGCTGATCCTTAGGACTCTCCTTAAGCTACTTCGACAGCTCCCTGCCTTCTCAAATAGCACCCAAAAAGCGAGTTCTTACTTCTCTGTAGCTTCGGACCTACTAACCTGGCTCATTGTCCATCGATTGGCGTGAACGCCAGAGTTCGCACTTTTCTGCGAAGCTATTAGCACGGAGCTTAAAGTAACGACCGCCATTGTGAAGGACAGGCCACGGTAAATCTAATCCCAAACTTTTACCTGGAACTCGATGGCTGGAAGACAACTCAACCAGGCAGACTTCTAATGATCATTATAGTTAAGAATGTACTTTCGAGCACCGCATAGGTGTTTCTCTGTCCTTGAGATTGGGGAGAATAAGGTAGAATCTGCGCGTACTTCCCTCAGTCCCTCAGGGCTTCAGAGACGGGGAATCAGAGAAAGAGCCATCGAGTTCGTCCGTAGCCATTCCCATCTCTCATTGTCTGGTCTAGTTAATACTATATCCCCGAATTCAAAGAAACACCCCCCGGTGAGCAGCCCATTGGTCGAGAATGTGATACCAAATCAAACTAGTCAGCAACAGCAACTGCTGCAGCGCCCAGCCCATGGGCATACCATTATGATATAGACATATTGTCGATTGTCCGAAAAGAACGCTTCGCACACATATTTATAAGAGGGGAGTAAGATGCGTATAATAGGGACGAGTTTCTTCTAAGACGCTTATCACTTATCACTGCTGTACTGGAGGACCTCAAGCGGACTTCCTCTCCAGGTAAACAGTGTAATTGTTTTCCTAGCATGGGTCTAGTCTAGTTAATACTCTCCCAAAAACAAGGAAAGGCAAGTACACAGCAGTCACAGAGGCACATTAAGAACGCACTTGAGCTACACTCCTAGCATGGGAGTGACTCATTCCTCGCGTTAAGACTGAACTATCCCGGGAAGTTTCGTTCTTAGGATTTATATCTATGAGTATGCTGCGCGCTGTTTGATGTTGTCACTTCAGTACTGCTACAGTTCATACCCCTCTCGCCCTACCTCGCCTAGTACTATCAAGGCCCAGGTAGGAATAGACTTGCGCGCTGCGATCTATAGAAATGGTGGCCGTGTTAAGACCAATGCAACAATACAGCTCTCAAAATGTGACACCAGCCCTCACAATAAAGGAGTTCTCTGGGGACGAGAATAGCTGCATCATAGCTCACCTTGCCCACCAGGCATCGTTTTCTCGTAGCGTCGGCGGCCAGACCGATTCTTTCGTCGGCGCCTGTGGTGGCCGAGACTCTTTTCAACATGCTCTTGGGCGGCCCGTTTAGTGCTCAGGCGTGACAAATCCATCTCAGCCGCAGCCCAATTTGAGTTTGCGTCATAGGAGTCGGCTGCTGACTCCGCATTCGTGTCCCTAGCACTGTTATCGCTTTGTCTGTCGACCGCCTTAAGATCTTCAAAAGGTATCGGCGGCGGCTTTCGACGCTGTCGAGGACTGCCAACTGGGTGTAGAGAGTCCCCCAATATCGAGCGCGCAGCATGAGTCGCCATGCTTGCTAGTTCTTGCTCATGCCCTGCAGAGCTCTCAGTTGCATCGACATCTCGTGGGGCATCTGATGCAGCGATTCCATCAGTGCGGTGACGAGATCGCTTCGAACGTTGGTACGAAAGCTTCTCTGGTGGCGACATTCGGGCGGTGCGGTCATTTCCTCTATCACTTCCTTGTCGTCTGTTTGAACCTATCGGTTGTCTGATACTGGCTGGCCCAGCTTCTGCGTCTGCTGAATCAACCGTTTGCTCCAGACTAACCTCGCTGCTGCGTACACCATAGCTCGATGCAAGAACAGGTATCACAGATAACACAGCAAGGATGATGTAAAAGAGATAGAGGAAATGCATCGTACAGTAGTCCTATTTTTGCCACCTAGGTAGATTGCTAGCTATCCTCGTACGAATGCAATCTAATTATAAGCTTAACTGAAACTATTGAATTGAAGTAATAAGTCTGTAATCAAGACTAGCTAAGGCTTATGGGCACATGGATACTCTTGACACCTATGTGGGGCTAGTACTACAGTAGCTACGTTCCTAGTAATGTGCTAGCTCAAATGAGACAAACAAGAAGGGTGGCTCGATGATAGGTGAAAAGGGAACATAGCAGGTACTTGTACTAGCGTTCAATGATCAAAGAGCTGCGTAGCTGCATGGCTCGTGGCTCGTGGCTTATGGCTGCTTGTTCTCGTTGTTGCAGCAGAACACTTTTGAGCTTTTGAGCTTCTTCCTTGACTTCCTTCCTCTTATTTATGCGAGTGACGGAGTTGGCGAATCAGCGAACGATGACGAATCATAAACCGACCGACGACAAGACATTGCTCGAAAAGTGTTCACTTTTTGACGAACAATAATTTGGCGCTGCCAAAAGTATCCTCGACGTTCGCTCCCTTTTCTTGCCGTGAGCCAACAAGACGGTATGATGATAGGCCAATCATAACGACGAAACACTTCATAGCAGGACAACTTCATTTCCTTTTAATTTTCTCGTAATATCTCTTTTCTTCGCCCGCAATAAATTTTGCTGTCTCTCTTTGTTCGAGAAGCACTTTGAGCTTGAGCCAGAATGTCTAAGCATTTAACCAAGTCAAAAGGCACGGATGGCAAATCATCGTGGTCATGGACGGATAAAACACGCTTCGACGAAGTCAACATAGGTTCGTGAATTCTTCAGTTGCCAGCACTCAATTGACTGTCTCGATAGACGATAGCTTTCCTCTCACTGTTTTTCTCAACTCACTTTCAGACGAGCCGATCGTGCCTGAAGATGACTACTTGCAGGCTATGTTCGAAGGCGGATCGCGAGTAAAAATCTTGATTGGTGAGTTGTGCCTTAAACAATCCCCTGTGCTATGTCCGTTGAGGACTTCGCTGAGATGAGCCTCCACTACTATACTTCTTGACATCTCTCTGAAAGTTTCGCCAAACTACTTAACCCTTCCCCACACACCCACCCTTGGAGTCGCCATACTCCGCACTTTGACTTTTTCTGAACGTGTGCTGTGCGTGCTTGCGGGTTTCTCTTTGTATATCTGTGTGTCTGTGTGGCCTAGCGAGCGCCAACATTGGCAACGCCCCAGTCACGGAGCTAGACTCGTGGGTACCTCGGCACGCGCCACACACTGACGTGGTGGTGTTTGGCATGCAAGAGTCGACCTACGGCGCGGCGCCACCCGTGGCCAGCGGCGAAGACCTCAACTCTGAGCAACAGGCAGCGCTGCAGAGCGCCGTGGCGAAAGAAGAACTCAAAGAGGCCAAAGAAGCAGTCTCGAGGAAAACGAAGGCGGAAGCCGCGAAGACGGCGGCAGCAGCAGCAGCCACCGCCAAGGAGGACGAAGACGACGACGACGACGACGACGACAGCGACGACGACGACGCCAAGTCGAACCCTGGCGGCTCCATGGACTCGTCGTCTTCATCTCAGAAAGACCAAGGGCCGAAAGTGCCGGGGAGCCAGCATTTGCTCACGGCCATTGCGCAGCATTTGGGGCCGGACTTCGAGCTCTTGGCGTCTGTGATGCGCGGCCAAATGCGGATTCGGGCGTACGTGCGCAAGGCGTTGCGCAAAGAATGCACCCACCTGGAAACGGGCGCGGAAAACACCGGTCTAGGCGGGGTGGTGGCCAACAAGGGCGGCCAAGTGCTCAAGTTCGAGCTCCGGGGCACCACTCTGGTGTTCGTGAACGCGCACTTGGCCGCCCACGAAAACGCCAAGCACTGCGCAGCCCGGGACGACAGCGTGGCGGAAGTGCTTCAAGGCGTGCGGCTGGGCGCCGACCGGACCCAAGACTTGACCCAGTTCGACCACGTGTTCTGGTTCGGTGATTTAAATTACCGAGTAGAGCCGCCGGCCGAGGTGACGAGAGACTGACTGAGACTGACTGATCAACTGCTGAACCGAACAAGAGGAGATTTACTACTTCCTGTGCCCGTACCATTTGTTTTCTTTAGTTCGCATGTGTGCCTAATCAAGGTCTCATACTTTAGATGTGATGTGGCGCGAATTCCATCTTGATTTCTTTTCACCCCATACCAATGCTACAGCACATCTTATCAGCCCTATTTTTCATTCATATTTACGTGTTTTGTTTGAAATACTAGGTGGGCGCGGGGATGGAGAAGAAGGAGGCGAAGGCTGCTCAGCGCGCTCATGTAATGGAGTTGGTGGAAAAGAATGACTTTGAAGGCCTGCTGAAAATGGATGAACTCACGCGGGAGGTAAAAGAAAGAGCCCAATTTCTCTCTCCAAAAAACCTCCGACGTTACTTCAATCGTATTTACGCACAAATATTATGATTGCAATTACGTACATTAGGACTTGTTGCTTTGCTTCATCTCTTTGACCAATCAATCTTTTTCCTAGCCTGCTTGAGCGGAACCTAGTGAAACATAATCGTGCAACTCCCCCCTTCCACTACTCTTCACACTTTCTCACACTCTCCGCGTGTTGCCACCCCCCCTCCCCCCACGCTTTCCCTAATATATGTAAACACACAGGTGAAAACAGGCCGTGCCTTTGCCAACTTCACCACCCCTGCTCCACGCTTCAAGCCGACCTTCAAAGTGGGGCGCTCCATCGAAACCACCTACAACGCCAAACGCCTGCCGTCGTACTGCGACCGGGTTCTCCTCAACTCGCGCCCCTCGGTAAAGGAGCTCCTCGAGTGCCACGCCTTCGGCGGTTGCCACAAGTTCAGCACCTCGGTAAGACCAGCATTTTCATGCGTTAATCCTCCAAATTTGTCCCCTCCACCCCCTCCTCCAAAGAAAAGAGAAGCACCTGATTAACTCAACAAATTCAAACATATCACACATCATCTCTTTTAGTCTCTTCTCGAAACTTCCTTGATTCCTCCTCATCTCTTGTGGTGATGGGCGGTATTTAATTCCATTGGAACACAGGACCACAAGCCTATTTTGGCGCGCTTTTCGGTGACCCCAACGCCGCCGCTGCCCTCCCCCCTGTGCGCGAGCCCCCCATTCACGGCGCCCGACGGCAGTTATGCCTATTACCCACAGCTCAAGTTTTTCGAACTCGCTGGCCACGATTTGGTGCGTTTTTTTTCCTTCTTTTCATTTCGCACTGAAGCTGTTTCCTCACTTTACCAATCGCTGTGATCATTCTCTGCGCCCGAGTGCAGTTTTTGATTTTCCTAATTCATTTCCTGGCTTGATTAAGCTACGCGTGTAAACTTTTTTAAAGATTTTGAACTTATTGATCGGGCTCTTGTCCTTTCACTCACAACGCGAGTAGATCGCCATGGACGATGGCCTCACGATGCAAAACATCGAAGCCGACGGCGGCAGCGAATCTACCACTCCAAACCCGGTCGACGGCTCTCCTGGCAAAGACAGGAGTCGGCAAGACAGCATGCGCTTGAGTGCCGGTGGGTGGACTTTGGGCATTGCCAAGAGCGACCCGTATGTGGTGGTCTCCACGTTTCCACCTCAGCTCAAGGCCGCGGCGGTGGCGGTGCGCACGGAAACCATCGGGCAAACCTTAAACCCACGGTGGGAATCCACGCCAGTCCTCAGCTTGCGCGCAGGGGACTTGCCCACTTTGGTGTCGGCTGGATGCGTACGGCTCTCGGTGTTTGACTACGACGCCACGTCGTCAGACGATCTAATTGGTTACGTGGAGTTTTCCATGGCAGAGCTGGTGGCGTCCGCGGCCAAGGCCACCGATGGGATTGTGGCCTTCAAGCGTGACGTGGTGGGCTTTGGCCACGTGCGAGGTGCGCTCAGTGGGAAAATCGAAGTCAATTTACCGGGGCCCGACGGCCAGTTCCCACACGCTAAACGCTGCGTGGACGATTCAGCGACGCTGAAAGCCAAGCCACCGGCGGCGTGCTGCTCGATATCATGAGGGCCTTTGTTCATAAGCTGATCTAGAGAGCCAATATAGAAGCCGTCCCTGTACCGCAAGCAAAAAAGGGGCGCGTATTAATATGATCTTAATTGAGGATCACCTTTCAAGTGCCCGGTTTAGCATTTAGGTGTGAAAATCTAGAAGTAAAGATGAGGAGGATCGAAGGGCAAGCGAGGTGCCTGAGGATACGGTCGAAATGCCCGAAAATATATATCCTCTCCTTCTCCTTCGACAAATAAATTCTTGATATTCACCTCCCGCAGACCTTGATTTCAAACGTAAAATAGTTGATAGTAGCTGTATGATATGCGAATTAGGAAATTAGTAGCTACGTATCCATTAGCTGATCAATTACTTATCTCACTAGTTCATAATTCACGGAATCCTAATTTTACACCGACCAACCTCGCCATAGACGATGATTAATTTTCAAGTCGATTTCAGTCGTCTGTACCACGCCACTCGTCTGTGCTAAATCCCACCATCTCACCCACATTCCTCATCCACCATGCCTCTGATGTCCTGTCGTGCGCTGAAGCTGGCAACCTGACAAGAACATCGCCAGAGCCCTAGACAATTCTAGTATAAATGCCTAGAAACAAATCTTAGTATAAGCTATAATTTATACTTCAATATGGTTTCTTTAAACTAGAATGAGATATCTTTGGATTTTTTTAATTATAAAAATGTACTATGTAAAATGAAATTCACTTTATACTACTGTATGTAATAAACTAGCTCTTTACATGTGTTTTGCTATCATCAGTCAAACCAATATTATCTCGGTAGAAAGAACTTGTTGTATTCCATAAAAAAACCGTTTGACTTCGCAGCAAAATTCTTCACGTTGGCACTCGCTTTATCGTGCCTCGGTGAGATTTGATAAAATCTCTATCTTACTGCACCTCTATCTCTGAAGGAAGCAACGTGAGGGTATCCATGCACAGCTCACCTCATTCCTCTGTCACTGCATTACACGCATCAATCTGAACAGGAATTCGATAATGGATTCTGACGATGAAGAGTCAACACGGCTAATAAAGCACATGGAAGTTCTAACCATTCTACTTGGTGCGTGCATCTACGTTTGGATGGAGAAAGACATGGAAGTGCTTGCAATTATCTTGAGTACGTGCCAAGTTTAACTATTTTCCTTCGGTGTGCTGCATGCTTCCACCTCACAATTGATAATTTCGCCACATACGCGCTCTCATCCATTGTGCATAAAAGTCCATGACATAATTTGTACAATTATACTACTCTCTAGGCACATATTTTGTCTTATCAATTATCTACGCATGGTATTGTAGCCGACGGCGCGAAATAGGTAAGACGCCTTATCAGTGGTAATCTATTTTCAAAGAAACAAAGTTCATTGATAATTTCAATGTAAAACAGATCACGAAGTAAATGCTTCTAGTGGAGCTCAAGAGTCCGCTGCAATTGAAATTTCAAACCAGGCAGAACGGGGCGAAATTGCATTGAATTTTCGCAATACACTGGATAGCGAGGTGGCTGTATCTTATATTTCTACATGCCGTGCACAACTTGATCGAGAAGAATGCTCGGTATCAACGTGTCCCATTTGTTTATCAGACTTTGAACGCGATGACATGAGTTATGAGCTAGTTTGCGAACATGTATACCACTCTACATGCCTTGCACTGTGGTCTCAGCAGTCGCGTGCCTGCCCTTGTTGCCGGCAACCCATTATAGTAGCCCTTCCACAAAACCCAGTTTCAGAAGTAGAGGAACGAAACTTTCGGGTGCAAGAGCGATTACAAAAACTTCGGGAGACGTACCAAAGGCGACTGCAGAATAGAAGAGATGCTATTTTAAGGAGTAATCGACAAGAATTACAACGAAATTCGAATGAAAGCATCGAAAATGGTGGTGATGAAGAGAGCTTTTCTACGGACAGCAGTTCCGATGACTCCAGCCTGACGAGCAGTAGCCGCACTCATGTTGTTGAAAGCGAAAATGATGGCAGCACGGAAACCAGCAGTGAAGATGAGTCAAGTATTTGTGATTCTAGCTCGAGTGATGCCGCAAGCGACAATACAGACGAGCTCGCTACCGAATCTTTTTTCATGTGCATTTGATATCATGTTGAAGCACGCAAGAATCACGCATGCGCGTACCATGTACTGCAACACGATAATACTTTTGTCGTAGTCCAGGCTTGCGGCTTCAGATAACGAATGGTTATCGTCCCGCAGGCCTGGACGGCGACAACTATACGAATGTAGCAAGGAGTACTTTTTGATACGTTGTACTCAGATTTGATGTCACTTGGGTGGACAATTTTATTCGAGTTTGATTACGAGTTAGAGTTCATTTTGTTTAGCTTCGCCACTTTATTCATTGAGAAAAGAATCGAAGTATTACCCCATAGGTGCACGGTGATATAAAAAAGAAATCTGGCGTGTTGGATTTCCCTCAATCGGATGCCAATTTTTATGTCCATGAAGCACTTAAAAGGAAAAAAATGTGCAAAAGGAAGTCAAGCGATTTATATATGTATATTTAATCTACTCAGTTGCAGGGATAAATACAATAAGTACTGCAGGCATGAATAAAATCGAATTCTTCGGCTGTGTGATATTTCTAAAGTAGATAAAATACGTCACAATTAACCTACTAGAAGTAGTGCCCTACTGAGAATCAATACAAACAGAGGCACACTTTCTGCACGAACAACTTCGCCCATTATGGTCCCACCGTGCACAGTAATCACGCTCAAAACCCTTCAGACAGGAGAATTAAACCCCGCCTGCATATTATCCCTCTCATTGAAGCGCGTATCTGGTCTTGGTTATACTGTATGGACCCCAAGCGAGCCCCCAAGCCAGGCCCGGGACTCCTATACACTGTAAAGCAGCCTACAGGTCTATGCGCGCCCTTAGTTGTGAGTACAGTACACAGTACAGCACATCAAACATCAACAAGCAGCATACAGTACACACAGATCACGCAGCACGCAGGGATTTCGGCCTGTCCTTCGCACTTCACAACCCAATCCTCAATTCCCTCGGATTTGCCTTCGCGGAGTTTATGGGAAAGCGAAATCTCTGTCGCTGCTCTAGCGTTCTACCCCCCACTACCCCAATTCAAATTCGATTGTCCTTGCCCTCATTGAACATAGCCCCATATGGCTGGCTTGACGACATAGTACTAATTATCAAATTGGCGCCTTCGTTGTACTTGCTATAACCAGAATGCTTTCACTTTGGCTTCTGGGGCCAGTTCTTGGCTAAATCTATATAGGCGATCTCGGAGGCATATTACACGATTACAGCCAGGCGGTATTTAATAGGGAATCTCGGGGTATCGACATGCCACTTAGGAAGTGAATTCAAACGGAAAGGCATAGGAGGTCTGTCCTTAGCCGTGGTACGTGGTACTTAAACAATCCCATACTACCGAGGCAGCGAAATGATTGCGTACTTTATTCATATCTATTGCGGTAAGGGAAGCACCTCAATAAAAGCGCACTCCGCTAGCACCGACACTTTGACTTGCGCTGTCATGCGGCTGCCGCACGTGCTGTCCTTGTCGCCACCCAGTAACCCGGTACAATTAGCGTCGCTGGTATCATCACCAGGACCCCGAGAATTTTGGCTGCGCGCAGGGAGCATTCAAATGCACGTAAGTACATAGGTGAAAGCAAATAACGATAAAAAGCCCATGCAAAGACAAAGGATTAGAAAGCCATTGAATTTTTTACCGTTGTCGACACCGCCAGCGAGCAAGTACGCAAAGATGGAAGAAAATGAGCCGCTAACGAAGTTGAGACTGGCAAATGCCATGGCACGCTCGTCTGGGAAGAGATCTGCATATATGGCTTTTGCCGAGTTTTCAAAAGTAAGGCGCCCACTACCATACAACACGGCTAGTCCTATTCCCGATGACCAAAGCCCTAATTCTTCGTTCGTCCAAATTAAGTAAGCACCGCCCAGGCATATGTAGCTCAAAGATCCAATGGTCAACACCCACATCTTGCCGAATCGCGCCGACAACCAGGCCGCAGGAACAGCGAGCAAAGCAACCACGCCAGTTTGAACTGCCCCCAAATACCCCACTGCATAGTAAGAAATGTACGCGTCAATCGTTTCATCGTTAATGTACGACGACCAGAACATCGACGCACAACCAAAAGTTGCAGCTAAGCTCATGAAGGGCACTGCGCGACGGTTGCAAAAAGTGAACTCGCGGTAGCAAGAGCACGGCCAACCGAGCTATTGATTGATTTAGCACTCGCTGCTCTTCTCTCGGCCTCGGGTAATTCAGGGGCATCCCCGCAATAGAACACCCAGAAGAGCTGAGAAAACCAGGATTGAAAGAGAAATAGAACAGGTGTGAGTTATGAGGAACAGCAGTCCGAAACCACGAGAGATCTGGAATCAGGCACAACGCACTTGATCTTACCAGAGACGCGAACATGACAATGGCCAAAACGACAAAAAGTTCACCGTCGGTCATGGATGTTTCTTGCAGCAGCACCGCAGACGTGGCGTAAATAAAGCACTGACTACCGACATCTATGAGAAGTAATTCGAAAGTAAATTTTCATGAGTACGAAGAACGAAGGTTCAATCGAAATGTGCAAACAGGCTTTAGGCGATATGCAAAGACATGAGGATAATAAGTTCGAACGCATAGACGTTGATACTCGATTGAAGGGAAACACGTTATGTACGCAGGTATACAATCAAGGAGAGGTGCTCAGCCCCGCAGGATTCTTACGACTCACAAATGGCAGAGAAGCGCCCAGCGAGAAGTTCATTCGCAGATTCCAACGAGCCGCCGGTTGCTCGGCTGTACAAGACTGCCGATCGGGCATAGTAGACGCCCTGAGACACCCAGCCTATACTACTTGATAGGCCACCACAGATGGAGCCAAAAATAACTACAGTGTATTCTAGGGAGCTGTTGCTTTAATCGGCTGCTTTTCCCACAAGAAAGCATATCAGATAGACTGAGAATCCTATGACAGTAAAAGTCATGCCATTCCTCGGTCCGACCAAATCTACGAACGGCGCCGCTGCCAATAAGCTTGTCAAGGTGTATAAAGTATAGACAAGCCCAGTGCTTGCGCTTCCCAACGTGAGGTCAAACACACTGCTTGCGTAGGCAATTCCTACAGTTAAGCATGAGAGTGTTACTCCGAAGACTACGCAAAGCCCGAGGAAATTTCTCATGACGTCATCTGCGTCTTCTCCTGAGCCTAGCTTCGCCTCATTATCACCGAGCAGGCTGGTCGTCTCTTCAGCGGGAGCGCCTCTCCATGATACTTACGACGCAGCCGACATGGTAACTCAAGCTTTGTGCCAAGTCGTGCACTCAACAATGCCCTCACTCCTCGCTTGTACAATGCAGTAATGATCAGGAAATGGAAGGTCGGAAGGTTTTAACTACAGTACTACTTAGCTAGGGTTCAATGAGGTGGGGATTATCCATCCTGCAACAAATACTATAATAGCATATATTGTGCTGGCTAGTACAGTAGCAACTCCAGCAGGCTAGTCCGATCGCAGAGAAGTAAAGGTACTTAGTTCTGGCTAGCTAGAGCTCGAGCTCGTGCAGGCAAAGCTATACCACTTTTTCCTATTTTTCGCGCCAACTACAGATACTTACAGTTCAGTTCAGTACTGTACTTACTGTTGTACCAAGGGTAATTAGATATAATGGGTCCGAAACGAAACCCTCCTCGTAGTGACGGGCCGATTCGAGCTCCCGGCCGATGACGCACAGAATTCCCAAGGTACCCTTCAAAAATAGTTGGGGAAAATTTGCGGAATCCTATCCTACCTGTAGCTAATTTTAGCCCCAGCACTAATTAGCCCCGCCTGCGTCGCACACGCTACCTCAAAGGCTCTCAGGGCACACACATCTTTGTTTATGCTCTCCAGATCCATAAAGTTTTCTTTTTTTCAATTTGGTGGACTACTAAGGTCACAACGGTGTGGGTTCGTCATGTTCTCCGGACATCGTCCATGACGCGCTTCTGGGCCCCAAACGAACCCTTAAGGAGCTCTTGGTGCAATGAGGCTTTAAGAGGTAATGGCTATAATAGTTGTTATGAGCGTGATATGTTCTTTCCGGGCGCCCTAAGCCGTTTTGCCCCAACTTCTCTCATTTTGTCACTGCGCAGTTTTGCACAGCTCGAGTTGAGCGGTGTTGAGCTCTAGGAGTCGGGAAACGCGCCGAGTTGCATGAAGTTGGACCAATGAGGAGCAGAAGGATTGACAGCGATGAGGTATGTTGTGCAGTTACCGGAGGAGTGCCGGAGTGTGCTGATCCGTACTCGAACTTGAATGACCATTTACGGCATTGGCTCGTCCCGTCCACTTGTATGCGTATATCTGCCCCAAAACCAGCCTCGACGACTCGGAAGACTTCCTTGAGCTTCGAGATTAATGAGTCGATTAGCTTCTGCAGTTTACCGTTGCCTAACGAAACCAACGTGGGATTTTCATCCAAGAACTGTTGTTGGGCTACAGTTTCAGCCTGCATTCGCTATGTTCAGGTCAGCGCGCTGCACCATCTCCCAATAGACGTAGGCTGCCAGAGTACTTAAAAGAGTTGGCCAGCTTTCCTACTGGGCCCGTTGAGCCCGTTGGAAATAAACCGCTTGCTCTGAGGAAGGGAGCTTGCTTCTGTCTAATCGACCCAACCAAGACAGGTGAAAGGCAAGCGACACCTAGCCATGTTTGTTGTCTGAACTAGGGAGTTTTTTTTTTTTTTTGCAAGTGGATTTAACGGAAGACAAAAGTTCTTCATATCGGGGCAATTCGCCACATGCCAGAAAGTATGGCTCTAGATCTCTAGTATCACCCAGCGTTCACCTAGACCCAG
>Ga0307931_1001456_pt1 | contig 15540 bp, 9 predicted proteins | sample OrgLakmetageno47_FD_201816 | JGI IMG/M metagenome (GOLD analysis project Ga0307931, IMG submission 201816) | Saline water microbial communities from Organic Lake, Antarctica - #47 | ecosystem: Environmental > Aquatic > Non-marine Saline and Alkaline > Saline | place: Antarctica: Organic Lake... | reverse complement strand
CAACTACAACAACAACTATGGAGTTACACCGACCCGTACGAGGGCGCAGTTATCGTCGTCAAGTGGCGTGTCATCGCGCAGCCAAAGTCCTGCTGGTGCCCCAAAAACACCGAAGCGCCGGTCGACTGTCACTGACGTGAGCACGGCGAGCAACCAGAACAACAACAGCAGTCGAAGCAGCAACAACAGCATCAAGGGTCGCAACAGCAGCGGCAGCAGTGCGGGGCCACCTTCCGCAGCGGCGGTGGAAGCTGCGCTGGACGCGGAGTCCGACGAAGAAAACAACGCGGAAGTGCTCCGTGCGTCATTGGCGCAGCGCAGCCGCACGCCCCCCAAAAAGGGGGTTTCCTTCAATTCACCGCGGCGTTTGCGGTCCAACTCCGAAACCGATCTGATGGACCACCACCTTCACCACCAGCACCACAATTACAGCGGCCACACCCACAACAACAACAGCAGCAGTGGTGCGAACGCCGCAGCGTCACGGCCTCAATCGTCGCTGAAGCAGCTGTCCCCTGTAGTGGCCAAGACGGCGGCAAGGCGACGCACGCAAGAAAGCGAAATGGAAGTGCTGCGCGCTGACGTGGAAGAAGCGCTTCGATACCGGCAGAAGACCAGCCCCGGCGGAACTACAACAACCATTGAAGACGACTTGCAGTTTTTGGGTGACGAGGATGCTCGCGACAGCTTTGAAGAAAGTTTCTTGGGGGCCGATTCTGACGATGATGATGATGACGAGGAGGATGACGACGTCGAAGAGGAAGAAGAGGAAAGGCAAGGCGATCCAACCAAAGAAGGGGAATTCTTGCACGGCGAACGAATTCACGTGATCGTTCGAAAGCGCCCTGTAAACCACGGGCAAACCGACGTGCTTCAGTGCAGTGGGTCCTCGATATTTCTGCACGAGCCCAAGAAAAAGGTCGATTTAACGCAGTACACGCATTCGCACAAGTTCAAGTACGACAATTCGTACAGCGAAATCGACAACACTGGGGTGCTGTACCGGCGCAGTGTCCATAGTCTGGTGCACAATTTGTTCCAAGGTGGCACCAGCACCTGCTTTTGTTTCGGTCAAACCGCTTCAGGCAAGACGCACACTTTGTTTGGCCAATGTGGGGGTGGAGAATCCAAGGGCATTCAGGGCTTGTACCAGATTGCAGCACAGCGAATCTTTGACTCGATTGAACAGAACCCGGGTGGATTTTTGCCGGCCGATTTCCGGGTGAAAGTGGGGGTGTCGATGTTTGAGATCTATGGCCAGAAAGTGTTTGATTTGTTGGACGACCACAAAGCTCTGACTGCTCTGGAAGACAAAGACGGTGTCCTGCAGTTAGTTGGGCTCAGTAGGCACCGTTGCGAAGACTTCGAACATTTCCTTTCAATCACGGACTATGGCCGGGAAGCGCGGAGCACTACAGCAACAGGCGCCAACGCAACGTCCTCCCGTTCGCACTGTGTGATGGCAATTAGTTTACTGGACGAAAGTGATGGTCCTGGTGAAGCCGTTTCGTATACACCTCAAAACAAGGAAGACGTGGTTGGAAAGCTGTCCTTGATTGACTTGGCAGGCAGTGAGCGAGGAAAAGACAATGAAGCTACGGATAAGACCACTCGAATGGAAGGCAAGCAAATTAACACGTCGTTGTTGGCCCTGAAAGAAGTCATTCGAGCTCTGGATTCGAGCAACAACAAGCGCCACGCCCCGTTCCGACAGAGTCGCTTAACCCAAGTTCTACAGGAATCTCTGATGGGTGACATGTGTCAAACCGTTGTCGTCGCGTGCGTCTCCGCCACGTTAGAAAACTGCCAACAAACGTTGAATACATTGCGCTATGCTGAGGGCCTGAAGAAATCTCAAGGGTCTTCCAAAGGAAAGGTTCGTGAAATAATGAATTACTCGTTGACTGTTGAGTTCCGATGCACTTTTGACCTAACACAGGACTCTCGATATTTTCCTGTGTGTGCATTGATGGCTTCAATGAAGCACATTCATCTATTGCATACATGCTGTGCCGTACAATTCGCGTGCGATTCCTTTTCATCTTTTTCTAATATTTTCATGTATCATGATCGTTCCGCATGCAATGAGCAGGAGGTCGCCGTGGTGCGTCAGGGAGCGCGCACCCCTGTACGAGGCAGCGGCAGCAATGGCAGTGGCAATGGTGGTGCAGACTCTTCGCAAGCGCGCGACACCCCACAGACAGCTGCCAACATGCGCTGGAAACTCGCGGTGCGCGCGGTCTCGCCGCCTCCTCCTCCTTCTTCTTCTTCTTCTTCTTCAGGCCAACGCCACATTCGAGCTCACTCGTCCCCAGCGCGCGACCGCAGGGGAGGGGGTGGTACTGGCAGTGGTGGTGGGCACACGCCAGGGCGTTTGCCGTCGAGAGAAAAGCGAACCATGATTTAAGACGCCCTTTGAATCAGACGGCCCCGTCCTATTTCCTTCTTACGCGCTAAAGGCCTCTTGTATGCTGCCCTACTTCTGCATCATTCGCCTTTGGCGATCCCGCTTTAATGGCCATGTGTCTGTTAAAGAAATAAATAAACCAGCTCGGCGAGTTCCGCATTCAGAATCCGGAATCCAACTTCACTTTAAACTCTTTAAACTTCAAAAAAGTAGTTAGGATGATAGAGGTGGGGCTCTTGTTCGTATTGATAGTTGATAATTGATAGTAATAGGTATTGCGGATTACTGGATTACGGATTAAAATTAAGGACTGAGTTCTTCTCCTGCTTTTGATTCTTATGGTTACTGCGCTGTGCTTTGCTAAAAGCGATAAGGAAATATTTTTTTTTAGAATATCTTTTGAGAACTTCCAAGTATAATCCCGGCATACATAGGCCATTGATACCCCGCAGGCTAGCCGTCAGATATGTAAATCGAGTTTGATCTTCGAACGCTGTAAGAAATGAAGAAAACGAGGAAAGAAGGCCGGCCCATAGAGCCGAAGAGCCAGAGGTAAGTAAAAGGTACAAGAAGGCACTCGGTTCCGCTCCAGCTAGCCGCAACCAACTGACCTTTCTTTCTTTCTTCTTCCTCTTCTCTCAATGCCGCCAAAACATTTTTCTTTACGACTTTTCGGTTTTGGGTTTGAGGAAGCAGTACACCCGGTTCCCCTCGCGCTTCGGCTTGTCAGCTTGGGCGATGTTCTCGCAATCTTTCGCCATTTGCGCCAAGAGCTCTTGCCCGCGCTCAACTGCGGCGAGACGAAATGGTAGATTAGGCAATGATCAAACAGTAAAGAAAAAAGATTGATAAAAAAAGAGCACAAAGGAGATGTATGCTTCCTTTTTAATGTCGGATAGAATTTCCGGAGGAACACGAGAGGGCGAGGCAGGACAAGACACAAGTCCATCCAGACTGGCTAGAGGTACACACAACATACGCAGCGAATTTCTACTGCACCCTTTTTCACTCCTTCCTTGCACTCTTTTTCCTCCTTTTATATGTTACAATGGTTCACACTTACTGTGCTGTTGTTCGCGGCCGCGGAATTGCACTGTGCACTTCACCCGGTGGCCCGACTCCAGAAACTTGGCTGCGGCGCGCTGTTGTTTTAACGTGTTATATTCGAGAAGGAGGTCATAGGAAGGTCGACATTCGTCACGAAGGCAGCCGGGAAGAAAGTGAAAGAGACGAAAGAAAATTCAGGCACGAAGGAAGAGGAAATAGCAGTAAAAAACAGCCGCAAGTAAACAAAAATAGCTGATGAGCAAACTCACATAAGACTGCAAAGAAAAAGCTAGATTTGTAAAGGCAGGGGAAGAGAAGAGAGCAGAGCATGACTTATTTATCATGTCTTAATACCTGCCGGACGCCGTAGTCGTGTTCGGCAATGTTGAAAGTGAGTTTCACTTCTTTCAGGTCTTTCGAGTCGGTTTTCTTGATGTTTTCCTTCTTTTTCAGCTCCAGCGCATACCGCATCTTCCCCGCGTTCGCCACCTTCCAAGGATTTTAAAACATAGAGAGAAGACAAAAGGAATAAGCTTCAAATCGCTAGGTATCAAGTCGAGGACTGGATTCAAGTAGACAATGATGCAGGAATAGGTAGTGCGCCAGGAAAGAGCAAGCATCGCCCAGAATGCTACACCCAGAACATGCATTTACTCTATCTGGACCATTTCATCGTTAAGATGCGCACAATGGTCTAGCCTGCGGCAGGTGCGCCGACATCACTATAGTTCGCAAGAAGAAAAAATAGCGAGAGGCGTAAAATTGTCGTCGTGGTTACCTTCACCACGGGCGGGTCTGATGTGGCGGTAATCATCACCAAGTCGAGCTCCGCTTCGTCTGCAATCGCCAGCGCCTGATATATATATACAAAAAAAAAGCGCGCACGCATGACAGGAGAGAAGGGAATACACAAACATGATATGGCACTACTGGCTGTAAACAGTTACAACCTATATAGCAGCTTGTCTTGAAGTAAACTGTTTCAAATGTTGGCGAAGGAAGACATTGTATTCCAAGGCACCCCCAACATAAGGTTCTATAATTGCAGCTAGGGCATGCAACAGAAAGAGGGATACTGTTGCGCCAGGCAACATGTGCATTTACGTACTCCGTTTTCAATTACACTTATGCTACAAATCAACTACTTACTTAATATCTTAGCACAGAATTAGAAGGTGGAGGTGGGCTGGTAAAGATCTGCAAGGAAAAGAACGAGTAGGGAGGTATGCACAGCACGCAGCACACGCACCTCAGCCAGAGACATAATGCCGAGCGCCACGTCAGCTTCGCCAGGAGATGAGGCAGCTTGCACGACGCGCACAGGGTCGGCTTTGATTTGTTCGTTCATGACCATGGTGTTCTCGCGCTTGGCAGGAGGTGCCAGACTCCCCTTGTCTCTTCTAGCGTGCAAGACAACGCCCGTAAGCTGTGGTGCCTGCGGTGTGCGCGGAGTAATCCAAGGTGAAGGCACTGAGCGCGGCACGCGCAGCGAGGGCGCCATGAAGCATGCCGTCTGCTGCGCCAGCGCAAAGCTAAGGAGGGCTTTCAACATCTTCAACGTTTCGCTTTTTTTTCTTGTGCTGAGAAGATCAATCACTACTACTAAATCACTACATCTGTACTACTACTACAGTACAGAGAGTAGTACTCTGCTACTCTGTGGTGAGTGGTGGGTGGTGGGTGTGCCGGCTGCCTCTGAAGAACATGACAAGACAGTCACAGGATATTATAGTTTCAACTGTCGTGGTTCGTGGTGGGAGAACCCATATTTCTTTTACTTGTACTCAAGTGCATTACAATTTGATTTGATTTGATTTGATTATAACCCCCAGTGCAAAGAAAGACAAGAAAAGGAATTTTACACTCCCAGAGGCGATTTGCATTCGTACATGTAGCATGCATCTGCATTTAAAAAAATGAAGATTGTTTTAAACTATTTCACACGTTCCTAAGTACCTCAAAGGAGAAGTTATAAAACTCTTATTCGCCTACTTTGCTTTATGGGTTTGAGGTTTGGTGCTTACGAGGAGACTTATTTGGCCGACTCCAAACCCTTCGAAGCTTCTATAAGCGCTGTGTCTGTGGCATGTGCCGTGTCAGTCTTCGACATGCCTTACATCACCACCTTAGTTCAGCCACTCTTTTTCAAAGGCACAATGCCATGGACCTTGGTAGCTACTTCCGCAATCGGATTCCTTTGCTGGGCTCAATATGTTGCTCGGGTGCCTATGATTCGGGCGCCGCGGTAGTTGCTTGCTGGTTAGGTAGCACACTCTCGGCCGAATGGGTTCCCTAAGATTTACATGGGATCGGATATTATAGAGGGCTTTAAACTGCAAAGTGCTTCCAGTCAACATAAAGCAATGGCATGCCATTGCAAAAGGGAGTAAAGATGGACATTACATTACGCAAAAGGGCACACAGCCCAGTCAGACTTGTTTTTTTAGGATTCGCCCATACGCAGCTTTTTGCTATTTGCTGGTGTTTCTTTGCAATTCGGGAGTATAATCTAACCTAGTCCCACCTAATCTAATCTAATTTCTGAGACCCCTCGAGAGGGACTAGATTTAGTAACTAACATAAAGGGTGCCATCTTCTTTTTTGACTAGGTAGGAACATAAAAGCCAAGTGCTTCGTATCGCCGGAGGCGCAGTACTCGCGCGGTTACCCTGCACTGCCCGTACTACAGTACACATAGATCTTCGGACTTCCGATTAGTAGACGCTGGAGGCAGTTTCAGTTACCTCCCCAGAACTAAAAGTAGATGGTAATCTGGAAACCCCCGGTTTTCTTGGTTACTGATCGAGGCTAAGACTAGGAACCATGCGCTAAATTTCGGGGAGGGGGGCTCAGATTGAGAGTTACTAGCCGCGATTTGCGAATGGCGGCTTGCGGTGCATTGCTGTATCCCTTTCTATTCTACCATTTAGCCTCCCAATTCCGGCCCTTCGGGCCAATGTCAGTGTCAAAATCCCGCGGATATATTGCGTTTTGCTACTCCCCCTCTTTCCATCACAAAAAGAGCATGAATAAGTACATACCCAAATTCTAACGTCTTACTTATGGATATGCATTTGGCTCTGTGTCCTTCCACTTTTCATGCCCACATCCTATGGCGAAATGGCGGAGAATAATGTAGTAATTAATACAGTGCTTCGTAGCAAACAGATGAATGAGGGTGATAGAGTTAAGAAAGTGCACCCTAATCATACGTTGGGCGGTGAGTCCCGATGTATTGAAGGAGCGTGGCGAGGCAGCCGCCGCAACAACTTGAGCTTTCTCCAACTTCAAACTTGTCTCATGAATTATTGCCACTTCTGACTTTGATGGTGTTTTTTTAAGCCTTTTCCTCTGCCTGCTCTCTGCGGTGTTCTTTGCGATACTCGCACTATAAAATTCTATGTCATTCGGGGCTGCCGTTCATGTTCAATTCGTTTGCATCATACAGTCTGCCTTTCCCAGCGCGTTCATAAAGGCCATGATTTACAGGTCAGAGTCGAAGTCAACTCGTTCCTTCCTTTCAAAGGTTTGTCGAATTCATTGACTACACAAAAGAATCCTCATAAATCTATACGAGCAAAACAGCAACATCAGCCGAATGTGAATCGCTGCGGTGAACAAATCAAAATAAAATATTTTAAGGCGAACATGAACTTTTTCCCTGTAAAATCAGTATTTTCGCAACATACACAATCCGGCACCCATGGGACCACCATTTTGCGCTAACTACCACCATTTTGAGGACAATGCTGCAGCCTCTATTGATGACAGTAGTTCCATATTTGAGATTTTGGCGGGGAGTGAGGACGCTGGCGTTCATCAAATAGCGGATTTGCTGCTTGGCAGTGCAGCCACCTCGCGCACGCAGCACTCAGGGCCGACCACTTTTCACACTAGTAAACGAGCCTAGAGTGCCCATGGATCCCATTTATTCGAAAATATTGGTAGCATTAGTGAAATGTCGCTTGTGCACTCGAATTTAAGCTCACTTGATATCCACTTTGGCCTTAGACCGCGTTTTTCTGCGAAAACCCTCTTTGTAGAGGTCAGTTGTAGTGCACTTATGAGGTATGCAAAATCTTAGGGCTGGGCGGGTCGGTAAATTAGACTTCTGATAACGAACACAAGGCCAAAATCCACCCAAAACAGGCAAAATGCAGAAAAACGCGGTCTAAGGCCAAAGTGGATATCAAGTGAGCTTAAATTCGAGTGCACAAGCGACATTTCACTAATGCTACCAATATCTTCGAATAAATGGGATCCATGGGCACTCTAGGCTCGTTTACTAGTGTGAAAAGTGGTCGGCCCTGAGTGCTGCGTGCACGAAGTGGCTGCACTGCCAAGCAGCAAATCCGTCATTTGATGAACGCCAGCGTCCTCACTCCCCGCCAAAATCTCAAATATGGAACTACTGTCATCAATAGAGGCTGCAGCATTGTCTGCAGTGCCATCTTCCAGCCGAATCAGTGTAGTCTTGGACCTCGCAGCCAAATAGTAAAAAAGCGCTGCGGGGTCATTAGTGCAGGAAAACGGGACTTACGGCGCCTAAACTCACCATAGACCCAGTCAAGGGCATCGATTCAACTAATATCGTCATTCAGATGGCTTTGGACGCCACCAATGGTCACTAGGACGACGACGCAGGCTCGCTTGGCCAACTGAGGTGTTTTAGCCTGAGTGGGCACGAAAAAGTTGGAATCAATCAATCGCAGAATTGAGAATGAAGCAGTCTACGCACACACGCAGGAGACCGCATGATTTCATCAACACGTACCCCGGAGCCATTCAACAGCGAGACTGCGATAGGAGTGGCTCACAGAGAGCGCGCGGGCCTGCAGAAGCATGACCATCGCCGGCCGTAGCACCAAACTTTGCAGGCATGTCGCAGAGGGATTCTACAGCAGCCGATTTAAAAAATATATCGCTAAGCTAAAGCGTTTTATCCTAAAGATGATACTCAAGCGAATAAATGGGCTTGGGCTCGGTGCAATCGGCGTGTGGCGATAGTTAGCGCAAAATGGTGGTCCCATGGGTGCCGGATTGTGTATGTTGCGAAAATACTGATTTTACAGGGAAAAAAGTTCATGTTCGCCTTAATGCAATGCGAAACAGGAAGCGCCTACCTAAAGCAAGTCAGTTTCCTTACGAACTATCCCGATGTTTGCGATAGTAAGTCAATATTAAAGTAAAATGCAAGGTATCCAAACAAAAAGCACGACATCGCAATAGTTGATTAGATCCTTTCGCCTTCATCAGGCGATACACCGATTTGCATTTAAGTGCACCACGCTACGCTAATTACCGGTGTCGTTACTCTGTTTCGTCGAGAATTCCTCGCAGGTCGTGCAAGAAGGGTGCAAGTTCTAGCTGCAGTGCTTCCCACGCATTGGAGGCATCATGGAACACGGCGAGAAGGTGACCACCGCCCAGAGTCCAGAGAGCGAGCGAATACTGGTCTGGGGCTAAAGCAGGCACGTGTGTGCCCAATTGACTTCGATCGCTGCCGGCTAGCAGACCAGCTGATAGGCAGTAGCAAAGGCAACAATTTGAATGGCACATAAACTATTCCAGAGGACACAATGAAGTGCAGATGGTAACCATAACAGGGTCCGAAGGTAGATATATTAGCAAGCCACGTGAAGCACTTTCAGGTTCAAGCACTTCGATCATATACCTAGGCTGGCAACGGAGTGAGCCAAAGCACCGATGACCGCATCCGCGCCATCATCATCACATGGCGAACGCCTTTTACAGCCACCCATTGAAATTAATATATAGGAGTAAGTCAGTAATCGGCACGAGCAAAAAATCTAGGAGCTATGAAGAATCACTACTAACACAAACTAAATCAACATGAGACAATGCCTCAGCTCATAGATTGACTTACGCTACAGCTACTCCAGTCGTTGTCGATAAAATGCGTGCGTTGCGGATTCCATCGACACTTAGATCAGTTACTATGCGGTCGAGGGTCTCTGCGAGGCGGTGGCCAGTGCGGTTCGGCACCAGCCACTTCGGATAACAAATCGCTGGAATATTGAATCAGGGGATTTCGTAGCTTACTTGCAGAAACTAGGCCTGCAGGAATAAAAAACTAGCGCTAGTGTATCTTTCTTTATGTACTGTGAGTAATAACCTAAGCCAACTAGACAACGCAACCCTACAGTAGAGTATGGCTATGCTGGATGAGAGGTACGAATACTAGCGCGGTGATGTTGTTTATGGAGTTCAGAACACCAAGCGCAAGCTAGGTAGCACGCTAGCTTGAACTAAGTAATACACACAGATGTTAGCATGCTTTAGAAGCAGCTTCTTCACGCGACTCGCTTCTCAACTCTCAACACTCTCAACTCTCAACCGAATTTTAGTGTGAGCAACCCCATTAGAAACACGGTATTTTATGAGGGTTTGAGTCAAACGCCAAACAATAATGATTACAGAGCAATTAGGTAAGAAGAAAAAAACAAGCCAAGAAAGATATCACGATACCCCATTGAATGTATTCTTATGGGTATGCATTTTTTATCTGCGCGCCATTGCTCTGGTCCTTAACACTCGTGCTCGACTTGCCCGCGAGAGAGGTATTATAGTAGTTCTCAGAAACAGCTTCTTGTCTCTTCTGATTTGGCATGCTGAAAAACGAGAAGTCGACTTCAACGAACCACGACACACGAATTCTGAGAACAGAATGATGGAGTCACGATAGGTCGGGTACAAAACAATCAACAGAAGTCGAACTTGATATTCCAAAACGCAAAAACATGTCAGCTCCCAACAATGAGCAAATTTACGTAAAATGGTTCAAGGACCTGTCTATGAAAGATGTTCGTTTGGTTGGCGGAAAGAACGCGTCATTGGGCGAGATGGTCAAAGAACTCTCCTCGGTGGGAGTAAATGTGCCTGATGGCTTCGCAATTACCGCAAACGCCTACCGAAGAATTCTTGACGAGAATGATGCCTGGACTGAATTGCATTCTTTACTCGACAATCTTGATAAAACAAATGTTGACGAATTGGCGCGTGTTGCTCATCGAGCGCGAGAAATTGTCTTTGGGGCGCGCATGCCTGCTGACGTCGAGAAACAACTTCGCTCGTCGTGGCGGGCCCTGGAAGCCGCTGAAGGTAAAGAGCTGAGCGTGGCCGTGCGAAGCTCTGCGACTGCAGAAGATCTCCCCGGTGCCAGCTTTGCTGGGCAGCACGATACATTTCTCAACATCAGAGGCGAAGAAAACCTCATCGACGCGGTCAAGCGATGCCAAGCATCTCTCTTTACAGATCGCGCAATCTCGTATCGAATCGACAACAAGTTTGAGCACATGAAAGTGGGGCTCTCTGTTGGTGTGCAAAAGATGATTCGAGCAGATCACGCCAGCGCTGGTGTAATGTTTACTATTGATACGGAGTCAGGTCACCCAGACATGGTCTTCATTACTGGTGCTTGGGGCCTCGGTGAGAATGTTGTTCAAGGAGCGGTTGATCCAGACGAATGGTACTGCCATAAACCAACCATTAAGAAAGGATTCCGGAAGGTCATTCGCAAGACAATGGGAGAAAAACAGCAGACTATGACCTACTCTAAAGGGCATTTGCGCGAGCAAGTCAAAAATCGTCCTACGCCCGAGTCTCATCGTAGAAAGTTTTGTTTAAGCGATGACGAGGTTCTTAAACTTGCGGAGGCAGCAATCAAGATTGAGGATCATTACAGTGATACTGCCGGGAAAAGGAAACCCATGGACATAGAATGGGCGAAAGATGGACCTGAAGGAGAACTTTATGTTGTTCAAGCACGTCCAGAGACTGGATCAGCGCAACGAAGTACATCTACGCTTGAAGAGCACTATCTCGATGAAGACGTGAGCTCAAAGACTCCCCTGGCAACTGGCCGATCTGTTGGAGCTAAAGTTGCGTGTGGTCGCGTCCGGGTTATTCATGAGCAGCACGACTTGGCGAAATTTCAACCTGAGGAGGTGCTGGTGGCCGACACCACTACGCCTGACATGGAACCTGTATTGAGAAACGCGTCTGCAATCGTCACGAACCGAGGTGGAAGGACTTGCCACGCTGCTATTGTTGCTCGCGAGCTTGGTTTGCCTGCGGTTGTTGGTGCCGAAAATGCATGCGAAAATATGTCAACAGGTCAAATGGTTACCGTGTCATGTGTTGAAGGTGATGCTGGAAATGTCTACGAAGGCGAACTAAAGTATCACAAGCTGGAGACCGATTTGGCAAATCTCAAACGGCCTAAGACCGAGGTAATGGTCAATCTTGCAAATCCTGGGATTGCGTTCAAGGTCGGTCGAATGCCTTGCGATGGTGTCGGACTTGCGCGAATGGAATTTGTCATTTCTGAGCACTTGAAGGTGCATCCGATGGCTGTAATCCACCCAGAGCGTATTTCGAGCCCTGAAGAACGAAAGGAAGTTCAGGCTCTTATCGCTGGGCATTCCTCTGGCTCGGAGTACTTTATTGAAAATCTTGCTCAGGGCATGGGGACGATTTGTGCTGCATTCTACCCGCGTCCTGTGATTGTTCGCCTGAGCGACTTCAAGACAAACGAGTACGCATCGCTATTGGGAGGCAGCGCATTTGAAGAGCAAGAAGAAAATCCGATGATTGGTTTTCGAGGGGCGGCGCGCTATACTCATGAGAAGTACCGAGAAGGTTTTGCGTTGGAGTGTGCAGCAATGCGCCGGATTCGCGAAGAAATGGGATTGACGAATTTGAAGCTGATGGTTCCTTTTTGTCGCCGACTGGATGAAGCTCACGGTGTCATTGAAGAGATGAAGAACAATGGACTCGTTCGTGGTCAAAACGGACTCGAGGTTTACGTTATGTGCGAAATACCAAATAACGTCCTTCTCATCGACGAGTTTTCTGAGATTTTTGACGGGTTTTCGATAGGATCCAATGATCTCACGCAGCTTACTCTGGGCGTTGACCGGGACAGCTCAATAGTGGCTTCGAGCTTCGATGAACAAGACCCGGGCATGAAAAAGTTCCTCAAAATGGCGGTAGAAGGTGCAAGGCGCAACCGCAGGCACTCGGGTATCTGCGGGCAGGCTCCAAGCGACCATATTGAAGTGGCGCAGTTTTTGGTTGATCTGGGTATTGATAGCATAAGCTTATCGCCGGATCGTGTGCTAAGAACGATGCTCACACTCAGTGACCTCGAGAAAGAAAATGAGAAGACTTCTGAACCACCGCCAGGGCGTCCGCAAACGCAGCACGAGGGTTAAAACGAAAGATGACGACCAAGGACAATTCAAAGCCCATCGAGATGCCTATAATTTCATATTCAGCAACAATCGCAAATTCGAAGAAAAAACTTTCATTGGGGCCAAGGGACCATCCCGTCGCTCGCTCCTCCTCTAAATTCAACCATAAATGCATGTATACATGTATGAATAATTACCCGGTTGTTTTACTGATCTAAAATTGAAGCAAACCTCATGTGTGGTCAGTGGTCTATAGTTCTGCATTCCCCAATAACCTTGAGCCAATTTTTCTGATGAAGTCAGTAAAGCCATGAACTCATAAGTACGCAAAGAATTTTCCCTGCCTCATTCAAGGTAAGGGCGCACAACGCATAACTGAAGAGTGCGCTAGTCCGGTCCAGTCCAGTCGCCTTGTCGTCCAGTCTACTTTTAGTAGTTTGTATTCTACTATTAGTAGTCGGTATTCTATATCTATAAATAGCCGCTTATGCCACATATAGTACCAGGCTTTTATAAGTATTTAATTAATTATGGCCGGTCTGAGTGTCCGTTTGCATTACAGCAAAAAAAGTCAATCATTTATTTCTGTCGAGGATTCCTTCGGCCATCAGGCACCACCAGGCCAGGAGGTTTGGAATTGGAGTGACCCAGCAGGCTATGGGCGTAGTAGGTAGAGCTCTGTAGCTCCACCCTTTGTATAGTCTAGTCTACTTAATAAACCCCAAAAATACAAAGAAAACCGCTGTGGCATATAACCCTAGGCATCAGGAGCTTTGGGAATGGAGTGAGTCAGCTGCCTCCACTTCGACCTGTCCTTGGCAATGGCACTTTGGCGATTGTAAATACGCCCGTAAGAATTATCGAATGTTGCAGCATTCCTCCTGTTCTTGAGCTCTCCCAGCTAGAGAATTACATAGTACTTACTCCGTTCTTACTGTCGTCGTCATGTTGGCCGTTCGTTCCCCGTAGCGAGCGCGCACCAATTGAAAGAACTGATGATATGAGACCCAACTACAGTCTGTAACAAACTTTCAGTATAGTACGTACGTGTACAGTACTGTTGTACAGCTGTACAGTACGAACTACAGATCTGTACACCCGACAAGCCGAGAAGTCCTCAAGTTTTACGCTCTAAAGCACATCTTCCCAACCGGGCTTCGAAGAGTTTGCGAGATCAATATCAAGATGGCATCATTTGGGCAGTTTGCTGGTACCTCTAGCTTCTAATTTATCCCCAGCAGTCGCTGCATGAAATGCTTCAAAGTCTACGACTGCCAACAATGATTAGCTCACGTGTTCCCACCCCTGTGTTCTGCGTTGCTCTGGCAGCTACCTCCCAGTTTTACCTCTATGGCAGGCAATATTGCACCGCCACAGGTTCACACAATTTAATCTTGATTATCACGCTTTTTCATTAGTCGTACCTATCAGCAAAGCGTTGCTACTATAATCACTTGAAATGACTACTCCATACCTACCTACTGTAGCTACGAAGGTTTAGCTCTGTGCTAGTAGCACGCTTACTAGCCTTTCAGTCGCACGTATGCATTTTATGTTGGCTCAAAAATGAACTTTCAACACAGGTTACGAATCCACAATGAAGTCTTATTTCAAAGGCGGCAAGGTAGACATTCTAGCGGACCCAAAACTGAGCGACATGACGGGCAAGGTATGCATGTTTTTATTCATACTTATTGAAAAACTATCTACAGTAAACTTCCGCTCAATTTGATTGAAGGATATGGTCAAAGAAAGCGTTCTTCGAATGTATAGTACTATGAGCTTGCTAGGTTTTTTTTACCTTAGTTTTTAACTTCCTCTTGGTCTTTGTTGTACTCCTCAAAACACGCGTTCCTTTTTTTGCTCCTTAAACAGGTGTGCATGGTAACCGGCGCGAACAGCGGTGTTGGTTTTGAAGTGGCCAAGTTTCTCGCAGGTGAATAAAGCTGTTCAAAATATAGCAAAGGGTTCTCTTTCTAGGCTTTTTCGTTCCTTTTCCAAACGAGCATTGAACTGGGCACAAACAGGCCTGAAAGCTCACCTAGCTAAAAGTATTTCTAGACTCAATCTGGACTCCTCTTTTTTTTTTTTCGGTCGTAGTAGTCCTCTCACTGCTTCTTCTTTTTGTTTTGCTCTAAATGGCATCATCAATATCATCCATCACCACTGCATGATCAAACCACGCACACCTTCCCTGTAATGATACAAGAGCGCGGCGGCGATGTGACTTTAGTGTGCCGATCCCCTACTCGAGCTGGAGAAGCGCGCAAGGCCATTGTGGAGAGCTTGCCGGAGGGGAGTGCCGGGAAGGTAGGGTCTTGTAGACACTGAAAAGAAGGTGTGCGCATTGAACTTAATGCTTTTCGACAGCTGCTGTCTCTGCTCCTTCTGCTCTCTCTCTCTGCTTTGTGTTGTTACTGTCATCTTGCACACTCGATGATGTTGTGCTTGTTTTCGAGTTTTGTTCATAACAACTACACTCACTCCACTACTAACACCCACCCACGTATACTCCTATACTCCTACACATGTGAACAGGTTTCGGTGCTTCTCTGTGACTGCTCTTTGGAATCGGACGTGCGCCGCGCCTGGCAAGAATGGTGCCAAGGGCGCACGCCTTCTCCTCCTGCTGCTGCTGCTGCTGCTGCTGCTGCAACCACTACTGAAACATTTACCGAAGATGCGACAGCTTCTACGAGTGGTGCTGCTGGAACTACTGCTGCTGCTGCTCCTACTACTGCTAGTGGTGATGCTACAACTGCTGCTGCTGCTACTACTGCTGCTGCTGAGAGTACGAGCAGCACCACATCCTACCCACCTCCTCAGCTCGACGTGTTAGTGTGCAACGCGGGCGTGCTCTTGAACGACCTC
>Ga0307931_1001450_pt1 | contig 15568 bp, 18 predicted proteins | sample OrgLakmetageno47_FD_201816 | JGI IMG/M metagenome (GOLD analysis project Ga0307931, IMG submission 201816) | Saline water microbial communities from Organic Lake, Antarctica - #47 | ecosystem: Environmental > Aquatic > Non-marine Saline and Alkaline > Saline | place: Antarctica: Organic Lake... | reverse complement strand
TTGGCCTTCTGGAGCGAATTCGCTAGCGCATTTGCAGCTCAAGTGCATTCTTTATGTGCCTCTGTGACTGCTGTGTACTTGTCTTTCTTTGTTTTTGGGAGAGTATTAACTAGACTAGACTAGCGTGTGTGTGTGTTTTTTTTTTTGCGTTTGTGTTGGACACCATTTGTTTCGTTCTCTCATTTCAAAACCCTCCATTCTCTTTTTCTTCCTTCCTTGAAATGAACCAAACCCAACAGCCTGGTGCAAATGTGGGTGTCAGGGGCCCGCCTCTTGGGCACGCTCGCCTCAGAAGAAGGCGAAATTTCCGACAAGGCCAGGGACGAACTGATGACTTGCAACGCCCACAAAATTGTCATCAAAGCCATGAATCCGGTACACGGATGTGTTTGCGATAATTATTTAGCCCCGTACTTCCTCGCTTGATTCTGTCGTTGCCTCACCGCAGTCTTTGCCTCTTACTTGACTGCGCGGGCTCTTAGTTCATCCGCTTTTCTTTATGGTTTGCTGTTTCATTCTTTCGTCGAAACGTCTTGCAACGATCATGGCTTTCTCTTTCCTTGGCCACCGCCCAACTTTAATGCCATCTCTTTCGAACCCACTGCCCACTCACATTCACACGCACTAATATAGTTGCACGAGCTCAAGCAAGCAGCAAGGGCCATGTGCGCGTGCTTGGAAGCGGTCCGCCATTTCGCCGGGTGCGGCGAAGCTTCGACCCTATTGATGCGGCGGGAGATCTTTGTCCGCGAAGGCGAAGTCGCGGTCTGCAACGTGCTGCGCGCACACCCAACGGACAAGGAAGTTCAGAGACAGGTGTGTGTGTAGTAGTGCGACGAGCAGGGTGTAATATATGTGTGGCGGTGGTTTATAAGTACTTATTCATGCCTCTGCAGCAATCGATTGTTCTGAGCACTCTCTAGCATTGGACTAAAACAATGATAACCTTCGCATTTGACTATCAATGTCCTCCGTCTCACCATTGTGTTACATGCAACGACCGTTGCTGCGTGCCGCGACAGGGCTTGCGCTGTTTGCGGAACATGGGATTTGGGGGGCGGGACGAGGGGGAGCGGCACCGCAACAAAATGATGAAAGCCGAAGCCCACATCCGAGCTGCCACCGCCTTGCGCTTGTACCTGACGGTGGAGCACGAGCTGGAGAAGCAGTATTTGAGCACGAGTCTGCATGAAGCCGCGCTGGGCGCCATTCGTAATTTAGCCTTTGGCACTGGGCCTGGCGCAGAGGTGTGAACAATATCAGATTGCAAAAGTTAATATATTTTTTTTATCGTTTACCACATTTTGTTTGGAGAGAATGTAGTAAGTTCTCTCTCTCTCTCCCTCTTTCACCCTTTCTCTCCATTTTTTTAACCTACGCTTTTCGCCTTATTTTTCTCTTTGGTCTCGTTCTTTACGCAAAGGTTCGCCGAGCGGCGCTCTTTCGCGAAAAATGCGACGAACTAGTGATGCTGGCTCTGGCCATGACTGACAAGCAAATCTTGGAAGCAGAGCGGCGCAATTTAGACCCCAGTGACTCTGTGGATGCTTATCGGGTCGGGGTTGTGGCCATCGGGAATTTGGTGAGCGGCGAGGGGTATGTCGCGGAAAACCGGCGGCACGATTTGGTGACCCGCAAGGAAGACCATTCCCCCATTTGCGATGCGCTCGCCAAATACCCGAAAGACGCAAATATGCAGCAAGCCTGCCTGGTGTGCCTCTCCAACTTTATGATGGGCGACGGCCACGGCGCGGATCTGGTCTGTGGTGCTTCTCTAATATGATATGGTTTAGTTGCAAGTAATTTGTGTCATCTTTTCCTGCCTTTTCCTTTCTGGCATCCTATATCCTATGATGCATGCACGAATCTAAAACGAAATAATATCATTTTATGATCTTTGCCCCCCCCCCCCCCCTCCCCCAGGTTCGAGGCGCGATTGTGGAACACGAAGTGAAAGAATCGAACCACGGCAACGCTGGCAATGCAGTGCGGTACGTGAACCCGGTGCAGCTCTGCGTGCGCGCGATGCGGCGGTTTGGCAAAGACTTGCAAGTGATGCAAGCGGCGATGGCGTTTTTGACCAACTTGTGCATTGGGACCTCCGACGACTCGAATGAAATGCGGTAAGAATATGAGGAGGCGGGTTGATATTCATTAATTCTCTGAAGGATATTTTTTTAAAACCACTTTTTGCCTTCCTTTTGCTTGACCTCTCATCTATGTCTCACTTTTATTTTCTATATTTTCTTTCCTTGTTGCCACTGTATGTACACTTTCTGTTCTATACCTATAGAGTGATCGTCTTGGGAGAAGGCGCGCACGAGCTGGTCCTCGACGCCATGGCGTACTTTGAGCGCAAGTCCGAAGCCAAAGGCCTGCTCTTGAACCGCATGGGCATGGCGTTCCTGCAGAATTTAACGGCGGGGGACGGGGGGCACAAGCCTCGGCAGCTGCTCCTGAGCCCCGGGCATTTGAACTTTTTGGACCGCTTTGAAGACATCATGTTTACCTTTGCAGGCGATCAAGTGGGCATTTGACAAAGATTTAAAACCGAAACATAAACCTACTTTGACCTAATACAGCTTAAGTCGCTCCAACCTACGTACCTAATATTCGTTCATGCATTTGGAATCCTCTAGGTTGCCTCTTTCCTTCAAAACTTGAAAAAAAAAACGGATTGGCTCACTTTCTCACACGTGTATTACTTTCCTACGTCAATCTCATTCTCATGGCAGGTGGCTGCAGGGCACGGCGTGGGTCTCTTGGGCAATCTCTGCATTGGTTGGGATGACGACGAGGGAGCCGACGGCGATTTACCAGGTGCAGAGAGGCGACGGCAGTTGATGATGTCCATTGATGCACCTCAGCTGATTGGCACCGTGCTGCGGCAATACAAGATTCAAGCCCCCATTCAGGTGGCGTGCTTTCGCGCCATTGCAGCGTTCTGTGAGGGGAAAGGCCCCAATTCGGACGCGCGCCGCGAAGCGTGCTTCAAGGAACGCTTACATGTGCTCGTGTGCGAGGCGCTGTGCAACCCGACTCTAAACGCGAAGCGGAACGAATCGCTGTTAGAAGCAGGGCGGCTAGCCATGGGCTGCATTGGGTGGGACTCCAAGAAGAGGCACCACCGGCGCAACGCAATCAAAGGGGTCATGGCCGACTACAACTTGTCGATGAACACCGGTTGGTTCGTGTGCTGCGGCCAGCGGTCCATCAAGGAATATTCCCCTTTCGTGGCGGACCGCCGGTTCAGCAACATGGGAGACGAAGGCGACTTGTTTGAAGAAACCAAGGTGAGAGTTCATGTATAGTACGAATAGAAACTCGAGTATGAGATTCATTTTGCTTCCATACCCGCCTAATTTCCTTCTTAATCCTATATATATGCGTGCCACTTTTCAATTCCTACTCTTTGCGCTGGTCTTCCGTGTTTTGGAATCTTGTGGTTGTTCTTTTGACTACAGGTGTCTGCCAAGCACGATTTCTCGAAAGTAGACCAGGGCATAGCCGCAGAAGGAGGCGAGTACAACAACCGAAACGACGCCGAGGGCGCGTCCGAAGACGTGGATTCCGTCGTCAGCTCCCAACTGCACGCGTTAGGAGGCGCTGGCCAAGCCTCTGCTTCCAAAGTCAAGCGCCGCCAGAGCACCAGCCGCTTCATGCCGTCACCGTTTGGGGGGAAGGACGCGGATAAAAGCAGCAAGAAAACGACGCCCTCCATGTCGAGCGCTCAGGGAGCTGATGCTGTTAGTGCCCCTACTTCAGGCCGGAAAAGTTCAGAGCGCCAGAACCCCAAACCGAAAGGCCGCAAGCCCAAGAGCGAAACGCAGGATGTGAGCACTCTGGGTCCTTCCGGCACTATTGGTGGCGATGGTGAAGAAGGCGAAGAAGAAGAAGAAAAGACCTGGGGTAACTTGAAGCAGCGGCTAGAGTCCAAAAAGCGCGAAAAAATGCAACAGCATCAGCAAGAAGGCGCTGCTGCAGACGGAGCCAGCATCAGCGGCAGCGCTAGCGGCAGCGGTGCTAAGAGCAAGAGCAAGAGTAGCGCGGTGCGGCGCCCTAGCCTAGGCCGGTCTCAAGGCTCTCTGGGCCAGGAAGAGTTCCAACGCATGCGTCAAAGTTATGTTGAGGAGGATATTTCTCGGGGCAGCGGGGGCGGCGGCAGCATTAGTGGCAAGAGTCAGCGCACTCCGAACCCCAGAAAGGGGGGAATCACAAAAGCCACTCACGATGAACCTGTGGGCGTCTTGGGCAGCGAGCATGACGTTGATAGCATTGCAGGAGATAGCTGGGCCGATTACTTCACCGGGGGTCGCGACACGGGCACTGCTACAGCAGCTGCTGCAGGAGGCAAAAAGAAGAGCAGTTTCGAGTTTGGGAGCATCGCATCGAGCATGGTCGGGAAAAGTGTCCTGGCGCAACGGTTGGAAGCCAAAGAAGCGAAAGGCAAAAGCGTTGAAGGTGAAAATCATTCGTCGAAGCGGCGGTCGAGCATCGGCAATGGAGCAGCCAATATCGCGAAGGGGTTGCTAAGCACACTGGTTATGACTCAGGTGAAAAAATGAATGATATACTGGTTCGGCATTTTTATATTTTTTTCCCCTTCGTTGTTCCTTCTTATGAGGCTCATTTATACCTTTCACAAAACTTCCCACGTCCTTCCGTTGATGCACTGATGCATTTTGTCGTCGTCTCAATACTCACATTCTCCTCCCATTATAACAACGGTGGCCCTCACTACAGGCGGACACAGAGAAATTGAACGAAGCCCGCGCCCACCAGCCGCCGACCGCGAAGAACTTGGCGATGCTCGATCCACTGTCGAATGGGCCCAACGCGACCCTGGGTGGCGGCGACGACAACGACAAAGACGGCGCCAACTCGGTGGCGTCCTCGTTCAACCCATTCGGAGGCAGAATGGCGGAAGCGCCAGAGCATGACAACACGAGCCGGGCGGCTCGCGTGCTCGCGCGGCGCAAAGCTCGTGGGCTGGCTACTCCTGCCAACGAGGATCAGGATGGTGGACAAGATGGAACATCAGGAGGTGATGGCAGTAGCAGCACCAGTAATGCCCGCGGTGGCAGCAGCGGTGGTGGTGGGGGTGGCAGTGAAGAGGCAAAAGATGGCAGCGGCACCAGCGGTCTCAACGACAGTGCGCTAGCAGTAGCCGACCCCAATGATTTAGAAGCCATTTTGAGCTTGCACCACGGCGCCGAAGATGCTGCAGAGAAAGCCAAAATTGCGGCGGAGAAAGCGGACCGAGAGCAGCGGCGGCTGGAGAAAACAGCCAAACGCGAGGAGAGAGCAAGCCGCATGAGCGAGAAAAGCGAAAAGCGAAAAAGCAAAGCCTCGTCCTCATCTCGCCGAGAAGATGGAGAAGGAGAAAGAGAGTCTCACCGCGAAAGCAGAAACAGCGACAAGCGAAGGAGCGAGAAGAAGTCGGAGCGTGCATCTCGCCACAGCAAGGCAGAAAGAGGAGGTGCGTCTGGTCGCATTGCCGAGGAGGGCGACGGCGGTGGCAGTGTTGTTGGCGTTGGTGGTGAAGATGATGATGTCGCTAGCCTGATGGGTGGCAGCGTCCGAGGAAGCGGGCGCAAAAGCAAGCACTCTCCTTCCCCGTCTTCTTCGCAACCTCGCCCGCCGGGTATGGCGCCACCGTCGTCCTTGCCACCGCGGCCACCATCTACCGAAGACTTCCTGGTCAGTGGCCAAGGCCCCAGTGGAATGCTGGGGTCAGAAAACGGCGACCATGCTGTTGACGGGCAAGAAGAACGACGGGAGTCCAAACGAAAGGAGAAAAAGAAGAGCAGAAAGTCGTCAAGACGAGGCGCGGAGCGGGAGTCCGGGAGAAGTTCGCGGACTGGCGGAGAGGTGAATGCTCTGCTCGCAGGCATGGTGCTAGAGGAAGAGCCAGAAGGAGGCGAAAATGTCGATGAAGCCGCACTGGAAGCTATGTTCCGAACCAGCCGTGCCTCGCGCGGCCCGAAAGCTCCGATCTAAAATACAAATAGAAGGCCCTATAGACGACGAAAAAAACGCCACCTCATTTCGTTGCTATTTGATATTGTATCTTAAAGCCAATTTTTGATGTAATGTAATTCGGGGGGTCTGTTGTGCTGTTGTGCACACCGCAGAAATACAAAAATAATAAAGAGAGATGGGCAGAAGAGATCAATATTTGGGCACATAGGCAAATGATGGACTTCCCGTACTTCGTATACTTTATACTATTCATCTCGCGTTTTAAAGAGGTACATATGAAGCCCGAACTCCCGAAGAAAGAACCGCAACTACACACCCAAAGAAATAAGACCAAACTTACCACCCGGGATAATCGATCTACATCTACAGTAGCAGTATGATTTCGCGGCGTACACGCAGCCACTTTCCTACTCAAGGGCCACTGCATACAAGAAATCTGCGTACGTAACAATGCCGTCTTCGTCTTCGTCGATAGCTTCCGCCACATCTCGCAGCAGTTCTCCAGGCACACCATGCGCGCCCACCGAGGCAAGCACGTCCCGAAGCAACTCTTCCAGCTGAAGGAGGTCCAGCCCGAGATCTACAGGGGGCTGCCCCCGCTTACGCGGCGAAGAGGACAGGGGCGTTGCGGCGTAGCAGTTGAAGAAAGCTTTGGGGTCAGGCCAACTGTGCGCCACTTCCGCGAGGCAATCCATCACCTTGGTAAACGAACGAAATTGGAATGGCAGAAGCAAAATGAGGACCAGCGGACGAGATTACAAGACTACCAGTAGAAGCAGGAGCTCAAAATAATATAATTAAAGACCATAATTGTTTGCTCACCTCATTCACGTCTTCACTGTCTGCACGCGCCCTAGCAGGCCCCTCCGCATAACCATCGTCGCCAAAGTTGAAGCGCTCAGCAGCGGCTTCGTCTTCTGGGTCGTAATGATCGCGCGACCTCTGCCCGTTGTCATCTAAATGCACTTCTTCTCCGTAGTACTCTCCTCCTCCATCGCCCAATCCTTCATCACCAAAATCGCCGCCTCGTTCTTTTCCGTATATCTCCTCTTCGTTGTGCTCCTCGTTATCGCCATCGTCGTAATCGTCTGCATACCCATTCTCCTCGTAGTACTCCACATCAAATTTGCCTCCGCGCTGGTGATGATGGTGCGCTGATGACTGCGGCTGCGGCTGATAGTAGCCAGTTTCATCATCCTCATCTTCTTGACCGAGTTCTCCGCTCTGTGCATAGTGCTGCTGCTGGTGGTCGTGTGGTTTCTGCTGTCGAGCAACAGGAGGAAATCCGCGGTGGCGAGCTGGATAGCCCTCGCCGCAGTAGCCGAGTGGGTACTCTTCAGACGCTCGTTCCTCAGTTTCGATGTCAATTTCGTAGACGCCTCCTTCTTCTCTTTCATCGTCTTCGTACCCGTAGGCGTCTTCAGTGTCGTCTGCGCCACTGCTATCGTTAGGAAAGGACCGATTGGCAGCATTGGCCGCGTGCAAAAGTGCTTCTTGCTGTGCTAGCGCTGCTCTTGAAGATGGTGTGCTAGGGCTAGCGCTCGGAAGAGTGCGCTGCTGCTCGTGATTGTTCGAGCTACCATATCCAAAACGCCCGCTGTGGCCACTGCGGTAGTCGCCGCCTTCACCTGATGCGCGGAAGCCAAAATTGCCCATGGTTCCATTCGAGTCTTTCAGCATTTCGCCGAGCCCATCTGCTTCTTCTGACGACAAGCGCGTCGTCTCTGAGGACGCCGACGGTGCTACATGCACTCCAGGCATGGAATGAGGATAACGAGGATAGTCTTGTGACTCCACAGCAGCAGTAGCAGCCCCGGCTGTATTGCTGGCATTGCGCATGCCACTTCGCGCAGCTGCCCGCTGTATGGACGCCACCGCTGCGGAGCCTTCGCTTGCAGCAGTGGGGGCAGGGGACGGCGACCGGCCGTTGCGACGATTTCGCTGTTCTGAAGGTTCATTAGTGTGGTGCTCCTGTTGTGGCTGTTGTTGCTGCGACGACGACGAAGAAGACGAGAACCAGGAAGGTGCACCGTTGGAGAATCCCGTGTTAGCTTCGGCGCTGGCCACTGCGGCGGCGACCTGGGCAGCAGCTGCACGATAACTACCATCGTGACGATGTTGCAACCGCTGAGGCGTCGACTCGGGAGTTGCTTTGGGCGTTCCTGCAGCATCGTTGCCGAGGTCTAGAAGAGAAAGCGTGATTTTCTGCAAGCGGCGCACCTGAAAAAAAAAAACAACGGAAAGGAAATGAGGGCCCGGAATTCAAACCAAAAAGGTTCAAGGAGCACGGCTCTCTAATTGCTTTCCTAACACAAACAATGACACGCGCACACGATACCTCTTCAGCGTGGTTGCGTTCCATTTCCGCGACTTTGTCAGCGTGGGTCTTGGCCATCATCTCCATTGCGTGCGACAGAGTGCTCGCGTCCGAAGTGGACAGCTCGGACTGCGGAGCGCTAAAGACCGGTGCTGGTGCTGCATGACTCGAAGGCCAGGAATCGCCAAATACACCACTGTTGCTGCTGCTCTGGTTCGCCGTTGGCCTTTCACCTACTCCTGCAAAGAACGACGGCGACGATGATGATGGTGCTTCGAAATCAGGTGCAGCAGCTGGAGCACGCCTCGACCGTTTACTGCCTGATTCTAACAGGCGAAACTCGTCTTCTAAAGCGTCTGGGCTGGACGAAACGTGATGTACAGTTGTCGTCACGAGGGGCTCATACGGTGGCCCAGCAACAGCAGAACCGCGGCCAGAGTTCTGATGATAGTTATGGTGCTGTAAAGCATGCGAATTCCGGTTGTTCGAGTTAACATTGTCTACTATCGACCGAGCCGCGTTCTGTTGCGCTTCTTTCGCCAACTTCAGCTCTCGCTTCAAATCAGTCACAGCTCGTCCTACGCTGACGGCTGCCGCTGCTGACATGGACTCTTGATCAAGGTTGTTTGCTCCCCCTTCTGGAATCGCATGATCGCTTTGGCCACCAGCGGCTGTCTTGACTGGATCTAGCCCACCAGCAAAAGCCGACACAGACAAGGAATGCGCGTGCCGGGCGGACTCCACCGCCTCCTCCAGTAATGACACGTCTACAACCATACCACCTGCACTATCGCTGCTGCTGCTGCTGCCATTCCTCGCGGTCCTACTATTCCTTGCCCTTGACGGAGATGATGACGATGATGACGATGATGATGCATCGCCCCACCGGTGGCTCAAGTGGCGCAGCACGCGGCTCCGCTGCAGCCATGCAGCGCCCACCCCAAGGGGGGGATGCGTCCCCGAGGGGTCCAGAGTCAGAGCCGCGTTCACGTCGGCGAGCGCGAGGGCCAGGCAATGGCCGCTGTCTTGTGGCCCTGCCGCACCTTCTGCTTCTTCTTCTTCGCTGGCTGCTGCTGTGTCGGCTACATTACCAGCGCCTTTACCTGCACCTGCACTACTAGTGCCTGCCCTCGCGGCTCCCGCGCTCGAGTTGCGCAGCGCCACAGCGTGGTCGTTGTCCGCCGCGCTTTTGGCTTCCGCTGCTGCTTCTGGCAGGGCCTCCGCTGCGCAAGCGAGCACTTCCAAAGCTTCTGCTCGCTTGAGCAACAGGTCCGGTTGGGCCGACAAACTTTTGCTCTCGTCGTCACTAGCCCCTTCCGCGGTCCCTTCTGCTGCCTTCTCTATCACCGCCACAGCACACGAGTAAGCGCCGATCGCCGCTCGCAGCTGACGCAGTGCTGTGACGCTTTCACTGGTGCTCGGATGATTCAACATGAGGGTCTTGCGCATGCGCGCCACTGCTAGGCTAGCTTCACTGCCCCGGCATGCCGCCTCCACAAGGGCGCAATGCTGGCCTCGACACAGCGCATCACCTTTCAGTACCCACGCAGCAGCCCGAGCTTCTGGGGGCAGAATTGGGGCTGTTGGAGGCGGCGGAGGAGCGCGGAACGTGATCACCGTCTTCGAGCGGGGCAACACAACACTCTTGGTGGGTACAGTCTCGGAAGGGTGGTAAATGCCGAGAAATTCGTCGCCCGTTGAGGAGGTACCGTATTTGGGAGCATGTGAGGCGTTGTCGCCGCCAGCGCCGCCGTCACCTTTGCTGCTGTCAGTACCAGGACCTTTGCCCTTCGTTGTGGCAGCGGCAGCAGTGGCAGCAGAAGCAGTGCCCGTGGCGTTAGGAGGTGGCGACGAGCGGCCCGTGCTGGTTCCTCGAGGCGCGTCATAACTGCTGCCTTGCTGAGAGCGTTTGGGAGAACTCGGAGGCGTGAGACGCGATTCTCGGTGGTTCGCCATGCGGGCTTCGTCGTCAGTCGTCATGGGCCGCACCTGATTTACATGAAAATTACGCAAATGGTATTGATAGATAAATGAACGAGAGATATGTATACCATAGCGAAGGAAAAAAAAAAATTGAACAAAAAAACTTACTGCAGGCACTATATAGTAATGCTATCATCAACCCAAGTTATGTCTCTCTTTTACCGTCGTCCGCGGCCGCATCTCAGGCACACTGCTGCTCGCCGCATGCAAGGAGGTTACTGGCGCTAGCGGCTGCCAGCGGTCTTTAGCTACTTTCTCTGCTTGCCGCTGCGCTTCTGCCTGCGCTTTCGCAGTTTGCCGCGCAACATGCTTGGCAGCCGCTGCTTCGGCGCGCGTCATGAAGGGCTTGTCCTTGGTGTCCTTTCTACTCTTCTCTACTTGGGGCGCATTTAAGGAGGACACAGAGGGCGAAGAAACGGATTGCTGCACTGCCGCATCCCTATCCAGTGCCGGAGCTTCACTGATATTGTTGGCATTTGTAGCAGTGGCAGTAGCAAGCAAAGGGCTGAAGGTGCACCCGTCCGTTTCGTGAGCCGCTTTCATGGCACGTTGCCGATGGCGCTCGGCGCTGATCGCGAAAGCATGCTCGTGAAGCCGCTCAAACACGCTATCTTCGCTAGTAGTGCCTTTGCTTGTGCCTTTCTTCTTGTTGTTGCGAGCAACAGACTCCATGCTCTGCCTGCGCGCTGCACTTCTCACCTCGCCTTTTTCTTCTTCTTCTTCTTCTTCTTCTTCTTCCTCGTCAGCTTCGTTCTCATTTTCTCCCTCTTTTACAGTCCAGCTATCGTTCCTTGACGTTGGATTCTTCGCATACACCTTGGGCGCCGTGGACGAATTGCTAGCAAGTACTTTTGCAGCGCTGGAGCGCAAGTTGGGCCGAGACAGAGGGCCTTGGCCAGAGGGCAGCGACGATCGCTTGGAATTTCGAAGCACGCCGTTGACGCGATACCTTTTTCGATGTGGGAGAAACAAATGAAGGACTGCAAGTGAAGAATGCACAGCAGAAGCGGTTTCTCTTTCTCTTCATCATTAAGTACATTTCAATTCTATTCTATTAAAGCTGCTCTGATTCTATAAACGTGTTCTCAAGTAAGTACTTCTGCAGGTACGCGCGTACTTGTTGGTTTTCGGTTGGTAGGATTTCTCGATAGAAGCTTTACTGCTGCCAACGGTAATGTCGGGCGCATACTTGAAACGGGTTGCTGACGCTGCCGACCTAAATCAAACCATACAGCGGCAGCGAAAATAAAACTAAAGGAGTGAGAAACCGCAATAATTGTTTGAAGAGAACACTTCTAAACATTCAAGGCAACTGCCTACCGCTCCGCCGCTCGCGCGCTGCGACGGGCCAAATCTTCCTTCATGCGGTTCAAAAAGCCCCCTTTCTTTCCACCACCCCTGCTGCCTCCCTGGGGAATCTCCTCGTCAGCTTCATGCAGACCTCCGCTCAGCAAGTGGGCAGGGATGCTGCTGTCGGTGTCCGATTCTTCGTCAGAATTTACAGGGGTCATGCGATTGGAGGTCGACACCGATGCATTGTGGTGATCATCTTCTCCTGCATCTTTGTTGTGCTCATCATCGTCACGGCTGCTGCGGGCAAACTCCTTGTGGTGATTGTTCTTATCATGGGCTGTCGCTAGCTCAGGGTCCTCCACTTGCTCGTCTTCTTCGTTTGACTCATCTTCGCTCGCACTCGCGACGTCGCCTTCCTTTGATTCATCGTCCTCTTCCTCCTCATTCTTGGCCGTTTCGGCATTCTTCATTCCAGTCTCGTCCACTGTCGGCGATGCATTCACAGCTGCTTCTGCAGTCTGGTCGCCGGCTGCTGTTGCTGCCATGTCTGATGACATCGGAGGCACTGGTGGGGTCGCACTTGTACTCCTCGCCCGCCGCTTCGCAATGAGGTCAGCCACTTTGTCGTGCAGCGGGGACGTGCGGTGTGGTGCTCCTTCTGCCCCTGCCGCCCCTGCATTGTCGTCTCGGCTGCTGCTGCGGCTGCTGCGGCGCCTGTTGTTGCTGTCGACTTTAGCACCAACACTGCCACCACTGTGACGGCCTCGGCTCGCGCTCCGGTCGCGACTTCCGCTGCGGTCACGGGTCGCTAAAATTGGCGCGAACGTGCATGCGGCTACTTGTGCCGCTTCTGCTTGGGCTTTTCGTTCCCGTGCTTTCTTGGCGGAGGCTGCGTGCTGCGCGTAAAGCTGCTCGAACCTAGGCACATTAGAGGAAGACGTGGCGGTGCTGGTGGTTTCTGAGCCCGATGGCCCAGACGGCAACTGAGTTGGTGAAGAGGGAGCCTGTGGTGAGTGGGGAGGTCTCTCGAGGGGGCGACCGCGGTTATCACTTCTTTCGTGTTTGGAAGCATCACCTTCTAGATTGTTGCTAGCTTGAAGGCCATCTCCGGGTTGTTCTTCTAAGCCATCCTCGCTGCCATTGTCGCTAGTGCGCTCAAAAGTGGGCTCTTGGTTGTTCTCGGCGTAAGCAGCACGCAGGCGGGGGTCTAAGGATGAAGACAGTGGGTTGCCGCCACCGTAGCTTTTGCCGCTTTCGAAGGAAATGTTGCTGACGTCAACAGGTGGCGGGAAACCATTCTTGTGAGCATTGTTGCCCCTTCCACCAGCAGACACCTCGCCGTTTTCCTCATCTTCGCCAGTTTCATCCACGTCATATTCGTCGTTCTCGTCTTCCTCGCCATCTCGATTTCCATTGCTCGTGTCCTCAACTCCAGCACGCGGGCCTTCTAAGTCATGATTGTCATAGCTCGAATGATCCCTTAGACCACGGCTAGACAGGCGCACCTTTTCAAAACTGGGCCGCAAATGGGCGTTGGAGTAAGTACTACCAGTAGGCGTGTGCGTTGGAGCAGGATTGGTGGCACCAGCACTGGCAAATACGGCATCGATTTTCGCTTGCTGCGCTGCTTGTGCGGCAGAATCGTTCAAGCCACCAGCACCGCCACTTCCCGTGTTGAGGAAAGGCGCAGCGCCCGGCGGGAGCCCGCCGCTTTTCTTGCCAGACGTAGTGATGTTCGGGGCAAAAGTACACTCCGAATCCAACTGCATTGAAAAAGGGAGAGAACGCATAAAGGGAAGCATGCCGCAAGACATGACATAAAATGTTGGTAAGTCGCCACAAGTACTCTCTCGAAACACACACATACACATAACAAGTACACGGATGTGCTCGTAGGAACTTTACAGTGCAATAGCAACAACCCCACACATGTAAAAAAATAAAATAAAATTCTTACCTCAAGCTGAGCTTTCTTTGCTAGGCGCTGTTTTTCTTTGGCTGCTGCCTGTTGAGGGTTCGGATACAGGGGGCGGTGCATGGCGTTGGCTTCAGCTCTCGCATCTAATTCTCGACCTTGGGCCGTGGCAAGCGAGGCTCGCACTGGCGCAAAGGGCTGAGGCTCAAATGGGTCTGGATCGGGCACGTCCTGTTGATAGGAAGAGAAGAGAGTGAGAGCAGCAAGACAAAATGAATGATGAAGTATCGCGCAATGAAAAGTGAAAATGTGAAGCATCGTCCGGAAAGTTCTGCGGTGAGCCCCGCATGCACGCTCGCCCTTACTCTGTCCTCTCGTTCGTCTTCTTATTTCAATCACCTCGCCATAGAACAGCTTTTCTTGTTGCTTGGCTACGTGTTCAGCGGTGCGCTCGGACAAACTCTTGCGCCGCACTCGGCCGCCGTTGCTGCTGCCGCTCGCGTAAGCGTAAAAGTAGGGGTCCTCCACATTATTGTGAGGTGAAGAAGAAGACGAAGGGCTCGGGCTGCGGCGACCAATGTCAGTGGCGAGTTGAGGCTTGAACGGGTGCTTGAAAGCTTCGGCTTCGGCGATGGCCCGGCGCTTCTCTTCGACCTGCACACGTAAAGAAGAGAAAGGGGAAGTTCATGTTCGTACACTCAATATAAAATGCGCACACAACTAATGGTCGTTGTGATGCTGAAAGGACCCAAAATACGATCATTGACCTAAAAAAAGAGGAATCTTGTTCCGTTGTCTTACCCGCCGTGCGTCGTAGTAAAGCTGCTCAAAGCGCTCCGCCTGAGACTCCGCAGCACTCCCACCGCCACCGCCGTCTTCGAATGCATTGCCGCCCCCATTTCCTTCGTTATACTCGTCGTCGCCGCCGTCACGAATCCGTGCGGAACCGTAAATGCGCGCCGGCAGTTCGCGGGCTTTGAAGGGTTTGTGAATTTCTTGGCCGAACGCGTCCCCTGGGCCTGAGGGCTCCGTGGACTGCAAACGGTACCTGTGTACACCGAAGAGAAAGAATGCAAGGCATCAAGGTGCACGCACGCGAACGCACGCACACGAGTTATGAGGCCAACAGCAATGCGCACTTTTTTAGAAGGGATGATTCGTTAAGTACACGTCGGTTCGCATCTGGGTGCTGACATTTGTTTGTTGTTTGTTCACCCGTGCGCGCCGCCGGGGCCGTGCCCACCGTAGCCCTGCACGCCCGGCAATCCTTCCTCGTACATGCCGCCGTTGCGGTGCCTAAGCACCCCCATCGCGTACAAGTCTTCGATCCGGTCCATGTCCGCGCTTTCTTCCCGCGCCCACCTGTGTACATGAGAATATGCCCATCACCACCAAAAAAGAATCACCACCGATTGCAAACATAAAACAGAAAGAACGAGGAAAATAAAAATTGAAAAACAATTGTCTAGAAACAGCGCTCGTGTGACGACAGACATGGCCTTGTTACTCTTTCTCCTGCTACTCGTATAATATACCGGCTCATGACTTGGTTCCATTCTTCGCGAATGTGCGCTTCCTCATCTTTGGCCGCTTTAGCCGCCTTGGAAGCCATCACTTCGGCGCCCGATTGCTTGGCCCACCGCTCGGCATGGTCCGTCAAACGCTCAAAGGCGGTGCCCTGTGCCACGAGAAAAAACATTCGATCGATGGCAAATGAAAAGAGGGCGAATCAGCGAAAGTACAGCAAGGAAAGAGTTAGGGTGGTTCGCCTTGGTTGCAGGTCAGAGGGCGCAGAGTATTAGCCAAACTCTAACATTGAAAAAACAAATACGTATTCAATTCCGTTAGAAGGAGATCGAAAAGGCAGAACAATCGATAAGTGAACAAAGTGCCCGACGGATGGTGACTACGCAAGGCCACCCACTTACCGGTTGAGCTGAACGAGCAGCTTCTGCAATCCTTGAGGTAGAGGCGAGCGTAGGCTGAAACGCCAAATCGGCGTCCAATTCGGCTTGACGAGCGATGCGCCGCGCAGCCACACTCCTAATGAGATCCGGTATCATAAATTGAAACCATAA
>Ga0307931_1001448_pt1 | contig 15572 bp, 11 predicted proteins | sample OrgLakmetageno47_FD_201816 | JGI IMG/M metagenome (GOLD analysis project Ga0307931, IMG submission 201816) | Saline water microbial communities from Organic Lake, Antarctica - #47 | ecosystem: Environmental > Aquatic > Non-marine Saline and Alkaline > Saline | place: Antarctica: Organic Lake... | reverse complement strand
ACGGCTTGGATATCAATATTAGTTGTGTTAGTCAAACGATTTTTGCTCATGCCGCAATGCTGCTTGTGTTCCTTTGCGTCTCTCTACATTGGTGTAAGATTCAAGGCACCTACCCCTACCTATTTTATTAAGCGAGCAGCCCGGCGCAATAAACTTAACGGCGCATAGGAATTCACTACCCTATATCTATATCGCATTCTCCGAAGTTCCTAAAGCTCCATTGCATAAGGCATATGCATATGGAATGAGAGACATATCACTTTGTTGCTAGGGGTTTTGAAGCCGCTTCTGCAGCACCGGGCTGCACCTGTACGCTTCATATCTCCGCACATCCGCACAGGGCCACAGGGGTACAGAAGCAGAAGCAAATCTTACATCTTAGCCCTTTGCACTTTGCCAGTTGGAGTTAAATCGCTTTTTCATATCTTGGATAGCAAAAACGAATATATACATCCCTGGTCCTTAACTAAGTTAGGTGCTACATCTAAGTGGACAAAAGGGACGAGCGCCCACTCTCACTCTGGTCTCATTCGTCTTCATATTCAAAATAAGCGATGGCGGCCATGGCAGCCATAGCCATGTGTGATATGTATGGCAGGACTTTAAAGTGCTGATCAGGACCCAGGACTCAATATGCGGCGTGGTCTTGATGCGAAATCGTGTGAATGCCTTAGCCATCCATGCACTACAGCAGCACAGCATTCTCGCCGAATGCAGACTTCTTGTCTCTGTCGTGCGCTTAGAACTAGACCTTCAAACTCCAGTCCAATTTTGCTGCCGCAACCAAGTACTAAACTTCGGGTGTCGTTGGCGTGAACAACCAAGAATTCAACGCCGAGCGAATGCTTGGCTGCGTCTCAGAATCCGTCCATATCTGTGTGGCAGAATCGATGTTCGTGCCAACAGCGCGTCCTTTCGGAACGTCAGTACTGCTACCAGCGGCTTTCCTCAGTTTCTTGATATTGAAAAGACCCTTGCTGCCAAACATCGCTGCGTGAATTTTAGCTAATTTTTCGTCAGCTGACACATTTTTACCCTCAATGCCGGCTCCAGGAATTTGAGTGAGGCTGCCGCCAATGCACTGGTAAACTACGTGTGCTTTCGATGCCACCGCTTCACTCCTCGCAGTGAAGATGATGGTACGCTTCCGCCGCCAAATAATGGGCTCGTCTTCAGGCATGCATACACCACGCTTCTCAGCAAATTCCACAAACATCTCGAGCACCTTTTTTGTGTTTTCGTCCGTTAGTAATGCTGTAGGCTTGTGCGCAATAATCAGCTCAGGGTTCATGATAAAGGCACGCCCGAGGGAAATGAGCTGCCTGTCTCCTCGAGTAATGCGTACACCATTCGAACCAAGGTATCCCTTTTCCGTGAAATGTTTCTCAAGCAGAATTGGGTTGAAGCCAATTCGTTTCATGATCTTTCGTGCACGCACCTCCAAAGCGACCCAGTCCGTGGACGGGCTCTGCTTGATGCCGTAAACCAGATTGTCAAAAATGGACTCTTCAGGGCCCAGAACCATGGGGTTTTCTTGTATTTGCACCACGCGGAGATGAGGCGGCACAAACAGCTGAGCTGTCTTTTCTACCTCTCCAGGTTTACGAAGACTAGACCTGCGTACTTTGCGTTCAGCTTTTCCACTGTTGGCACCTTGTTCGATATCGCCGTTCTTAGCGCCCGCAGATGAAATGCTGCCCATGTCGGGAAAGATTTGTCCAGCCATCAACCTGCAATAGAAACACGGGCAAGCAAATAAGGCAATATTCGCAGATTAAGATATAATGAAGAGTACTTTTGCGTTTGCCGTGGTTTGTGATTCTCTACAAACTGACCTTAAAATAGTTGCCTTGCCCTGACTTGGTGCACCAACGATGGCCACTACTTTTCCCTGCTGAAGCTCAAGCTCCACTCCATCTAAATTGCCACTTTCAGCTACTAGCTGTCTCTTACGATCATCTTCATCGACTGTCAAGTTCAATGATTCGCGAATCATACGGAAGCGCTTACGGGCTCGCTCACTCTTTTCCTGCGCTGTAAGAGTTGGGATCGCCTCCGTGGTAGCTGGAGCCTCAGAACCTGCTGGGCCATCTGCTTTTACACTGCCCACATCACCATCTTTATCACCCGATTTAGTTGGCTTACTTAGGTGTGAAAAGCTACCGCTATTCTGTAACTGACTGTCCTGCGCAGAAGCCTCGGCCTTGTTTGCATCCTCAGCCTCTTCCTCCTCTTTCGCAGCTCCATATTTGAATTGAATATTTGCCATGCGAATGGGCAAACGGTCTACAGGTACTTCATCTGGGGACGAACTGACCTCGCCTAGCTCCATTCTCTTACGTTCCTCAGCTCGAAGTTCTCGGCCAAGCTTACGGCGAGCTCGAGTCATCCCAAGGCGAAGAGGGACGTCGACGGGAAGGTTCAAGTAAATTGTCAGTTGGGCAATTGAAGCGTAGGCAGCAGTGACTTTCAAGGACATGCTGTAAGCTGTAGAAAAAAGACAAACGAAGAAAGAAGAGCAGAAGACGTTCATGGCAAGCGTTCGTTCGGAAAATCAAACAATGTAGATCTGAGTTACCTTTTTCGAATTCCCCGCCCAGGGACCGAAAGATGGATACAGTGGACAGGAAAGTAGCGAGGTCGGTTTCGCCCTTGACTACTTGACTGCCTCCATACAACAGATAAACTCCGACGAGCAAAGTCGTAAGCCATGGAGCAAAGAAAAGCGAGTTCACGCTGTTGGAATTGTACTTCGTAGTTGCTGCGTTGAATTCATCGATCTTGGTTTCGTAAGTTTGAAGCATGAAAGTACGGCGATCGAAATCAGCAACCAGCTGATAATTTGAGACTGTCTTTAAAACATGCTGAATGCTGCTATCTTCTTTCAGAAATTGGTTCTGGCGCAACGAGAAGCTAGTCTTTTGTCGTGCCTGAAGGAAGATTACGATGGCAATTGGCAAAAAGCTGACGGCAACCAGAGGCATAAAGTTGATGCCGCTCCCCTTCATGACTTGGAGAGCGATCAAAGTGCACATCAAGTAGAAAACCTTGAATAAAGCACCAAAAACCATTTGGGCCGTTGCAATGTACCCATCTGACACTGCTGTTGAAACGTCGCGTACTAAGCCCATGATAAGTTCGTCCATGTCCACTTTGGATCGCGAGTCGTCCGTATAGTTCAAAAACCTGTGAATAATTACAAAAATCAACGCGATTAAATATAAGAGAGTAAATTCAATGCCATTCTTGTATCCTTTACGCTTACTTTTTCAAGAGTAAAACCTGTAAATGCTTGCGTAGCGAGCCGCCTACTTTCCAAAATTGCTGCCGGTACATTAGATAGTGCGTGCCAGCAAAGGGAATAATCCACAACACCATGTACACGAAGAGAAGACTCTGCTTTTCCGCCTCGGTGGAAGTGGTATCAGTGAGGGTAGCGACAACTAGCTGGAGCAGGAAAATGTTGAGGACGGCCACGAGGGAATTGTATTGAAGAGACAATATCATCTTTTTGGTGCCTGCGCGTGTAACGCTCAAGCCCCAAGCGCACTTAAGGAAGTACCAGACAAGCCTCGCAGGCTCCACAGTCATCACCTTGGACGCATTACCTCCCAGGCACTGGTCCCGGACCGCGTCATCGGGGTAACATGACGTATCGATGATCTTCACGGTAGCAGTGTGCAGGTATTTGCCAACCTGCAAGCCACAATATGGTAGGAGCGCAAGGATCAGCTACTAGTACAATAGGGCACTCTTCATTTCATTCATGCAGTGATAAAACGAGGAGTTGATAAACCTTTAAGTTTCTGAGTTGCAAAGGAAGAGACTAGAGTGCACAAGCAATAGACAATTGACAAACCTGCGCACCAACGACAGAACTTTCAATGATGTAGAGGCCAAATTCAACGGTGCCGTCAAACGAGGGCGATGGAATCACTTCCACAGTTACATCCTTGATGGTTTCTCCAGGACTGAACTCGATCCAAGTTGGCGGTACCTGTGAATGATAAAAAATAGGAGCATGCACTCGAGATTAATATGTGTGTGTATTGCCTCTTTTAACGGCGACGTTGTGGCATTTCCTATTCAAACACCAAACAGAAATATTACCGTGCGATAGTGCTTCCCAGCTTTCGCTGACATGTCGAAGGTCTGCCATTGCACTCGAGATGTACCCTCGGAATATCCTAAGCGCGCGATTCCAATAGACATTTTGGTTGCGCTAGGCTGCGGATCACCGAATGGTACTGGCTGCCCGTTGAGCTCAGCGTCATAAGTGTAGAACGCCGCAGTCTCCCATTGGATGACACAATAGTTTTGGCTCGATGCACGAGCAGACGAGGGTTTTTGCAGAGAATCGGGTACTTCTTTGCTTTCTGACGAGGATAACTCCATTAGGCTCCCAGGATCTTCGCAGTAAACGCCGAGCTCAACGAGATGAGATTATGAAGGAAGTTGTGGCGAGGCCGCATGGAATCTTTGAGCTCTGGAACTCTGGAACGCAACGCTGGCTGTCTTGGCGACGAGACGTCGAACAACAATTATTTCCCACAACGGAATGTTAGTCAACGAATGTAGTATTTTGATACAGGCCCCGAAGGGCCGGAATTAGAAGGCTAGCACAAAGGAATTCAACAAGTGTGTGCCTTAAGCACCCCTAAGGAGAAAACTCCCACGGCGGCCTTGAGAGCCGCGAAGAGGGGGCGTACACCAATTGCCAATAGACCCTACCAACCGGAATTCACCGGGATTAAAGCCTGAGGGAAGAGGAACGAGGAACCCCAAATCCAAATCCCGACTGCCATCAGGTGGATCATCGTGCTTTTTCTACTTTTGCTTCACGCCTCGCCTCGCGCCCTCACGCATCACGCCCTCACCAGCAGGGTAGGGGCCAAGGGCTGTCCTATTTCCTCATTCATATCTGCTTTGTTTGGTAAATGCAATGATTCGCTTCTTCTTTCTTGTTACTTGAGCTGCTTGCTGCTAGTTCCAAAGATTATAGCTTACTGGCCTTGAAAGTCAAGAAGGAAAACGAAAGATTTGATTACTTCGTGGCTTCATCTACTCGATACTGTAGCTAGAGACTGCAATAGATGTGCTGAAGGGGAGCTGCATGAAGAGAGGAGACAAAGAGTATACAGATTGCAATTGCGCTACTTGAGGTAAAAAAAAAAGGGCAGCCGGTTAGAGCTCAAACACTCGATCAAAAGCCTATTGGTATGATGGCGTCTATTTCGAGCAGAGTTCAAAACATTGACGAGCTCGCGAGCTCGATCGCAAGGTTAGGTTGCTAGGGGAATAATGAAATCGTCGATCGTCAATTTAAACTCTCGCGTATCACTTTCGACCTTCTTAGGCATGGTGGGTATACTGATGGCCTCGTATTTCACAATGTCAGCGCTGAAGTGGAAGACGAAAGCAACGTCGGATTGGTCGCAGCATCAAGTATCGAAGCTGGCGTCGTTGTACTCGCAGTCCCCGTGAAGTGCATTGTCACACCTAATGATGGGGTACATTGCCATTGTATGCTAGAGTATCATTCTAAGGAAAGTTTATGCGCTGGATTCATAATGTCTTTCTATTTTACAGGTGAAATGCTCGTATGGGCGTAAACTTGTCGAAGTCTGCAGCGCTCTCAACGCTGCTGAGGAGAACAGTGAGGCTGCTGTGGCTACAATGTTGAAAAAGTACAGCATTTTCCTTGCATTAGGCCTCCTGGACGAAAGTACCGGCTGCTCCGACTACCGACACTTTCACATTGGCTCATTACCGTCCCAAGGAGACTTTTCAACCTTTCCAACATTTTGGGACGATGCTGACCGAAAGGCACTCGAGGAGGTATTGCTAGGATGAAAATTATACACACTTGTCAAGTTCAGCCTACTCAAATGCCATCTGTTGTTGTAGGCTTCAACTTTGGGCCTCACGATGTTTAAGCAGAAGTTGGCCCAATGGGAAACTGAATTTAATACTTTGAAGAGCCTTTTATCACCAGACGAGGCAAGCGATCTCAAGTTTCGACGCGAGCAATGGTTCTGGGCGCGAACAGTCATTTCTTCAAGGAATATGCAAATACCTCTCAACATTTTCAAGACTACCTTCAACGATGACTCGTTGGCTGAAGAAAGAGTCGAAGAATTCACTCGTGTTGAACACAGCGGGGAAAGTGTCGCAGAAGCTCCGGTGGAAGTTAGCAGTGCCACTATGCCCGTAATAGTCCCTTTAGCAGATCTAGCTAATCACTCTAACAGCCCTAATCTTACCTGGGGCTTCAACCCTGTTCTACGCCAATTTGAGATGAGGACCATACGACCAGTGGAGTGCGGAGAAGAATTGACAATTAATTATGGCTTTCAACCGAGTTGGAAATTCTTGATCGAATATGGCTTTGTGCCAACCGTCAACTCAAAGCATCCGGATGGGGTTTACGAGAGCGAGCTCAAAATTTCCAGCAGAGTTCTAAGCTTGTTTCCATCCAACCCTGATGATGAGCACTCCCTTAATTCTGAAGACGTCGAGATCACTGCCCTCCGCAAAGAACTTTGGCAGGAGCTATGCTTGCAAAAACTTGGTGCAGAAATTGATGGCTCGAAACGTCCTGAGACTGCTCAGACAAACATTATCCTTACCTCGAATCCTGCTTCATCAAGAATTCGCTTCATAGAGCTTATCAATCTCTGCCGCGCAGGAGCTATAAGTAATCTTGATGATGCACTAGCGCTTCGAGAATCCATTATTTCTCCACGGGATTCAAATGCGTGGCATCTTGTCTCTCCTCGGAATGAACTCCACGCTCTGCAGCTTTTGAGCGAGGTATGACCTATGCTCCACCTCGAACTGACTGTTTGATTTTCTGCAATATGATACATAGCATCTTCTGATACAATTTGGTAGGTTTTGCAGACGCGCGGATCTGCACTTCGAAAATCAGAACGTCTGCTGAAAATCTCCCCATCTGCAAGCAGTTGTTTAACCCTCTTGAAATATGGTATGTCTGTGTGATTGGATGTCTAATCTGAATCGAGAAGCCATTAATTTGGGCCATTCGTTGATGCCTGGCGCAGAGAGTACGCTTGTCCGAGCCATTTCACGTGCTGTCGACGATGCTGTTATCGTGGCGGGTGGAATAACGGCGGATGGTATGAGCGAGCTGGCTTCTGAAGTAATTGCTGATTATTTGGACCCTTTGCCATGGGAAAAGGGTGCAGGTACTTCTGATATGTTCTCTTTTGTGTGTAAGCCTGCCTGTGTTATGCACTCTTGCCCTCCAATTACTTGTATCTTGTGCTGCTATGGATTCTTTGTATTGTTTAGGATGGCGTTACTATGCACCGTGGGCTCGAGATTACATCCTTTATCTCTTAACGACACTGCAGTGAAATTGTGACCTTTTAATTGCGAGTAACTTCGATTCATGCACCTGAAGTTGATTTCTTGACGTAGCAGCTTGAAGTGCCATGCAGATCAATCTGAGGGCGAACGAGGCACCGTATTATAAATCTTATCTCTATTTTCAAGCAGCATCAGAGCGCAAAAGCAAGGGGTTTTAAACTGAATGCTAGCAGGTACAACGTTTAAGGGCATTGGCATTGTTGGTGATTATCTGTAAGTATATTTCGAATTAAATGTTGGTCAAGGCTAGAAGGACTAGCTCGGCAAGCCCGAATTTACCCTCGTTGAATGTTTAAACGCCAATGCACAAATCTGCGAATTCCACAAATCGCAAAACACAAATTGAAGTCACAAATTGGTCTATAATTATATCCCCCATCCAGTTATAGATCGCGGGGTTTATAGGGATCGCCCTGCTTCCAAGTATTAAGTATTATACATAGGACTTCGGATATTACTATTAATACTGCCACGTGGAAGACACTACACGGGCATTCGTAGCTGCTGGCACTGTTGGATGGTTGTAGCGTTGTAGCTGCAGCTCGAAGCTTGTAGTTGTTCTTTTTGCTATGATTTCGTTGAAAAGAAAAACGCCACATCGATATGTGTGTTCCCCGTACGCGATTTCGATTTGCGAAACGAGCAAACATAGCTTAGGGCGTAAAGCGCAGCGCCAGAAGGATGGTGTATAAAAAGCCAGCAAAGTTGGACACGAGCGGCTGGTACAGTTGGGGCACAAAAAATGTGTTAGCGGCGTCGGCAGGGAAGAACACGATGCGAGACTGAATCGCGCCCTCCAAGAATTCGCGCGTGAAGACGCCTGCGCAAATTTCAGCCATGTTGACGCCAACCAAGCCCTGGCCATTGGTGCCAAGCAGTTGGTAAAGCACGCCAAAGCTAACGTGGAACACACCGTTCACCAAGAACATGCCGAAGAGGGTGTTCGCCACCAGGAGCTTTCCCTTCGGAAGCCCCATTTGAAAGATGCGCCCAATGAGAACCAATAAAATGAGGGGCGTCATAACAAAGGCACCAATGACCATGAAGATGGCAACGTCTGCCCACTCGAAAGCGTTGGGGATGCCATTGGCCTTGATAACCTGCGCGGTGAGGACTCCGGCCGCATTGATCACTGCTGCTTGAACGCCATTGGCCACGAGCGGGTAACTTTCCACAATCTTCGCGTAAGCGCTAGCTTTAGGAGCTGCCAGCTCTGCCTCGACCTTTGCAGGCGACTTTTTGGCGCTGGTCTCTTTCTTCTCAGTGCTCGGAGCCACCGATCGGCGGCGGCGCACCGACGACGGCGCAGCCACACTTGCAGTGCCGTCTTCTTTGGAGGCAGCAGGTTTCTTGGCAGTAGACTTTGCGACTACTGGGGACTTGGATGGCTTGCTCTTGGGGGTAGTTGTGAGGACCTTGTCCACGCGAGCAGCGACACGGCTGTCTTGGTCGACGATGGCTTGAGCTTTCGCTGACGAGCGGGCCTTGACTGAAGGGGTGGTGGAGGTGGCCTTTTTGGCCAATTTGGTGGAGGAAGGCGAAACCAGGGAATCGCTGGCAGCAGAGCGCTTTGGAGATGGTTTCAGGCTGCCGACGTAATCGTCAAGGCGGATCTACGTACGAACGTGCATTTCAGATTTATCTTCCTACTAAAGCATAGGTGGTGAGAAACAGTTGTTATGGATTTTGGGTTTACCTTCAGAGCAGCTTTCAAGCCGGAGACAGGAAGATTTCGCTTCTTGAGCTCATCCTTAAGCTCAGAAACGTTCATGTTGTCGGTATCGAGAGTCAAAGGCATGGTTCGAGTGGATCAGTGATGCTGCTTCCACAACCTTTCGGTCACCAGTCACCAACCGTTACTATTTTTGTACATACGTAGCGATGTGTGGCTGGCGAAACAACGCAATCAGCTGCACTTCTTTCCTCCATTCGTCCCTTTTCCCCGATTTCGAATTCTTTGAAATGTGAACTGGGTTTTCAATTTTCAGGTTTTGAGAGTGCCAAGAAGACAAATTCAGCGATTACGGGGCCTCCATAAAATTTAGTAGCTATTCGGGCGGGTGAACGATTACCTCTTTTGGAGATTTCTCATTGAGTAGCCCGTATGAAAAAGGGCCGTAGCAGCTGCAATTCGATACGGCAAATCTGTACTCCACACCCCCTGTAGCCAGACATCTCATAATTCTCAGTGAACAACTTTCCATTCCCGGAAAAATCCAACCCCAGGGTTGGATTATCCAACTCTGGGGTTGGATTTATCCAACAACTTCAAGCCATAGTGGTTGGATACAAGCAACCTGTAGCACCCGAGAGTGAAAATGGCCAGAGTGCTCAAGGTTCCTGCTTACGAGCTAGGCCCTAAAGATCAAGGGTCTGAAGGTAAGTGCTGGTGCTTCAATGGCCACACATCGCGCAATAATAATTGCTCATTAGATGCAGAATCTAGTCGCCAGCAAGGCATGCCACGATGGCCCTGGCGCCTTTAACAAAGACTTCTTGTTCAAGCTTGTCACACACAACAGATGCCCACAACGACTTTAAGACTATGCTCATAATTAAGTGGAGTGTAGGATTGCACGCATGCGTTCGAAGCTCGCTCAGGTATTCCTGTCATCATCAGAGCAATCCACGGCTTTCACATTTGTGTCGCTCCTCCCAGGCGATACCAACAGAGCTACTGCTACTTCACGTAAGTCCTTTTTATGGCTTAATTCGTCAGCATCGTGCGATTCAGGTAGTGTCTTTATTGCTGTGATGTTAGCTTCGCAGGGTGGATGAATGACGGGAAGGTTCTGAAGTGAGTTCCTATGTTGCTTCCTGTTTTGCCGAGCTGACTCCCCTTTCTCTCACACACTTGGCGCCTATTGGCCTCTACATTCCTGACTGATGGTGGGCTTCTGTAACCCTAAGAGCGAAAACTCAAGGTGTTTTGATACGCAAGGGTCCAAAACCCAACGGTGCATCACATGACTCTTTTGGGTGACTGCGCGACGATAGCCGAGTAAAAGAAAAAAAAAATTGGAAAAAAATTATGGCAGGCCTTAACTCACACGGGAGGGCGTGGGGCGGGGATTCGATTCGCTGAAGAAGATGAGTCCGCAGCTGTATCTGCATACTACGGGGTCCATGGATTTGGGATTCAGGTGCAGTTCAACTAATTAATAAGAAAATTTATGCAATATGCTATATGCAGTGCCACATAAAATTTAACTCGCAGTGTCGCTATTAACGAGAACCGATAATGGCATGCGGTGTTTTAAAGAGTCCACTTTCGGAGTCTTTGTGTATAAATAGTCTCAGAATTCCATAGGATTCCCTTGCTGAAACCAGCCCTCTTGTTCTCAGCGAGTTCAGAGTTACCTCTTTCCTCTTGCGACGGAGCGGCAGCCTTTTCCCTTTTTTAATTCGTTTTTCCGCGAGTTGGTTCCTTCTTCTGTTTTTTTCTACCTAGTGATGTGGCCAGTGCACTAAAACGTATACATCCCTTTCTCTCTCATTCTCAGCGATTTAATTTAACTGCCTCTTGCCCCTATGGCACTCTGATTAAAGAAGGTAGCGTTCTCCTATTCGCGCCTTCCTCGTCGGCCTTGCCCTCGTCCTGCTCCTCGTCCTCCGCGCTGCGCTTCGCCGACTCTTGATTCCCCAACTGCGACAGCGTTAGCATTTGCACCCAAAGCGTAAATTCCACGATCCCAAGCTTTATCTGCAGCATATTCAAGCACGCATTGTGCCTCAATTTCGTCTTCAATGTTGCGACCGTGCTGCTAAGAAATCTCTGTCGATCAGCAATGCGAGAGGTTTAATGTGACTATTTTATTTAAGGAAGGGCGCGAATTGAATACATTAAAGTAATAATCAACACAGAGCCCGCCGTATTATCTAGAAGAAAACATCCACACGCTAGTAAATTATAATCCCAGGAATGAGGGCTTACTGGTACCTGCTACTTGAAGACCGCTTCTCTGCAGTAGCCGTTCCCAGGGCAATGCCAAGCACAAAAAGAAAATTTCCATACTCCCATGAGAAGCCAGTACGAGCTTATCCGCTGAACTCATTTTCACTCAACATTGGGCAGCAAGATGCACATTTCTATGCACAAAGTGGCAAAATGACGCTCAAGGTCGGTACCAGCGTGATAGCCCTGGGAGACCTACAAGAAAGAATAAGCACAATGAGCTCAGGGCCGGCAGCAACAAACACAGAGTGAACACATGGTCGATGCGATTCACATAAATACTATTGAGGCAAATATGCCGTCGAGTCTCAGTCTCATGTCGGCACCTTAAGGGGTCACTTGGTGCCCGGACACGCGCCTCAAAGACAATCCGGAGGGCGTGTGGTACCCATGCCGTTGTGGACTAAGCAGCACTCCAAATTAAAAAAAATATTTGGGGTGGTTCTGGTATATACAAAGTAATAAACGCGCAGCCTTAGAGCTCTTAAGGTAGCGTTTGCGAAGCGGATGAGCCTATTTAGTGGCAAGGTTTAGTCTAGCTAGTAATATTTAGCAATTTCGCAACCCCGGGCCGGGTTGCTTGACCCCCTAATTTAGAAATTCGCTCAGTGTGTCTTCGTTCTCCGTTCACTGTCATCACGGCTCCTCGGCTTCTCGACATCTTGGTTCTTACCTTGGCTTGCATCTTGCATTTTTTTAACTCCGAGGCTTGCTGCATCTTGCTGGCATTACTGCAGCACTGCAGCACAGTATCCCACAATTTATAACTTGATTACAACTAGTATTGCGAAAATAAAATATCATGCTTCGAGCGGAGCAGCTGGCGTTGGAACAAGAGGGCAAGGTCAGCTTCGTACTATGAGCTTTGTCGCCTATCTCCGTTTTTTTTTTGCTTTCATCTGATCGCTTTGAGATCTTACGATACGGAAAGTCATTGAACACACCACCCCAAAACAGGCCGAATTGCTCAAGATTTTAGAGCGCGAATTTGAATACTACACCGGGTCTTTCGATAGCGTGGGCACGCAGTCTGCGCTCATCGCGGGTTTCATTGTGGCAGTCTTGGTGACGCTTGACACTTCGGATGATGCGCGTGCGGCGTCGGACCTGAGGCCAAGCACGCTACCGCCATTTATTGTCGAAGCCTACCACCTCATGGTAATCTATTGAAGTTTTTGAGCGTTTTACGATTGCGCTCATTAGGTGAAATTCTTGGATGTATTTCAGTTGACTTTTAGCTTCTACTGTGATGTCTGTCTTTGTTGTTGGCGCTGACACTTGCGCTGTTGTTTGCGGTTCGTGGGTTCGGCTGACGAAGGCCTTTGCGGCTCTCATGGCGCTCACTTACGTGATCATGTCGGTCATGGCCGTAACCGTGTGGGGGCCCAACCTCGCGCTGCGAGGAAACACTCCGGGAGACATGGAGCGCGCCGTGGCGGGCGTCAAGAAGGCGCGCGGCACCATTTATGTGTCGTTCTTTGTTGGGATTACCCTCTTCATTGCCATGGCCACCACCGTCGCCTGGATTCAAATGAGCGAGTCGTTGGCGCTGTCCTGCACCGTCTGCAGCGTGTGCACCTTTGTCATGGTCGTCGACAATGGAGTTCGCACCCGCCAAACCTTTCGCTTGGACAATCCGACAGCACCAGACGCGCTGCGTCGAAACAACGACGCTGACGACACGGCAAGGTCCACTCACAGTGACCGCCGCAGCTACCGCAGCTCCAATGCAAGCTCTGCATCAACGTCGTCTGCCGCCCAGCGCCTCCTCTCCGGGAAAGACGCCCTTCTGGCTTCGGACTACGACGACGACGGTTTGCGCACCTACGAATCCAACTTCAGCCAGAGCCGTCGCCCGGCGTGGGCCACGGATGGTGCTGCGGGCAACAGTCAGCACGATGGTGGCCGTACGTTGTCGTCGTCGTCATCGTCAGCAGCAGCCAATGCGTATTTGTCGCCTCAGCGCAAACCTCTGTTGCCGCGTGGAAGTGCTGGTGCCGGCGGCGACAATCAGGGCGACCGCGACAGTGTGAGCGTTTCAAGGCAGTCGAGCTTTTCCCTGCGCCGGAGCTCCAAGTCTGCTGCAAAGCCACCAGCAGCTGCAGCTGCGCCGGTAGATGCCCCATCTCGACCTTCAGAGTCCGGTAAAGGGTCCCTCGGGCAAACTTGGCCGCCGCTGTCGCCGTCTCCTGAAAGCTTTACAGCTGTAGCCCAGTCCCCCTCTTCAACGGCTACATTGGGTGGCGCTGCGGGCTCTACTGCTACTGCCGCTGCCGCTGCTAGTAGTACTGCCACCACGAATATAGCAGGCAATGCCCAAGCAGGGAATGGTCAGGGGCTCGAGCACGAGCGAGAATCGCAGCCGGACGAAGTCGACTTGATAGCGTCACGGCTCGCAGCCAACGGCGGCGGGTGGATTCAAAAGCGGGACAAAAGCGGGGCCGCCATGTTTCCGTTGAGCAACAGCAAAGGCGGTTGGAAGCGGCGCTGGGTCAGCGTGCGCAACGGGGTCTGCTATTACTCGAAATCACCACCTAGCGTCAGGACTTCCACCAGCAGCTTATCGAGCAGCTTATCGAGCAGCTTCCACAGTAACCTCACGAGCAGCAGCGGCAACGACCGAAGCAGCAACGACGAAGGCAAAGCTTTACCTCTCAAGGGGTTCGCGCTCAGCGTGGGTTCCGACGGCCTTGCGCTGCGGCTGAGCAGTTCTTCGACCAGCAGCAGCAGCACCACCAGCGGCAGCGGTCCCGGGCGGGACGAGAGTGGAATGGTGGTAGACTGGCGCTGCGAATCGCCGGCTGATTGTGCTGCGTGGGTAGCCTATTTCCAGGCAGGCATTAGCGCAAGTGCCACTATCTCGTAAGAGAGCGGTTTTTAGTTCATCCGATCTTGGCTATCGCCCCATTGGCCTTCAGATACCACCAAACTATATATACACTTGAAAGTGCTTGCACCTCCAGTTTTTCCGTTGTCCTTAGTTCTTGTTTCCTTCATCCTTCATGCACTTCCTGCTTCCTGTGGAGTTTTTAGCAGTTTTATGCTTCTGATATCTTGCATTGTTCCGTTATGTCCAGTGGCTCCAAGTTCTTATGTTCCGCGCGGCGTGGTTGCATACATGGGAATTAAAAACTAAGAACTCCCCGGAAGGACGGGACATGGGGCCAAGTAGCCAATTGTGATTCCTTAACATCCGAGAAAGCACATGGCTAAATAATAAATTTAAATTGAATGACGCATAATATAACATCTGGGAACTATAGAACGAGAAAACCATATAAACGCATGCTATACGAAAGGATTCAGTTTCTCATCACATAATTACCAGTGCTTTCTTCGTTCTTCGCCTCGGGTCACAACCGTCGTAGTTACAGATATCGTGATGGCGATAAATAATTATAGTTATCAATAATGATTTTTTACGCCCGAAATTTCATTTAAAATACAATACATCTATCTGCATCTGCACCCGCGAGCTCCTTTTCTATTTCGAGCCAAATGGGTTATCTACAGTTCCAATGGGCCCTGGCTAAAACCATTCCGCTAATGGGACGTCATCGTTTGAACCGCGCTTCTCCGCATGTATCCACGTCACTTCGCCTCTGGCACCACCGGCGACATGAGCTCATCGTCGCCATTGAAAGTCGAGCTTGACGACGACGCAGCATGAACTGGGCTTAGCGACGACATGCTTTGAGAGGATCCCACGCTCCAGAGCAAGTTGGGACTGTTGACGAGGTCGACGAGGTCAGCGCTAGAGCCAAGCAGGTCGCCGTTGCCATTTAAATCGAACATGTCTGCAGAAACTTCCATGTCTGGCGCGGCCGCTGGATGCACCGAACGTAAATGGGCACTGGCTTTGGTTCCACGGCGATCGGATTGTTGCATGTGCAATGCCGCCGCCGCTGCGGTGCTTTGCGGGCTGCTGTTGGAGCAAAAAGGTGGCGAGGAGTCTACGTTCATGGCCGCGCCAGCACCTTGAGCTCTCGAGGCAGGTGGCCCTCCGCTATCGATCCTGAACTGAGGCTGCACCGCAGCCGTAGGGTGCATCAGTGGGCCTGAGGGCGAGTGGGACGTCGATTTGTTGCGCCTATTCTCACTGCTGTTGCTGCTGCTGCTGCTGCTGCTGTCCGCCGCGCTCATGCGACGTTGGCTGCTGCGAACTGGCGTGGTACTGGCAGCCGCACTGCTTCCGCCTTGCGCGGTGGCTCCCTGCACAGTGTGC
>Ga0307931_1001447_pt1 | contig 15575 bp, 23 predicted proteins | sample OrgLakmetageno47_FD_201816 | JGI IMG/M metagenome (GOLD analysis project Ga0307931, IMG submission 201816) | Saline water microbial communities from Organic Lake, Antarctica - #47 | ecosystem: Environmental > Aquatic > Non-marine Saline and Alkaline > Saline | place: Antarctica: Organic Lake... | reverse complement strand
CGGCGGGAAAAAGGGGCCTTTTTTCCCGCCAGAAAGCCAGACAGCCCCTGCCCCCCCACCCCCACCCCACCCTCACGCCCTCACGTCGCTCGGTTTGGCCTTGGCCTGTATTTCGATTGAAAAGGCCCAAATTTCGTTATTGATTTCGTTTTGTAAAAAAAAAAATCGCAAATTTCGCATAGTCTTAAACGCATTTCGCAAATTTTTAAGCGTTTGCGCCGTCGTGTCGATCACCAATCAGGTTCTTCTATAGAGAGAAGGCACGTTCGGCTGAAGCCGAGTTCGGTGTAAATGCGAAGGCAATCCGGGCAGCTTCCGCCCAGGCGCCTACCTCCGAGTGCTGATTGCGCCACCACAGAAGCACAGAATCCGCGAAGTCGCTGACGCTGCTGCGATTACACGTGAACCCACGAGTAGTTTGCAAGTCCCGCACGAGGGCATTGACGAGAGGTTTTGATCGTGCTCTTGATCATGCTGAGTGGCATCTTACAACAGCTACAAAATGGCTTTCCGAATCGAATTTCAAATTTTTGACCTGGAAATTGACTTAAATGATCGCTCACAGGAATACTAGGTTTCTTAGAAGTTCGCACTCCATCTCCCCGGTGCCAACCAGACTTCGTGGCAGCTTTCTTTTTCGTTGCCCGAATTTTCTCATGAGCCGCAAGCTCTGGAGCATCGTCACTGCTATCGCTGGCATTGGCATCGCCCACTTCTTCTTCTTCACCGAACTCGGCTTCAGCCGAACGTGCCTTCTCTCTATTGAAAGAACTGTTTGGTGATCGACACGACAGCGCAAACGCTGACATGATCCAAGCTTCGATGATGCTGAGGTAAAATAAGTGCGAACTCTGAAGCGCTTATAGGTAGTAAGCGATCAGCAACGGGGCTTTAGTGAAAGGATTGGAAGCGTATATAAGTCGATGCCGCATAATTCAACGAAATTTTGCGAAATGTGTAAAATTTTGCGAAATGCGTTTAAGACTATGCGAAATGTACGATTTTTTTTTTTACAAAACGAAATCAATAACGAAATTTGGGCCTTTTTAGCACGAAATACGAAACGAAATTCGGTCCTTTTCAAACGAAATACAGGCCAAGGCCAGCGCTTGGTTGTCTGATTACCCACCTCTTGCTAAAAAAAAAATGCACTAGTATTGTATACAAAGGAAAAGAGGGAAAAACCACACTCAGCAAATCCGAGAGAAAAACTGTGCTGCTACTAGCTAGCTTTATCCCGGGTTGAATGGGCGTTCCGGTAATTACACGATCGCCGGTTTAGCTTGGGGTCGTAGTAGTAGAATCGAGGGTAAGGTGGCGCCTTGGCAATTGAAGGGCCATCTTGCTGAAAAACAGAATCCCTCTGTAGGATGCGGTTAACGAAGGCCGCATTTGTAGCTGTAACTGTAGAGGAAATCCGTTGACGCCAGAATGTCGAGAACCATGCGGTGTTCTTGCTCTCATCATCATTGGTCAAAAAATTTTTTGCTCACCTCATGCTTGGGTTCGGTTGTCCTCTTGTCCCCCTTGGATTGTCCCTGACGATGAAAGATATGTACTTGCGTGCATAGTGCACTCTGACTCTACGAACCGATGCCGCCACGTTACCGCATGGCTACCTTAGCGCTAGGTCTCTTACCTGGCTGTGTTGACGCTTACTACGCAAAGTTCAACGAAGGTGTGTGTGTGCGACTGCAGCTACCGTGCTGTGCGATCTTTCCTGTTTATACGTACTTTGAGTTTACTCGCACCCCCAACCGACTTATCGATGCTCTTCTGTTGGCATCACGGGCTGCCTATGAATCCTAACCCATTCATCATTGCATTTAAAATCAATGTAGCATTCACTTCGAGCATGCTCGATAAAGTGGCTTCCGAGGTTGCGTTGCCCTGGACACCTCTAGACTCCATCGCGGCAGCTTTTTCGTCCTACGAAATAAAAAGCTCTGACGCCACAAGTGTCAACGGCGAAATAATCATGGATGATAATGCTACCGCATCGACTCTCTGGATGCTCATGAAGCCGTACGCTGAGGTAGCACCTTCAAGATAGTTTTGGAGGACAACTGAAAATTAAGTATTAGAATCATTGAACGGTCTAGAAAATACATATCTGATACTGCTGAATTATATCCGCACCCAGTCAACGCTTATTATTCACGTCGTCTACCTCATTTTTATCTTCTTGCCATGGTACATCTATTTCATGCCAGCGCACGGCGCATCCAATCGACGCTCTTTACGCAGGCTTTGAGAACGCCAAGTTGGTCATGTACTTGCGCAACACAGCATACCCCAAGCGGCCCATGTCTCGCGCCTACAGTCGGGACGAGAATTATACATGCTTTCAAAATGATACTCAGATTAGTGGCTGCTATGTGCAGTGGGACAACGCGACAGATCCAGTGACCGGTGCTCGTGAAGGCAGCCCTACCGGAGCAACGAGCTTTGACTGCCGGGTTCGACAGTGGTACAAAGTTTCGAAAGCAAGCACGAATGTAGTGAAGGGCGCAAGTGGTCCAATTTGGTCTGACCCATTTTTGTTGATACAGACTGGTACCCTTGGCTTGGCCGCTGCAAGGCAATTAGTCACGAAAGATGGCGCCTTTGTGGGCGTCGCTGGAGTTGATTTTGAGCTCTCCACGATAGAAACACTGTTGCAAGACACGACGGACTCTTCGGGAGGCACCTTGACGGTGTTTGTTGTGGACTCTGTTGGTAAAATGATTTCAAGCTCGGTAAGAAGCGACCTCCACCCTTTTCATTTTGTGTCCATTTCGGGCTGGTGCGGGATTATTCAATTAAGCTATGGTATTTTACTCGTTCAAACATCCTTACATATGTGGTCGGATCAGATTGAGATGAGCCTCAGCTTTTAATACATTTTCAACAGGTGCGCGACACAGTGCTGACTGCAGATGGTACAGCGCAAGTTTTGGCAGCCAACAGTACTCACCGCATCATCAGGACCGTAGGTCAAGAAGTAGACGCCCGTGGGGGATGGGCGACGACAGCTGGTCAAGTTATCACTATCGATGTGACCTCGCTTGGGCTTTACTGGTTCCAACATCTCAACTTAACGGATGGTTACGGCCTAAAGTGGCACGTTGTTGTGGCACAAGTGGTAGGTGTTCACACGACGGTAGGTAGTTCAGTTGTCCGTGAGATATTTCGCTTGGTTTAACCTTTGTGCTCATCCCATCCAAGGTGCTGTGTGACCGCGGCTATTTTGCGTCGCTGACTTTGCCAGAAGACGGCACGGGCAAAGAATGCTTGCCATGCCCTGAAGGTGCTATCTGCAGCGGTGGTACTACTATGCCTTTTCCTAAAGCGGGTTGGTGGATCGACCGAGCATCTTACGAGACTGGTGGTGCAGCGTTTCCATGCTTTCGCGGGACATGCGATGGCTTTCAAGCACGTGCCAAAGGCTGGGCCAAGACAATCCATGCATCGGGTAACGATTTTGATTTCGGTGGCTTGTCCACCCTCGATGGAGGTTCAAATGACATCAACGACGATGCCGTCGTGGCAAATGACGATTATGTTGGGCTCAGCGGCATTTCCCTGGACCCCCTTGCATGCTGGCATCGTGCTGCATTCGTAAATGCATCGGAAGCTGCTTACATGAGGAGTTTGCAATCTTCAGAAGAGTATACACAACTTATGTTGCCGCAATGCGCCGACTTTCGACTCATGTGCAAGCATGGTAGTGTGGGCCCACTGTGCGGCGCCTGTGAAGAAGGATTTGTCTTTTCGACCTCGGTTCGGCATTGCGTGAACTGCAAAAAACCGATAAGCTTCATACCCCCGCTTATCCTTGGGATACTTCTTATCCTTGCACTGGTAATGCGATCTGCTCTAATTAAAGCGCGCAAGCAACGCCGGCACGAGCCTCTTCGGAAGAGGCTCAGCCGTCTTTGTCCTACGCTCTTCTCTGACGCACCTTTGAGCAGCAAAGCGAAACATAAGACCTGGAACCCCTTTCGGCACCTTGATCGAGGCATGCTGAAAGTTTCATGGGCGACCTTTCAAATATTGAACACTATATCGTGGAATTTGGCCATTCGTTATCCGGAACCTTTTGCTAGCGCTCTTGAATTGCTGGACTTCATGTCGTTAGACTTCTCGACCTCACTCACCTGCTCCAGTCAAATGAATGTCTTAGATCGCACCCTCTTTGCGGCTCTCGCGCCTCTAGTTCTTCTCTTCCTTGATCTCGCGATATATTTTGCACGTAGCACTCATCGCCGGGCCGTATCAGAAGCAGCACTAGAAGCCACCGATAAAGAGCGCGCTTTCCGACCTTCTCCTGAATTCATTAGTGAGTCAAATGGCAGCGCAAATACTGCTGATTGCAGCTTTCCTAGCCCCACTTCTCCATCTGAAGGCTTTTTTTGGCATTCAATAGACCGTGCTAGGAGATTTCTTGGGTACAATGTCCCGCGCAAGCCAATTATCTTCGACCATCATTTGGAACATGCAATAGATCACATGCATAATCAGCATGTTTTCTTCGCGCTCGTTCTTTCCTACTTGGTAAGGACTTTCAGTCCCTCTTCTGTATCCATCCATCCATCCCCAAGATAGGTTTTCCCAACGTGAATGAGACACATGCGCATTACTTGACAGGAAACACACATAATCCACGTCGACTTCATTATCAACTTGAGATGCAACCCTTTCAACAATCTGGTACACACTTATTTATCTCGTGCATCTCCTAGGTACTGCCTCCTGCTGCGTTGTTACAATTTCACGCGCTTGATTGCGTGAATTTGTCCACTCCTGCGGACTATTTCATAAAGCACGGCAATGTTTTACGTGTCGATACCTCTGTGGACTGCGATTCTACTGCCTACAAGAACTTTCTGATCGCCAATTGCATGCTCATTGTGATCTATCAGTCTATACCACTGGTGTGGTTTTGTTTACTATGGCGTGTTCGCCACTTGCTCAACCCAATGGGGTATGACAAGTCATTGAAGCACCCTGAAGTCTCTGCATTAGTTGCCAAGAATGATTCTGGTTATCTTGGTGCCAGTGATGAAATGGACGACAGTGGCCGCAAGAGTGGCAGCTATTGGTTTGAGCGATTTTCACAATCAATCAGCCTCAGGTCATCAGTAAGTCATCTGCGAAGCAGCGGAGCATCTATCTTCGGCAAGAAAAAGCTGACAAAGAAAGAGCTTATTGCCAAAGAACAACTTCGCCTTAATACAGACAAATGCGTAACCGAGGTAAATATGCTTTTGAGAGTCAATATTTAATTTTTTGTGAGCTTGAATTTAAATCTCGTGCGAATACTTTCAAATACAAAACATTGTACCTTCTTCATTTATACAGTTGCCAGCCTCTATTTATCCTCATCTTCTTTATTTTCGCTTCTGTATTTGATTCCATCTTTCGCGCTTATATGAATCGATTTAGCACGCAGTTGCTGAGGCAGCGCGCAAGAAAAACAAAGCGCTTCGCCACTTGTCTTTTCTTTGGGATGACTACAAGTCCTCCGCATGGTTAGTCATGTGTCTTTTTTTTTGGCACAACTAAAGTGGTAAATTTGCCATGTCGTACTTCACACAACTTTATCAACTTGTTCAGCTGTCATTGATGCCGGTGTATTTCTTTCTCCTCGTCGTCGAACGTTTCTTGTGCAAGGTATTATGAAGTGGTGGAAATATATCGCCGTATGCTTTTTGCAGCTGCATTACCTGACCTCGCGCCTCAAGGCCTTCAGAGAGCTGCTCTTGGCTGTCTCCTTGCTACCCTTGCGGTAATCAAAACTTTCTCTGATTGCATCCCTCTTGATCAATACCTTGTTCTTCTCTTTCATGTCTGCTTGAATTTAACTTTGTTATACCAAGCATGCACTCTTTGAGGTGCAATTTACACATCTTCATTGTCTACCGAATTCTATGTCCATGGTGTATATGATGGTAAAACGTCAGGTTGCCGTTGTTCGAGAAGCAAGCCCTTTCCAACGTGAGGCCACCAATGTTTTGCTTGTCTTGTCGCAATACCAAATTCTTTTGACGTTTTTGTCAGCATTCGTTGTTGAATCGGACACCTTGGAATCTGTGAGAAACAGCAACGAGCTACTTCTAGGCTTACTCCTTTGTGTGGTTAATGCCGGTGTTCTCTTTGCCGCTGGACTTATACTTCTTGCACGGTAAAATGCGCTACTTGGCACAAATAAATAGACATACTTGTAGTAATTTGAGCGTGTACCACTTGTGTCAAACTCATTCATCTTCAAATATCGAACGCACACATGTACGCTTCAAAGCTTGTAATGACTCAGTGATTTTCGATTACGACGTCGCTTTTGTGTATATTAGGAATATCAACGAGGTTGATCTAGCTAGACCTCTCCAAGGTTTAGTTTCTAGAATAATCACGCGGCACCTTATGCATTCCATGTCATGATTGACTTCAATGTCTCTTTTTCTTTGTCCTCAATTCTTATTATTTTCGTATTAAGCTACCGAGTCGAACGAGAACAACGCAAGTGGCGACGGCCGCGGACACCACAGGAACTTGCGCTACTCGAGCAGCTCCTTGGCAAAGCAACTACATTATCGTATGAATCACCGGAAGATAATGGAAATGAAGTTCCAACACAGCAGAATAATCAGCGCCAAACATTGAAAGGTGGTATTATCGGTGTCCTAGATCGAAATATTGGCAGCACCAAGCGTGCAGGGCAAGCAGAAGTAGATATTGAATTGACTGCCATGTCGACTGATCTCAAGGAAGAACAGCTCAACATTCGAGAAAATGCAACCAAGGTGGTACTGGCACGTCATTTGTTGAAAGCAGACGATGTAGAGCTCACTGGTCGCATTGGAGCTGGAGCATTTGGAGAGGTGAGTTTCTGGGTATCTAATGGCTCCAGGCATCCTCAAATGCTTACGTGATTGCTTTAAGATAAGTTTATATCATTTGAGAATTGGCCATTATCTTCTTGTTGTCCCTTTGGTGGCTGTGCCTGATTCCACATCCAAGGTATTTCGTGGAATGTGTCTGGGCCAAGCAGTTGCGGTGAAAACAATGCTTGACGTGACAGAAGAGAACGTTCAGGCTTTCCGAGATGAAATTCTTCTCACAGCAATGCTCCGGCACCCGGTCAGTGTGAATGTACCAGTAGTCTTTTGTCAACTATATCTCAATGATCTCAGCCAATTCTCAATCTTATCTTTCGATGTTTGGTTAGAACATCGTAAACTTTGTGGGAGCTTGCTGGGGCGAAGACCTCACCTGCCTTGTGCTTGAGTGGGTCCCAAAAGGGTCTCTGCAGCAGCTTCTGCACGATGAGGTAAATGTTGTCTAGAATCCATATGCGCTATGACTACATCTATAACTTCGCTTGATGTATAGTAAAGTGAACTAAAAAGAACTATGATGTGAGAACAAGCGCTTCAGATATGTGTGTTAAAGCAGTCAGGGACCTCTTTCGCGCTTTGAAAATGGGATACGGGCACATGATCAATTCTATATCAGTGCTCAGTAGCATTACCTGCTGCCTTTTTTTACTTGTTTTTGTAACTTTTTTAAGGCCCTGGACTTGCGGTGGGGCGAACCTTTGTTGCGCCTTGCATCGGATGTGTCTCGCGGCATGGCATATCTACATGGCCGCGAGTATATGGATGAAACAGACCAGAACAAACTAATTCGCTGCATTCTTCACCGTGATCTCAAGGTTCAATGCATCTTTGTTTTCAAGTGTCGGCGCTGGCCTCTTGTGAATGTTTACGATCTAAAAAGTTGAAGTCATTTCTCCACTCATGGCTATTTTGATCTTTTTCTCGTTTTTCATTCATTCATTCTTTCTCTTTTATTAAAATGCATACTCGCTGCTTTTCATGCAGCCGGACAACGTTCTAATCACTGAGTTTTTGCGAGCGAAATTATCCGACTTTGGGACGTCTTGCGCTCAAGGCGTTGAAAGTGATGACGTTACGAAGACTGCTGTAGGAACTCCACTCTTTTGCGCCCCTGAAATCATGCGGGGTGAAGCTTACGACGCATCTGTGGATGTATACAGCTATGGATTCTTACTGCTCGCCATGGTATATCGTACAGGGCAACTTTCTTCAAAAGATATCCATCTCTCAATTCAAACTGCACTCAAAGATTCTGACATAATGTTCATTTTTAGGTGGTAAAAGACGAATTGATCGACTTTGTAGGTGAATCTTGGAGGTTGTACCATGGCAAGAAGAAAAAGCCTGTGAATTCGATGAGAATAATCCGCACGATCGCAGAAGATGGCTGGCGACCAGTCGTGGCACAGCCGCTGCCGGATCATCCGGACGTTCTGGCTTCGGAGATTGCACAACTGGTGGGTGTTGTTGAGAGCGAGAGGACTGCTGCAGATTTAAGGAAAGAGTAAAACTTAACACGGAACTATGAATCTTTGGTACGAAGCCGCTTATAATTGCATTTATTGTGACTCCTTCAGGCCCCCCGCGCTGATCATCTCACTTTGATGGAGCGACGTCGGCTCGATGCTTTGAACAATGCGCTTTCTCAAGCTCGCACCGAGCAGGCACCGCCCACGACAAGCAATGGAGCCGATTCAGCACCAATAGTGCTCTCAGATGCGCCGCCAACCATTGTCCGGCTACTCGTCGAATGCATGGTACTTTCATTTACCAAGAACTTTTCATCTTTTCGTTTTTAAGAAAATATTTCCGTTTTTTTTCGTCGTTCCTTTCATAAATTTATGTGTTGCTTGTCCCTCTTGATAGCACTTTTCATTTCTAACATTTTCAATGTAAATTATTTTTTGATAGCTTGAAGACCCTTCTCAGCGACCCACTTTTGAGGATTGTATGCGCGAACTTGAGGGACCTGCGCAGCGCGAAGTTGCTGCGATGGAGTTCAGTCGAACAAGTATTGCTGCTTGTATGCAAGGGGGGGCAGCACCACGAGGAATGCAGATACCGGAACCAGCCATACCCTCATCATTTCTGCCAAGGCTTGGTCCAGACGCCGCGAATAACAAATTTGAAGAAAGCCGGATGGCTGCTCGTGATGCTCACCTCCTTCGTAGTTCCATGGCGTTTCGCGCGAATCATCCATCCTCGGTGCAAGCACACAGCACAGATCAATCAGATTATGCTTCTACGCCTGTAGCCAACCCGCTCGACAACGAGTCCAGGGTTAGTCCTAACGCTGCTTTGGTACTGCCATTGCAGTCGAATGACCTCAACAACCACCGCTATTCTGCTGCAGCGGCGCCTACGTTGTATCTTGGTGAAGGGCTTATGCGCAACGATGGTCGACCACGAGAGGACGACTTTTCAAGCGTTTGAGGTGTGGTAGTGATTTGATCGAACCATGGGCTCCCCACTGATTTCACAACAGAAAACATGATCACGAACTCTTCGCGCAGCCTCTCTACTCTCGTTGCTCTCTCTTCACTGAAGATCTCATCTGCGCTTTCTGCCGTGACGTTCGAGCTCGACTCACTTGAGCGAGAGAGCGAGGAAGATTCAACAACGCCTTGTGGTGTTAAAGGTGTTGTAGGTCCCGGTTCTCGTGCTCAGATCCGATTGGTTGTGGGGAAAACAGAATGTCCACTTCAACGGACAACAACGCCAATTATTTGTTTTTGTCATTGGGGGGCTGTGCCATTACTGAGCGATTTTGTTCGAGTTTTGGTGCTAACTCGCAATTAAGGGGAAATGATACACGGCAACAAAAATATGTAGTTGAACTCATTCAGCGTTAAACAGTCATGATTAGGTGTTATGAAGGCATGCCCAAGTGGATAATGGATATACTTGGTTCCTAATTAACTTCCGTAATAACTTCCGTAGGAATAGCTCTAAAACGAGATCGAGATCGACTTCGAACGTTGCCATGTTATGGTGGAATTAGTCCAGTCATTATGAATAAGTCAGACCAGATGCGAAGTTCTAATAACTCGAACTCGAGCTAATACAAACCCATATGACACAGAAGCCAATGCTGCGGGCAGAAGTTTACGCGCGTGCGTAGCGAACAAGTAAAAATCGTAAAGGGACTAGTGTCTAGAGGGCAGGAAGCATATTACTTCCACCTCCCTCTGAAGTGAAAACTGTTCATGGAATAATTTTGAAACCAGACATCAGCCGTTTCTGCGTCTGTTTCTGCATTAAAAAGAGCGCGCTGTTGTTTAGTCTCTTGGGCACGCCGCACCAGGAACCTCCTCTTCTCCTCTGGTGTGACTCTTGTGTCGCACCGAGATGGCCGTGGCTGAAAATTCCCAATGTCGAAAGGCGCATTTCGTGACAAGCTTCAGCCAGCCAGCGCGGTCCTGCGCCAGAGTTTCCCATGCCGAAATGGTGATCGCTTTCCGATGCCGTCCTTTTACGAATTTTACTTGCGCGCAACGCACGCGCGTACACTTCTGCCCGCAGCATTGGCTTTTGTGTCGTTTGGATTTAAATTGGTTCGAGTTAGATTTCTTTCGAAATTGGGCATTGTGCAGATATTGTTGCGACCCACCGGACTGAACTGAAAATCTGTAGTGGGATAGCTGAGCGTCAATTGTTGGTTCCAATTCTAAGCACGCTGGGTGTAGGTGCACTTGGCCGTTTTCAAGAAAAATCCGCTTAAAATGCGTGCTTATTTGACACAGAGGGGGGGGGGGGGGCGGAATAAGAATGCTAACAGGTAGGGATGTGCAATTTCGTTCTTGTATTGCTATCACTGGCGCTGCATTCCCTTTCTGCATGTTGGTGTGCTGATTTCGGCCCCGTGATGCACGCATCAAAAGGTTCACAACTGCACCTGCACCTGCATTGGCCTCGTGAAATTGCGTAATACAGTATTACATCGCATAACGCTTGAAGTTAATAACCTAAACAATCATGTTTTTAGAAGTACGGCTATTAATCATTTCCTGCGCCTACAATGCAATTAAGCGCATACTAGGAGAGGAGCTAATTGGGAAAACATTCCCAAGGTGCCATGGATGTGGTGTTTTCGATCCGACGTGGCTCGCATATCTTTGCACTCTCCATCTCCCCATCAAGGGTCAAGAGTCAAGAAGGGCATCCCTTGTCCCCATACGCCCCATCGTTCGTAAATCTACGATTGTATAAATTGTAAATAGATTAACGAAAGAGTTGATGTTTTATGCGACCACGACCAGAAAGTGCCTACCAAGGATTTTTGTCCTTCTGTTACATCACAACCACAAAAACCTAAACTTTGTCACGGCGGACGACACTTACCTATTACTGGTATGAATATTACTTATAATAATGTAAGTGGTCTTTTAACTAGTTATACTCAGGAAGATCTGTATCAAATCCCTTCTATATATCTGGGACCGCAATTCGTAATTATATTAAGACATTTTGACGAAGGTGTTTTGGGTATGGTTTTTATAGGTGGTATGGGTTGGTAGAGATTCATACTACCGCCGTGGCAAACTTCAAAAACCTACACCGTGAATTCCGGTTGGTAGGGTCTATTGGCAATTGGTGTACGCCCCCTTTTCGCGGCTCTGAAGGCCGCCGTGGGAGTTTTCTCCTAAGGGGTGCTTAAGGCAAACACCTGTTGAATTCCTTTGTGCTAGCCTTCTAATTCCGGCCCTTCGGGGCCTGTATCAAAAACCTACCCCTAAACTTCGGGCATGTGCGCCTGATTAGCTTCTTAGGTCTAGTTTGCGCTGCTTTGCTTTTCTTCTCTACCTGTTAGTCTTCTAATTCCGGCCCTTCGGGGCCTGTCTCAAACCTCAAAAACACTCATGTGCGCCTGATTGGCTTCTTAGGTTTAGTTTGCGCTGCTTTGCTTTTCTTCTCTACCTGTTAGTCTTCTAATTCCGGCCCTTCGGGGCCTGTCTCAAAAACCTAAAACGTCAACACTTTCGTTGATCGTGGCGCGGCGTGGTGCGCCGCTACAGTAGTCGTCTACGCATGTATAGTGTATACATGCGTAGATTTACGAACAATATGGGGAGCGGGTTCTTGCGTTCTTGGTGCTCCACGGCACATCGTCTCTTCGTGGACGCTCCCAAGTCTCGCTCGCCACTAAACTGCTTACGGAATGGCATCGCTTTCAGAAAAGGTGGTTAGTAAGCGACGATAGCGTCGTATGTGAAATTTGTTCATTGTTGATTAAAAGCGCGAGGCTAATCGTTGTTTTGGGTGCCCTTCTTCAGGCTGCGGACGTAGGTGGCGAGGAAGTAGAAGCCACGACCACGACGACGCGCCAAACAGAAGAGGAAGAGGAAGAAGAGCGCCGGTGCGTGTGTAACAATTGTCACACGATTCTTGCCTCAAGTGATCCATCATCATTTCCTTTAAAGATCTGCGCTAGCAACTCCGTATTGATAAAGGGAGCCTCCAGCCACCCTCCAAAGAGTTAAGACCCTAATACTTGCATCACTTTACTGAACTTTTTGGCGCTTGTGACTTGTCCAGGTACGCACTTGACCCAACGCAGCGCCTTGTATGCCGATTCTACGAAAACCAATACCCTGAGCTCGAAGAGGTTAAGAGACTAGTATTTTGAGAGGATGAAGAGGGTGGTTTAAGATGTTTAGGAATCAGGCTGAATAATGAGTGGAGCGAGTCTGGACTCGTGTTTTAAAATGCTTTTTGTAGGCGCAAAGCTATGTTTGCATAGCTTTTGAGCCCTTCTTAGACTAACTTGTTATTGGATCAACGGCGATGGGTGTCACGTAATCCATCGAAATGACGTTATGCGTTGTTTCTATGTGTTGCTTCACGCCCATGTCAGTGCATAGCGAGGGTTGTTCCTACAACATCTACTAAAGGTTGCTCATGAGTTACACTGCATTACAGGTGGTGATGGTCAACGTGCGAAGCATCGCTGATATGGGTGCTTATGTCACTCTGCTCGAGTAAGCTTCTTGCGTTCTCTCAGGCTTATCTGTTGCTTAGTCTTAGCGTTCACTCGTTTGTCAGCTTGCATTTGAAGTATACGCGGATGCAGTACTACGGCATAGCTCTCCGTTGAACGAATTGTCAACTATTGCTCATATGTTCTGCTTTTCTGACCGCGTGTTTCTTTCAACTTCAGGTACGACAACATTGAAGGGATGATTTTGCTGTCCGAGCTGAGCCGCCGCCGCATTCGCAGCGTGAACAAACTCATTCGAGTCAACCGCAACGAAGTGCGTTGTTTTTAGCGCCATTGCTCCCACCGTTCCTTTTTCACTTCTTTTTGTACTACGATATCACCCCTTTTCTCTTTTTTTTTCGCACATCTGTCTCATTCCACTTCACTCACTCGCCTGCGCTTCGGTGTACGCCTTGTCACTCAGGTGGTGATGGTGTTGCGGGTCGACAAAGAAAAAGGCTACATTGACTTGTCCAAGCGGCGCGTGGATCCCGACGGGATCAAGGCCTGCGAAGACCGCTACAACAAAGCCAAGGCCGTGCACCGCGCGCTGCGGCAGGTGGCGGACAAGAAAGGGCTGGTGCTGAAGCAGCTGTACAAGGAAGTGGGGTGGCCCCTGTACAAAAAGTACGGCCACTGCTACGACGCGTTCAGGCTCGTCCTCACGGATCAGGTACAAGAGAAGAAAGGAGAGTACCCCGCCGCCGAGCTTTCTTTGTATCGCTTCCTGCAAGATTATGTCCGTTGCATGGTACTATTTGAAGTGATTTGGTCTAGTCTTTTGTCGCCATTCAATTAAGACCTTTTGTCCTCAAATTTACTTTTGCTCCCGTTCTATCCTCAACTTGAAAGGAAAACGTGTTTTCGAGCCTGGTGCCCGCAGTCGATCCTGACATTGTGGCTGCTCTTACCGATTACATCAAAACGCGCCTGGCGCCTGAACCCATCAAGGTATTACCAAACCATTCCTATTATTCGCTTGCACCCGCAAGAGCTTCTCTAGCTTCTCATTTCGGCGCTAAAAAATGATTAATGATTCGCCAAGGAGACACAGTTTTCGAAGTTGAGCTTCTACTCTTCCTCTCTTCATATAAATGGGCGTCATCTTTCACATGCAGGCGTTCTGAACGTTATCAAAAGTGCTTGATCTGTCGCATTCTTCTCGTGTGTGATGCTTTGCACTGCACAGGTGCGGTGTGACGTGGAGGTGACGTGCTTCACTTACGAGGGCATTGACGCCGTCCGCGATAGCCTCATGGCCGGCCAGGTCCACGGCACCAAGGAATCCCCCATCAAGGTGGGGCACTAATATAGTATACATTGGTAACGTTGATGAAAAGATGCATAGCTCAAAAGGAAAGATCGGGTAATAGACTATTACAGAATTGTTTTGTTGTTTATCAAATGCTTATGCTCCCTCCTTCTCATGCGTGCCTGCAGTGCTTCTCCTTGATACGTCGACTAGAGTAGGCCCGTCTTATTTTTCGCTTGGCTATTTTGCTCAATGTTTCTCGTTTCACTAGGTGAAGCTCATTGCGCCGCCTATGTACGTGATGACCACTTCTTCGCTCGACAAGGACCTCGGCCTCGATCTCCTCACCAAGGCCCTCAGCACGGTCACTGAAGAGATCAACAAACGCGGCGGCAAGATCGACGTGAAAATGGCGCCCAAGGTACACGCGCTTACAAGATGCATACTTCGAAGGTTACGTTCGCGTCTTCATTCACTTTTTTTTCATAACGGGTTTCTTTTGAAATTCAATACGCTCGTCTTGTACATTGCGTCTGAGTTACATTGCGTCTGTGTTAGGCGGAGTCCGCGCGCGACGAGTCGGAGTTGCAGAAAATGATGGACCGGTTGGCGCTCGAAAACGAAGAGCAGGATGGAGACGCCGCCGATGACGAATGAGCTCAATATAGAGCCATTTCGCCCCTCCGAGCCTTCGCTAATACTGAATGATGCGGATGTGCCTTGGTGAAGAAGCAGTTGCCTATGCACTAGCACTAATCTCAAGGTCGTTTTGAAGTGCGCATGGCGTAATTGGCGACAGGCCAATGTGAGTTCAGAACGGAGTTGGCATTTGGACTTGGCGCGCAATTAAACAGTTAAACAAGTGTTTTTAAGAGAGCCCCCCTTACTCGCAGCAACCAAACAGCTAGCAGAAACATCACTAGGTCGGAGGTCGGCCCTAAGTGAAAGCAGGGCGGTAAAACCGCCCTGAAAGTAGCTTGGCGGCTTGATTTCGCCAGCGCGCCAGCGCTGAGAGAGGCTCTGGCGAAGAAGAGCGCGGGCGAGAAAATTTTGAAATTCAAAAGCCGATAGTGTACTAAAAAAATGATTCTGAGCTCCCCGCGGAGACCCCATATGCTCCTCTGTTTGCTTGAAATTATCCCGCCTTCTTAGAACCCGTATCGGTTTTATGAGACTGAGACTGGGCAGGTCGAAGTTCCCTCCTTGGTTATTTGACGCCTAGCTCCGACTTCGGATCAAGTTTTTTTCGGTTAATGAATTCATGACTCTATCGCATCTCTAGAAGAAGAATATTACAGCTCCCTTCCGAATTAATTCGAACCCCCTCGCTCGATGAAACCTTGCCTATCTGCCTTCCAAGTAGCTTCGATCCATAGGGACTTTGGTTGTCCTTGCGCGAAGATTTGCGCTGTGATTCTCGTTTTGATTATCGGCAAGCTCGAAGGAATTGCTTCTTTGGGCTAGA
>Ga0307931_1001445_pt1 | contig 15579 bp, 16 predicted proteins | sample OrgLakmetageno47_FD_201816 | JGI IMG/M metagenome (GOLD analysis project Ga0307931, IMG submission 201816) | Saline water microbial communities from Organic Lake, Antarctica - #47 | ecosystem: Environmental > Aquatic > Non-marine Saline and Alkaline > Saline | place: Antarctica: Organic Lake... | reverse complement strand
TACTTGCTTTATGATCCGAACTCATATCGCGTTATACTCACGCTCTGATCCACTTGTCTATCATCCTGCGTGTGGTGCCAGGCCGACCAGGCCCATCGTGCGGCCGCACTCCCCGTCAAAGCCCACTGTAAAGAGGTGGGGCTCTTGGCTGACGCTACACTCACCACTTGCGGGTCTGCTCTTAAGGCCTCTGACGCCCACTGAAGTGCATCTCCATCTTGGCGGCATGCAGCGAGGACAACTCCTTTGTCTGCTTGAAGTGCCGATGACGCGAACTCCAGAACCCAGCCGGTGTTGGTGACGGCAGCAAGCACAATCGTGCGATCGGCCCTCATTTCAGGAGATGCGTACTGCAGCGCTGCGCCGCATTCTTGCACTGCTTCTAGCATAGCTTGCTTGTCGCTGAGCAGTTGTGGCAGCAAAGCATCGAGCACTTGATCTGACAACAGCGCTGTGACATCGGGATTGCGGTGAATAGCCGTCGCGCACACCATCACATCCTCTCGTAAGCTAGCAGACGCCCATCGGAGCGCAGCTCCATCACTAGTTACTGCTGCTAGCACGATGTCGCGCGAATTGCACAAAGAACGGTTCGCGTACTGTAACGCAGCACCGTGCCGGCTGACTGCCGCCAACACCACCTCATAGTTCGCCTGCATGTCAGTGGTTGCGTATTTGAGGGCGTGGCCGTTTTGGCTGCATGCCGTCCACACAACTATGAAATAGAGCCGAAAATTGAGAGCAGTATAAAGCCTCATGAATTGATTCACGTATTACCCCAAAGTGCAGTATGATGTATCTTTGATCCTTGATCCTTCATATTACCGTCAATGTCGCCCTTGAGGGGTTCGGCCGTAAGCTCAAGAGCTAGGCCATTATGCTGCACTGCCGCAACTGCCGCTTTTTTTCGGGCTTTCAAGCGATGGTCCCAGCTCATAGAGCTCTGCTAAAGGAACCAAGATACGCCCAAGTTCCCAAGGATGCAATTCTTACTGGATGGTCGTGAAGTCGTGAACTACTTTTACTTGATTTGTTTCTGGATTGTCTCTTCCTGTTTCCTTTTCCTGGCACCTTCTTCTTCGACCGATCTGAACGACTGATGACTGGCTAGCTAGAGTCGGTGTTCTGCCTACAGTATAGTATTTGCTAGCTCTACAAAAATAGAAAGTGCTCAAATTAACTCAATACGCTTGTGTAGTTGACAACGCAATCTCGCAAGCCGTTCAGATTACTTCTAGCTCTTCATTGCAGCTCCAGCTAGGTATGTCATTCAGCCGCATCAAAAGTTTCTTTACGCTTAGTAAGACTCCTATCGTCCATACTCTCCGCTTGCGAGGCCAAATCGGTGACAACCCTCGTAGCCTTTCTCTGCGCGGCGTCGAAAGTGCGCTCGATTCTGCATTCGATAAGTACAAGAAAAATTTGGCCGCTGTTGCGATCTCAGTTAACTCGCCTGGTGGTTCACCTGTGCAGTCCTCTCTTATTTACGACCGCATTCGCGCACTAAGCAAAGAAACTGGAATTCCGGTTTACTGTTTCGCCGAGTAAGTGTCAAAAGACTAGGCTTCGTGCTTCTCTAACTAATTCATAATCGGTTCCTTAACAAACTTATGCTCAAATTGAATTTATTCTTGTCTAATTAGGGATGTCGCGGCATCTGGAGGGTATTGGCTTTTGGCAGCAGGGGACAAGGTGTATGCTGATTCAGCGTCGATCATTGGCAGCATCGGAGTTGTAACAGGCTCGTTTGGCTTCGTGAACCTGATCGAGAAGATTGGCGTGGATCGGCGCGTCCAAACGGCGGGCACCAATAAAGCACGGAACGATCCATTCAAGCCACAGGATGAAGAGGATAAGGCCAAGACGCAAAAGATTCTTGACGAAATGCACACCCTATTTAAGGTACAAACCGAACTTATTCACGGTGCAATTCTTTTAGGTATTTCTCGTCCCTCAATTTAGAATAGATGCTACTTAGTGCCCTGTGGATTTGACGGAAATTTGTTGTTTTTCATTTCCTTTGTCGCAACCCGCAATTTTCCATTCTATCCTTTCCTGGCTCCCATTCATACCAATCATTCTATCGCAGACACACGTTTCGTCCGCCCGCGAAGGCAAACTTTCCAAGGAGCGCGAATCGGATCTTTTCAGCGGAGACATATGGCTCGGGAAAGAAGCCCTCGAGTTAGGATTGATCGACGGCCTCGGCGACCTGCGGTCAGTGTGTCGAGCCGAGTTCGGTGACGACGTGAAGCTGGTGAAAATCAACGTGGGCCCTCCCTTGCCGTGGCCTTTTGGGGGCTTTCAGACTGCTGCGAGTGCAGTGATGGGCTCAGCTTCGGCGTCTGGAGACAGCACGCAGCGTGTCACAGATGCGCTGGCTGATTCAGTGGTTGACGTCATTGATGATCGCGCTGCCTGGGCTCGCTACAAGACGCACTAAAGCCTTGTCTAACTTGAAGAGCCGAGGAACCATGCCCATGACTCCTCAAAGAAGTTCGTAGTTGAATCCTTCCTATATTTCATAAAGGCAACTTTTGCTTTATTCTTCCTTGGCTTTATTATTCCTAACATGGTTCCCTGTTATGTCTTATTTGTTGTTGTGTCATACCCCAAGCACCGTGCTGCTAAAAACAAATCTCACAGTTCTATGCCTACACGAATGGCCAGTACGGCCAGTATTCCACAACACAGTTCTATGCCTACACGAATGGCCAGTACGGCCAGTATTCCACCTTTATATTTCAGACATTTCGGACATAAATATAGAACTGGTAATCTCGGTGATCTTAATTCCGGATAATGGGCCTCATTATCATTATGGAGCTCTTTAATTATAAAAAGCCGTAACCGTAATTCGCGATCCGCAAAACACAAAAATAGATAATTAGTTAATAGTAAGCACATTTTCCGGCCACTCGCCACTAGTAGCATTGGTGGTAGTAGCGGCAGTAATATAAGTATTAGTGTGTTACTTGTGTCAAGTGGCTTTATTTTTGTGTGGGTTTATTAACTAGAACCGTAGAACCGATTAAACATAGAAGAAAAAAAATCCATTTGCTGTAACGTCCACATCACCAAAAATGTCTATTGTGCTCACGTCAGCTATTAGCTATTACATATGGCTGCGACAAGCATCTGGTTCATGCTTGCAACCACTGGTGCCCAATAGTGCATTCCATCGTACGACGATTCAGGGCGAGAGGCAGCCATTTCATACAGGTCAAACGGCTCAAACCCAATGGCAGTGAGAGGTGGAAGCATCGCGCGCCAAAATTCCGCTGCTCGGTCGTCTGTGCAGTAAGGCTCTCGAAAGGCGTGCAGCGCCACCGGTGAAGCGACAAAGAGGCGTGTGCCTGGATGCAATGGTGTCTTGGCGGTGGCAGCAGACCAGTCTAACGCGAACTTCTCTGCCCATGCGGTCACATTGGCACCGCCCACTTCTCTTCGTTCCATGTGCTGAGCAGCAAAGTTAGCAACGAGGACACTCGGCTGTGGCAACGAGTGCACTTGTTTGACTAGGTCTTTTGCAGCTGTGGTGCTGAAGAAAGAACCATACGCTACAGAGAGCCCACTGGTGGCGTTATTGTCTATGAGGTCCACACGCCGAACGTGCCGAGAAGCTTCACCCTGAGATGCATCCATCGCTGCGGTTCCACCCGAGAGGCTATCGATCATGACTAGTGCGTGCTTGGCCATAACAGAATCCCCTGAGAATATAAGCGTGCGTAGTCCACGATCGGTAAGGCAAGAACGCATCTCGGACGATCGGCGGTACCGTAGCTCGCACCGGTCTGGCATCCATACTAGGCGACGAGGCGTGTTTCCTTTCGATCCGTAAGCGTCAACTACCTCAGTAGCTTCCATGATACCCGCAGGATTTCCATCCCCAGGGCCTGCTCGATCCACGTCACAAAAACCAGGCTCTTCTTGGTGGTTGAGATCAAATCGTACATCCTCGAGAACTTTAGCAGCCGCTGCGGCCGCTTTGGCTACGTTTTGGCTCACTTCATCTTTTGCACGAATCCTGCATCTCGCAAAGTCGGCAACACTAAGGCGATGCCACACTCCACTGCCATTATCTCCACCACCAGCTGCGCTCTTGCAATGATTTTTGGTAGGGGACGGCGCACGGGCTACTTGAGCTGACTCATGAACAACCTCGACAGGAAACGGCGACCCAAGAATGTTCGCTTGCGAACGACACAACGAATCGTCGCGGACGTTCCAACCATGTATAGTATTCAGCCCTCCTAAGTATAGAGCCAGATTCTCTACCTTTCGAGTCCCTGATCTGACGTAACCATTGGGGCCAGCAACGCCAATCTTCCCTGCCTTTGTGTAATTCAAGACGCCCGCATCACGATACAAGTGACACGCGGCAATAGGACCGACACCCCGCACAGGCCTAATCATGCTCCAATACTTGCACTCTTCATACTGTTGGCATCGATCGCAGCAGCCCATTGCATTCGAACCTTTTCAAAAACATGCAACATTTTGATGTGGTATAAATGGCGACACACGAGCGCACAGGCCCAGACCATGGAGATTGATAGTATCTCGAGTACTTCAAACAGTTATGGAATTATTCTTACCTAAGTATTTTGGGCCGTTTCTATATGCAATTTCCAGTGAAGACATATCGGAGAGTCCCTCTGGAGGCAACCAGTTTGCATCCACAGCTTCGTTGCATGAAGCAGTGTTAGGTCCTGTAGAGCCTCCATACCAAGTATTCACAAGCTGAAGTTCATAGGTTTGTTCATCATTGACTTTCAATTCATACGGTACATTGTACGCCACCTTCCATAGGCACGAGGAGCTCGAATGCTGAGCAGTGACATTTACATTGAAGATATACTCACGTCCTTTAAGCCTTCCCCACAATGTTAATCTCCTGCAATCATTCATGATGTCATGATTAACCGATACTGGGCAGGCGTGTATTGACGCGTGGGCAACCTCACCAGCTTGAGCTTTGGTCAAACCAGCGCCCTCGCCGATAAGAGCGAGTTTTAAAGTATGAAACAAAAAACCTCGACTTACCGGTGTTCCGCATTGCGCCGCTGATAATTCAGATTCCGATATGATCGACTGACTCGCTGTTGATGCGAGGAGCTCCGGAGCAGGACAAGAGAAAGTCTGAGGAGCTGGAGCTGGAGTCAATAAGATTGAGGAAGATTGAAAAGCACGAGAATCTTGGTACATTGCATTACTAGTTTTAAGGTTTGGTTGGTCAAGGTTGTGTTCTTCCTCGTCAACCGGTGTAGGAATCAATGGTTCAAGTTCTTGTTCTACATCTCTCCTTGGCAAAGTCTCATGAGCTTTTAATTCGGTGATACTCTGCCAGAGATCGGAGACAGATTGGCGAATATCAGAGACTTCTCCCTCGAGCTCTTGCATGCGTTTGATGGAATCTCCATCGCCAGGACGCCTAATTCTATGCTCGTGCTTGTATTCAGTTTTCACGAAACTCCAGAGCAATTTTGATAAATCCCGATCGTTGCCGCTGAATAGCACCATATAAACGTTTGCAATCAGCGCCACAAGCAAGCATGCTGCGACTAAACAAACAGTATTCCTCTTTACAAATGAAACCATTGAATGCTTGCTCGAGTGCTGTACCTACAATAGCTGTAATGCACTACAAATGCAGTAGCTTTACCCTAGCTATCGGTAGTATCATTACATCGTTACAATCGAGCATAATTTGGATGCTCGTTCATCGAACAACACCAACAGCATGGCTAGGATGATAAATGGCGAAACAAAATGGGCAATTGTTGCTGAACTACATATATTCAATCCAGCACGGGGATTACTTCAGATACACCTAGAAACAGGAAATAGTAGGCATGGTCTTCGAAATCTCGGGACTCGGGACGACTTGTATTATGAACGAAGGAGAGGAGAAAAAAAGGCAGCCTTTCAGTGTGTGCTCTGATAATTAGCCACTTCAAAATATGAAAAAATGGACCCTGCCTTGAATCGTGCGCCGAGATTATATTGTGAAAAGCATTAAGGATTTCAAACATTTCGAGACAGACATAAATAAAAGGAATAATACACCCAGGTTTAGTGCTCACTTGCCGTGCAGATTTTTTTCCTATTTCACTGGAGATGCTCAGTGGTCTATGCTATTTGAGAGCATGGCCTTGATGAGCTCGGGGAGGTCGGCGGCATCCAAGCACACCGAAGCGGTGCCGGGTGGCATGGCTGCCTGAACCTTCATGGCCTCGTCAGCCATCGAGGCCACCATCACCAAATGCGCACTCACGCTAGGGTCGGCTGTCAAAGCAGCGCCGAGTTCGGCCGGTCGAATGTCATAGCGTTTGAGGTTGGCGTCCGAGAGCACAAACGCAAAATGCCGCTTTTTACCGATGCTGCTGCTGTCGTCATCGCCACTGCTTCCCTCGCCTTCTTTCACCGCCTTCACCGCGACATGTGCTGCTTCCACGGTGTGGTCGCCGGAATAGCAGAACTGCGCGTGCGCCACCATCCGCTGCAGCACCCTCAGCCTTTCTTTGCGGTCCTTTGGGGGGTCGCCAAAGGCCACCAAGGGCACTTCAGGGCCATCGCCACTGTGCCCCACGAGAGCGAAATCGAAGGAGTCCTGGTAGCCCTCGAACGCCTCCATCACCATCAAGGTGCACTCTAGCAAGCGCTCTAGCCGCCCATCTGCGCCGTTGAAACGATACATGCTGCCTGACACGTCGAGCGCGAAGTAGAGCTTCACCTTGGTCTAGGGTAGGACAGATGGTGAACAAGACATACACATGAGAACGCGCGAAAGAGAGGAAGAGGATTAGAGGTAATAAAAAAAGGAAGCTGGAGCACTTCGCACTTTCATCAAATCTCACCACTAGCACCGCAATCGCAACTAACGAACCTCGTCGTCGTCGTTGGTTTGGTTTGGGTCGTTGAACGAGGACGGGGCCTCGCCTCGCCTCCGAAACACCAGCCTCTCGCCTGCTGCGCCGTCCAACAACCGGCTGTCGTCCAACTCCCCGCTCGCCTGGTTCCGCAGCCACACCCGCTCTGAGGCCTTGGTGCGTAAAGCTTCGAGAACCGTCCGCAACTGCCGCACCTGACGATGAGGAGGAAGAAGAGAACACATGATAAGAAGGCCGAGTGGCACTGAAGGAGTTCGTACAAATATACAAAACATGGTACGAGAAAAGCACTGAGGAAGAAAAGGTGCATATTAAACACACCTGCCCCGCGACTTTGGTGTAGTAAGTGGCATAAGCGGCATTTTCGTTTTCATCCAGGTCGATTTCTTTGAGCCTCGCCGCCAATTCTCGCCGGTTCATCTCCCTCGCTGCTTCTGCTGCTTCCTTGCTCACGGCGGCCTTGGCGGCGTCGTCGACCTGCCAATTGATTACATAGTATCGACATTTAGATACACACGCAGACATCCAAACACATGTCGGTAAGCACTTTCAAGTTAATTCCTCCTCATATATGATGTTGCCCCCCCCCCCCTCCCTCGTCCCTGTCAATCACACACGAGCGCAACTCCCCCCCCCCCAAAAAAAAATCTTTATCTTTTACCTGGTGCACGTGGTGTCCTTTGTCCAAACGATAAGGACCGCCGCGGCCTCCTAGCCCCGCAGTATCGCTGCCCCCGGTGCCTCCTGCCCAGGTGTTGCCTCCTACATGTGGCTCGTTCTTCGCGTCTTCCTTGCCGTGTTTCGGGGCTCCCACTCCGGTCTTCGGGACCGAAGTGCCGTCGGGTCTTCGGTACACCACGCCACTGCTAGCCCCCACAGAGCTGCCCTCATTGTCGGATGCTATGCCATACATACGTTGCCACACTCCAAGCTCTGTGTTGAGCTCATGAGGAGATAGCTGAAAGAGTTGTACCTACAGTAGTAAGGCGGCACGCAGCAAGGAAAAAGAGGTTTAATACACATCATCTAATGAATTGTTTTGAAAACTTGAAAATAAGATTAGATCGCATGCTTGATTGTGTCTGTTCTTTCACATACCATGCCGTTCGCATTGAGCGTAGCCACTGACCCGCCAACCGCACACGCGTCCACCACTGTAGGAGCATCATCTGCATTATTCTTGTTGAGCAAAGGTGAAGATGGGTTCAGCGAAAGGGACCTCAGCGTTTGATCGCCGAAATCAACCGACTCGAGCCTCACTCCACCGCTGCCGTCATCGTTACTGTGATTGCTTCCTTTTCGTCGCACCACCGATACCATGGCATCTCTCTGACTTACTTCTTTATCACCGGATGCGTCATCTTCACTGCTTGTCTCTTCTCCGCTGCTGTCTTCAAGCTCTGCTTTGCTTATGGCAGGATGCCGCAAGTGCATGGCCAAAGGAGCTCGCGCGCTCGCATGCTCGGCAGGGTGGCCAAACACATGTACGTTCACAACCTTGTTCTCGTCGGTGGCATGCCCCGGCACCCCGTGCGCGATCATAGCGTGATGGTTGGAGCTCGTCATGAGGCGGCCGTCTGGGTGGGCTTCCGACGGGGCGATGCTAGGAGCTCCGGAGTTGTGCACGAGGGAGGCTACGCTAGACAACCACGAGTGACCATTGCTACTGCTACTGTCATGATCATCATGCTCCACAGCGATCCGGTCTACCACTAAAGGCTGCAAAAGTGGCGGAACACCACTGGAGAGGCACGAGAGTGCTCCTCCATCGCCACTGCCTTCACTGGAGGTGCTTGAAGTGCGAGGCCAGGTTAAGAGTTGAGCGCCGCCGCTGAGGTCACGCAACAACCACGCATGCTCGCTCATTGGTTCGATCGCAGCTAGACCGCCTCCTTGGTCGCCTACATGTACGTGCCAGGCCTGGGCCTGTGCTGCTGATCCTTTAGGCATAGCCCCTTGAGACCCACCGCAGTGCACTATGGTGAAGTTGTTTGCCCCTTCCTGCCACCAATACACCGCACCATCCCGCCCGAGGCTGGACCCTACACGTATTTTCTCGTCTGTGGATCCATAACCACCGCTCCCTCGACCTCGTCGAGACTTTTGGCCTCTTTTCCGCGACGATGAGGAGGCAGGTCCCCCCAAAAAGGATGGCATCGAGCTCCAGAGGCCGCCGCTGTCACTGTTGCTGTTGTTGCTGATAGCTCCGCTGGCTGCGTCACCGTACTGATGGTTGACAAAATCTTCCGAGGGAGGCGCTACTTCTACCATCGCTGCACTTCCGCCTTGCTTCATGGTAATGACGCACCCAGCTCGAGGAAAGACCACCGCCATCCCGCTGCTATCACTGCTACTATTATTGTTATGACTTTTCGTGTCATCGCCACCCTCCATGAGGAGGGAATGGTCGACCTGCTGGTTCAAAGGCACGAGGCTCGGACGGTCTCCGGAGAGGCGGTACTCCCACACCTCCGGCAATAACCCCACCTTGAATGTACACATGAGCGCATGTAGGTGAGAAGATTCACAAATAGAGATAATGTACAGACTGAAGTAGTAGCCATAGATGCAGTACAGAACAAAAAGGGAACCAAAGGCAATCTTTCTACTGCTCTTTTGCTCTTAATAGCCATCAGTGTCCTCACCGAAGTCTTGAGACCGTCGCCACATGTAGCCGAAAAGCCTTTCAAGGTGTGGAGTTCGCACGGGGCACGAGCAAGCACATGTAACGACCCGTCGTCCGAGGGTGCGAGCCCTATCGCGCGATGCAGCTCTTGTTGTCGCCCAAAACTGTGCCCAAATATTTCCACAGTTCCCACCTGTAAAAAAGCAGAGAAAAGGATGATTTCAAGAACAAAATCTTCGCCTGAAAAAACGAATGATATTTACAAGAAGGCACAACACTACAAAAACAAAAATTGAAGAATACGCGTATGCTACAAACCACTTCACCTCTTCAGTGAACGTGCCCACGCGACTCGACGACAGACTCCAGCGCTTGGCATTCGATGCCCCCAACTTCCAAGGCCTCGCTGCCAAAGGTGCCTCTTCCACCAATGCTGCTAGTTGACTACTATGATTGTTACTAATTGGTGCCGCCGACCTCGAAAGACTCGACGGCGGCAATTGTCAATTTTTGCCACTCTCACTGTTCCCAGTTTCGCCTCCTGTGCTCTTCCAGGTTTCCGCCAGCACGGGCGAGGGCAGTGGGGTTGGCTCCGCGAGATTCACCGTAGGTTTTAGGGTGTCATAACCATCGCTGGGGTCCTCGGGCAGGGGCACACCTCTCGCTTGGAACACCCGCGCCACTTGCGCTCGCGTGCCTGGGGCGTAGGTGTCGAACGCCAGCACATTCTCGAGGGCCGCCACGATGCCATCCGCAGGGAACATCTCGAGATGCTTGGCTACCGCCACAGCTTCCCGCATGGAGTAAGGATACGCAAGGCTGCCTCCGCCTCCCTTGCCGCCACCGCTAGAAGCAGCGGGGCTGTGCAGGTCACGAAGGTCCGAGAAAGCGCCCGCGAGTCGATCGAGCAACAGAAGGCCTTCGGGGGCGGAGCTAGCAATAGTAGGGGCGTAGCGCGCCAGCAGGGCTTTCTCGGAGTTGGCATCGGGGTTGTCGAGCACATGTACCGCGAAAGCGTCGCCGGCGGCCCCGAAGAAATTGTTCCCCAAGAAGGGAAAGCCTGGGCGGTTCGCGAGTACCCACATCGAAAAGTCAGGGTGCACTGGAATGACGTCACTGCCAATGCTTCCTCCTTCCTGAGCGATGCGTGCTGCACTGAGAACACGTCGACCGTCGGCCAATAAGATCTCGCCGTCCTCGAGCAAGGCTTTGAGGAGCACCACCACCTCAAGGGGGGCTTTGTCCGCTTCATCCACCACCACAACACGACCAAGCGTCAGGGCACGCACCAGCGGCGAATCATGCCACGTGATGCGACCGTCTTCCAGGGACGGCAACAAGGTTAAAGCACCAAGTGTGGTGTCCCGATGCAGCTGCACGTATTCCCGCTCCGCATTGAGCAAGTGCAACAATCGGTCCGCCACCTTGTTCTTGCCGACTCCTTGGTTCCCGATGAGCAAAATCGCCTTTTCTCCGGCGGCGTGACTCGCTAAGACATCAGCCATCACCTGCGTGTGCGCGGGGTTATCGTAAAACAGTGGATTCGGCACCAGCTCCGGCCGACTCGCGTGTCTTCGTGCTGCGCTCACATGACCGATCTTCAGAGTGCCGTTGTTTACACCACTGCTGTTGTTGTCACTGCCTTTTGTGCTCATGTCAATTTCAGGCGAAACAGTGCTCAAAGCAGCAGCAGCATCGCTGGTCTCTTCTGGTTGGCCTTGTTGCGTGATTCCAGCCGAAGTTTGGGCTGCCTGGACTGCTAAGCGCTGTTGTTGAGGCAAGAAGTCCACTAGCAAGGCACGGTTGATCAAACCAGGCAGGTCAGAGGCCGCAGTGGACGGAAATTGCCCGAGGCGCCGTACGATGCGCCCCAGTTGACGCACCGACAGCGCTAGTTGGCTGCTAGTGTCGCCGCCGCTGCCACCTTTGCTGTTCCCAGATCGGCCGCCGAGCGCTTTTTGAAATTCGAGCAGTTGGTCGAGCACCTCTGTAGGGCAGTTCGGGGCTTGTTTTACCAGGAGGGATTTGACATGGTCCGGGTCTGCAGGTGGCAGCACATGGGTCCGGAACAGGGTCGCAGTTTCGGCCGAGAGCCAACTGCCTTTGCCTGACGGCGGGGGTGCTCCTAGTGCAATGAGACGAAACGAGGGGTGCACATACCCTACGCTACTTGCGCCGCAGTCCCCATTTTGTTGTTCTCCAGCTTGAGTGGCAGCAATTGAATCCGTTTGTGAGAAAGGCGAGGAGAAAGCACCATCGGTTGCTGAATCATTCGCAGGAGGTGGCACGAGCCTCGAGCCATCGCACAAGTCCAAGTATCGGTCTTGGGTGAGGCGCTGTAAAGACGCTAAGACATCGGGTGGGAGCCGATCCACACCGTCCAAAATCAACACTTGCCCTTGCTTCGCGGCCGCTACAAGGGGGGAATCTTCCCATGTAGTAGCACCGGTATGAGGGTCTGTAGCGCGCCGCTGCAACAGATCACGCGCGGAAAGGTCCTTGTAAAGCGGCAGGGTGCGCACACCACCACCACCACCGCCAGCACTAGTAGCACTGTCCGCATTGGCAGAAAATGAGGTCGTTTTTTGGCGATCTTGGTAGCGAACAGCGAGAGTGTGAGCGAGAATGCTTTTCCCCGCGCCCCGGCCCCCCACCACACACACGTCGCAGCCTTGCTCCAGATCGGCCAGCATAGCGTCGAGGGTTTGCTCTAGGGCGGGTGACGATACAAAACCTGGCGGATTTATCGACGTTTTCGCCCCTTGTGCAGCAACTGTTGTTGCGTCCTTGTCCTTAGTTTTCTTCGAAGAGGTTGAGGAGGAGACAGGGCTCAAATGAGTCTGGACCAACTTCCGAGCTGACTCAACGTGCACCGAGTCATGAGGGCCCTGTAAACCCGGCAACAACGCTGGCCAATTCCGCATCAGCGCCTCCGAGGCACTCAAGTCCGGCCTAGCCTCGAGAAAGCGTGCCAGATTCGGCAAGGCCCAGTGTGGAAAAGTGGGAAACAAGGCAGCGCCCTGAATGGGATCCCCACTCTTTTGCAGCGATGCTTCAAGGAGCCTGGAGGCCTCGCCCGTCAAGCACAGGGCTCGCGCCACACTGGGGTCTAGTTGAGGCGCGGCATGTTGGAGGGCGTCGAGGCAGGAGCTGGCACAGGGCGCCCCCACCACCCTGGCCTGAAAGCGGCTGCGCAAAGGAGGGTCGAGGGAGAAGCCCGGGTAAGGGGGCGTAGGAAGGCCCAGGGCTACCACTCGGAAATCAGGGTGGACGCGGCACAGCCTGGACTCGAGGCTATTAGAGGAGGCAGGGTCATTGTTGCTAGTGGAGGTCGCCTGCGCTTCTTGGCTGAAAAGCGCATCGTAAGCCGAGTCCCTCATTAAGAAGCGGCCGTCATCCAAGGCCATCTCCCGATTCTCCAGCAAATTGTTGAGGGTGGGGAGCACGTTTCGCTCTGCCTTTTCAATGCCATCCAACACCAGGAGCCTCCCCTCGAGAGCCGCTGTCACGGGCGCGGCATCCTTGAAACTGCTCGAGCCACCAGCTTGAAGCTCTCGCCGCTGCTTCAAGTCCGACTCGGTGGTGTCACGACTCACTGCCACATACTCGACCTCGCGGCCAGTAAGCTCCGCGTAGGCATACACCAACTGCCGCCGCAATGGTCCCGGCGGGCCGAGCAAGAACTGCCGGAAGATGGAAAGTGAGTGGCGTTAGACTAGTGCAGCAGCTACGCTAGAAACAGCGACAATACGCTGGCGATTAGAAGTAGATACAGACAAAAGGCTGCTAAAATGCTGAAAATGAAACATGGATACCCTATTCATGACTCAGCACATAGAGTGAGGAGTAAACGATATAGTAACAGACATAAAACCAATGGTTTGCAATTGAACCAAAAACAGCGGCGCCACACGAACCATATCTTGCCCGAGTAAATCTTTTTGGAGCATCCAACGCAAATGTCCGAGTTTTTCGGGCCCCAACTCCCCCTCCGCGCCGCCTCCTTGCAAGAGTCGGTTTACGAAGCCCCGAGGCACTAAATCTGGCCGCTTAGGTGTTCGCAATGGTGCTACTACCCCACCAATCTCCACTGTACTGCCGCCGGAGTTGTCAGTGCCCACGTTCCGACGGCGGTTAGCGAGAGGCGACACACGCTGGAGGCGAGCATGCATTACCCGCCCCCGTCTCTGAGTGCTCGCAAGAACTCTCAGCATGATACTTGATAAACTTTTGAAGTGCTCAAACTTCCAATTCGGCCCACAAAGCAGCTTCAAACAGGCACAGCAAGCGACAGCAGGTAGGCTGACACCAAAGTGAAGTGCAAGAAAAAATCTGCAGAAGAAGAAAGAGAGGAGAACAAAAAAAAAGAAGAAGGTGGTTGTCGGAAAAGGTCCAAATGACAACGAGTCCACAAGTCCAACGAAAGTCAGTCAGTTTGAGAGGTCAGGAAAAAATGGTGCCGTTTCCTCTTTGAAGAACCATTTAGGATTACGCTAACACTTCACCCTATAAGTACGCCAGAGCACCTTTCTACTGCATAGCAATGGGTCAAGGTGCATCGCAAGAAGAGCTAGATGCCGTTGGATACCGAGTTCTGGGAGTGCAACCAAACTCGCCAGCGTCTAGTGCAGGCCTCGTCAGCTTTTTCGATTTTGTAATAGCGGCCAATGGATGTCCGCTCAAGCAGCTTGACCAAACATTCGTTGAAATGATAAAAGACTCAGAAAACAAGGCCTTACCGCTCTCTATATACAACATCAAGTCGGAGACGACGCGAGATGTAGTAATAACTCCGCGGAGGAATTGGGGCGGTCAGGGAATGCTGGGCGTGACCATTCGATTTGACTCTTATTGGCGCGCTGAGGAAGCACTCGTGCGGGTCTTGAGCGTAGAGCCTGATTCGCCAGGCGAGCTAGCTGGACTAGAGGCAGAGAAAGACTATTTACTGGGCACAGCCGAGAAGGTGTTTAAGGACACGGAGGCACTTTATGAGGAAGTGCGCAAGTTCCTCGACTCTACAGTCGAGTTCTTTGTGTACAACACCATCACTGACGAAGTTCGTGTGGTTGTGGTTATGCCTACTGAAAACTGGAACGGCCAAGGCTGCCTTGGTGAGGACTATTCGTGCACACAAGTAGCCTCTGATAGGAGAGAGGGGGGAGAGGTTGACTGATTTCTATAGCTAGCTAGTCGTGTGCTCTGTGCTCGTGGAAGCCTTTCCGAAGAGTTTTGCATAGGGCTTCCGGCAGTCAAACAAGTGTTCTTCTACATCGCTTTACCTCCCCGTTTTCCTTCCTTTGCTATCATCCCTCATCTTTCTCATTACAGGGGTCTCGGTGGGCCACGGCTATCTGCATCGCTTGCCGCACCGCTGCAAACAATCCACCGGGCGGTCCATCGGTATGAGTGAAGTCTATATGCCCAATGCCTAGAACTAGAGATTCGCTTTGATTCATTGGTAGATGAGGGCGAATGTTCCAACAGCAAGCTGACGTCTCGGTGTTGTATTTCGTTCTTTGTTTGTCCTTTTCCCAGAGCCCAAACGTTCCATGATTCTCAACTTGAAAGACGCAACAGCAACGGATGCATCAAACGGGTCAGCGAACGACGGAGGTGCAGCAGAAGGAGGAGAAGAAGGAGCAGGGGAAGTAAAAGATGGAAATGGTGGAGCAGGAGGAGAAGACAAGACGGGAGGAGAAGAAGAAGGCGGAGTGGTTGACTCGCCGAATGTAAGCATCGACACAAGCAGCGGGGGCGCAGTAGGAAGCAAAACAGACGGAAGTGCAGATGGCGGAGAGAAGGACGAGGCAAGTGCTGAAGGAAATTCGTAAAAGAAATATTTGGCGTGGAGCAGAGCAGTGGCCGTAAATGTTGCGTGTTGCTTCGTAATTTACCAATCATCAATCAGCCTATACCAGTACTATACAATACCCGGGCAGTCGAGAACTGATCTGACAGGGTAAAAAAAAAAAAAAAAAAACCTGTACTGACCGTTTATTTCCAAAAATGGGCGAATGCCGGGAGGTGCTGGGCGGCGGACCAGCACCTCCTTCGAAGCTA
>Ga0307931_1001443_pt1 | contig 15593 bp, 9 predicted proteins | sample OrgLakmetageno47_FD_201816 | JGI IMG/M metagenome (GOLD analysis project Ga0307931, IMG submission 201816) | Saline water microbial communities from Organic Lake, Antarctica - #47 | ecosystem: Environmental > Aquatic > Non-marine Saline and Alkaline > Saline | place: Antarctica: Organic Lake... | reverse complement strand
AACGGATGACGATGTTTTTGTCTAAACGTCTCATATTCAATAATTGAGTCTTCATTAACATCAGTCGCTCGTTGCTGATTGTTCGCTAGCCATAAACTATAATCTGCCGCAACTCTGATGTTTCGAGCCCCGCTTTGGCAACAGTGCCCTTCAGAAACTAATAGATTGGCATAGGCCTCCATATAAAGGCCCAGAGGACCCTGACACATTCGAGTTACTGTTTTTTTAGATTTAAAAAATGCCGAAATACTCATAATCCTTCTCCGTATATTATTTATTGGGAGTCAGATCAAACTATGCCGAAGCAATAACATGCAAACATCTTTGTACTATGGGGCTCAGGATGTCCCGTTCGGCATAGTTTTCTATTCGGTATAAATGCCAAAGGCATAATGTGAACATAATCGCCTCCGTCACTGACGTTTTTGCCATCAATAAAATACTGGCTCACCTTTATAAAAAGTACCCTTCATCGGCGCAGACAAAGATTTTACTGCCGCCTTTGCGAGCGCTCCCACAACAAGGTTTCGACTGGGGGGGCTTAGCACCATCTAATTTTTTGGGTTATCCTGCATTCTTACAGAAAGGGTGGAAGCCAACACACCTGCGCAACGCTTGTTTGTCGATTTACTGGATAAAACCCAAACCTAACGCTATCAAATCCTAACTTTCTCTTCCATGGACCTGTTCCAGCAGTCAGTACAATGACCCTGAACCCAACAAAATCAGACCCTCTTGAATAGATCAGGTATACGTTTTATTCTTCTTACATTCCAAGAAGTTGTGTAATGTCGCTCATGAGCCTCACATTGTTGACGCGCAGTATAGAGAAACTGACTCACCACAAGTCCAACCTGTCTAAGCTAGAGCATTATCTACGACTCTAATATTCGTATCGAGATGGCAGCGGAAAGGTTCGCTTATCTACGCCTAATATTTTGTTAATTCATTTGAGATGTTTATCGTCTTGTTGGGGTTTAGCCATAACTTTAAAAGTCATTTTAATCATAAACTTTAGATCTGCGTCATATGACTAATTGAGGAACCTTTTACAAAGTTAATAATAGAGCAACTAAAAAATGCATAAGAAAATCCTATGAATCTAGTCAAAAGAGCTTCAGTCGTGTTGACTATTGGCTTGCTAGTTAGCGCATCACAACTATTAGCAAAAACCCAAGATGATACTGAAATAAAGGGGCCTGCTACACCGAGTAAAGCCGGTGTCGTGCCAGAAAATATTGATTCTGCGACACCCGGTTTAATGCCGACTAAACCGCTGGAAGAAATTCCTGATAATGTGATTGCTATTCTTGACTCTTTACCTGAAGTGAAGAGTAATTTTATAAAAAGTGGTAAAAGTCGCGGTGTGTTAAAAAAAGAAATACTTTTTGACTTACTCAGTTCTGCATCTTCCGCAGAGGCGGAAGAGTACGTAAATACCATTATATCTATTCACGATCAAATTGAATTTAAAAAAGACCGTGATATTGAGTCGATTGAACTCAATAAAGCTTCGCCCGATTTCAATAGCTGGCGGTTAAAGCGTCCACAGTCTATGAATCCCGATAGAGAGCCGGGCCCAATTTCTTTAGGTCGCTACTTAGGCAGCAGTAGTTCGGGCATACCGACTTTTGCAAATGCGCCAGTTGCCTTTACTCCTGAAGATTTAATAGCCGGGAAGGTTGACGTAGCAATTTTAGGGGCGCCTTTGGATATGGGTTCGGGATGGCGGGACGCTATTCATGGTCCAAGAGCTATGCGAATGCTACGCAGGGGTACAGGGGGTACCGATGTATCTACTCTTATCGAACCTAGTTCGGTACTAAACATCGTAGATTATGGCAATGTCGCGATTGACCAATTAAGCACTGAACGTAGTGTTCAGGAAGTGCGCAAAATGGTGCGCGAAATTGCTGAAACTGGTGCTATTCCGATTATTATTGGTGGTGATCATTCTTTAGAATATCCAAATATTGCAGCTATGGCAGACGTCTATGGCAAAGGTAAGGTAGCAGTTGTACATTTTGACGCACATTTAGACACAGGAAGAGGCCGTGTTCATTTACTCAGTCACGGACAGCCCATCTATCGGTTAATGAAAGAAGCACATGTGCGACCTGAAGACTTTATTCAGGTCGGTTTAAGAGCCCACTACAGTAAAAGTTATTATGAGTGGGAAAAAGAAATCGGTATGAAGTACCACACTATGGCTGAAGTTGAGCGTCGTGGTTGGGATGCAGTGATGGAAAGAGTGATTAAAGAAGCAACTGAGAATACTGATTACCTCTACGTATCTTTTGATGTGGATGTGCTTGATCCCGCATTCCAACCAGGCACAGGTACGCCAGTTTCTGGAGGACTAACAATGCGCGAGGCTATTCCCATTGTGCGTAGACTTTGTGCTGAAACAAAATTAGTCGGCTTTGATATCGTTGAACTTGCTCCAGCTTTGGACTCAACTTATGTAAGTGCGCTGAACGCAAACAGCCTGATGTTTGCCTGCATGACCGGCATTGCCATGCACAAAAAAGGTATGGCCGAAAAAGGCTTTATTAGTGAGCTTTCATCAGACCATGGTCAAGATGACTATTATGGAGATAAGAAATGAGCGATAAAACATCTGCACCCAGCAATCCCACAAGCGTTATAATTGCTTCATTAACAGTGATTTTTTTGTCCGCATGTGCCAATAATTTGAATGATAGTATTGCCACCAACGTCAAATTACCTCCTGAAGATAATATAAAGCTACAACTTCTGAATAAAGATGAAATAGCGTTCCTACGAGATCCTGTTCGCTTGCGCTGGTTTAACCTAACTGAAGAAAAAGTGCTCGATCAATTAGCTCAGCGAGATGAGGAAGGGGTGAAGCAATATGTGACCGATATGATGGCAACGATGAATGCAGCCAGTTTTCAAGATGGCCAAGATAGCACCAGCAACATTAAAAACGGGATCCTCGAGCCTTTATCAACCACAGCCGACTCCACCGTTATTCCATTGAATACAGATGCCGCAGGTTACAACAAAAGCAGAGTGATTCAGCCAGCCATGTTCGACAAATACAAGCGGACGCCTGGTCCTATCAATTTGCAACGATATGTTCACGAGCAAGATGGCATTCCAACTTTTGCTGGCGCACCTGTCGCTATACGTATAGAAGATCTTGTTGCTGGAAAGGTAGAAGTTGCATTTGTAGGTGTGCCATTGGCGCTTGGTTCTGGGTGGCGTGATTCACAACATGCACCAACAGTGCTCAGAGGCATGTACGGCCTTAGTGGTTATGACATAGCAGGCGGGGTTGACCCGACATTAATTCTTAGCATTGCTGATTTTGGCAATATCGCTACCTCATATTTGAGTATTGAGCTAAGTATTGATCATATTCGTGAGCAGATATCAGCAATGGTGGAGGCTGGGACTATTCCGTTTATTGTTGGCGGTGATCATTCCATCATGTATCCCACAGTAGCATCTATGTCTGATAACTATGGAAAAACCAAATTTAGTGTGGTGCAACTTGATGCACATTATAATGGTGCACGTGGTTTAGATCATTACTACTCAGATGCACAAAGTGTATCGCGTTTAATCGAAGACCAATTAATAGAACCTACAAATATAATCCAAGTCGGCTTAAGAGGTCCTTCTCAAGACAAGGAAGCACTTGAGTGGTTGCGCAAAACCGGCGTGAAATATCACACCATGGTTGAAGTGGGAGAAAAAGGCTGGGATGCAGTACAAAATAATACTATTGCAGAAGCAAAAAGAGCTGATTCCACTTTTATATCGTTTGACATGAGTGTGTTAGACCCCGCATATGCCCCAGGAGCAGGCAGACCTGTTCCTGGGGGTATTTCTATTCTTCAAGCCCGTTCCCTTGTGCGCCGTTTGTGTGCAGAAACCAAGATAATAGGCTTTGAAATGCTAGATGTTGCACCGTATTTGGACACATCATACAAAACCGCACTAAATGCGAACTACATTATGCATGCTTGTTTAACCGGTATTGCAATGCGAAAACAAGGAATCACAGGAAGTGATCACATAGATCCATTGGCGTTTACTCCGTAAATAATCATCGCGAAAATATAGTGAATAAATAAATAGCAGATCACAAAAATATTATGCATTTAGGGAATAAAACTTGCATTTAACACAGACATACAAAAGCAATTTTCCGGGTTTTATTCTCTAGATGATGCAAACTATTTTTCACTTATGGTGCGAAATTTATTGGACGCTCATTAAATCCCCCAAACAATTATAGATTTAAACAGTGTTGATAAATTATGTATACGGTTCTTGTAGTAGATGATTCACCAGACTCACTGAGTTTGATAAATGATATTTTAGAAAAAGAAGGCATTAGCACTTTGGTAGCACTCGAAGGGAGCCAAGCCATAACTATTGCTGAGCAAATAAAGCCTGATATTATTTTGCTTGATGCAGTTATGCCAAAAATGGACGGCTTTGAAACGTGTATTCGATTAAAGCAGAACCGGTTATTGAGCCATATCCCTGTGATCTTTATGACTGGTCTGAAAGAATCAGATAAGGTTTTAAAAGGCTTAAACGCAGGAGGCGTTGATTACATCACCAAACCCTTTAATTCTGAGGAGTTGATTGCACGTATTATAACTCACATCAACAATGCACAGATTACCTCTAGCGCACAAAGAGCATTAGATAGCATTGGCCAAACCTTGTTTTCAGTGAGTAAAACAGGTCAATTGAAGTGGGCCACACCACAAACTCACGATTTTTTATCTAACATCCCCCATGCCGACGACTGGTTAAGCGAGCACTTACTGCCGTTTATTGCAGACATAATATGTGGACCAGTAAAAGGAGGCTCTACTTTTAATTTAAACTACGAAGGTGGTTCGTGTGAATTAGCCTTAGTGTCGAGTCAAGCTTCTGGAGACTGTATCTTTCGGATTGGTCTCTATGCCGAGACATTGACTGGCGAAGAGGTACTTAAATCAAAACTCGGTATTACCAGTCGCGAGTCGGAAGTACTTTTCTGGTTGTCTAACGGTAAAACGAATAAAGAAATTGCTATGATATTAAGCATTGGATCGCGAACAGTAAATAAACATTTGGAACAAGTTTTTGCCAAATTAGGGGTTGAAAATAGAACCACCGCTGCCGGGATCGCTATCCGTACTTTGGCGCAGCTTTAAGATCTATGTTTAATGATATTATTTAATAAACGAATTATACAAAGCAAACAAAAACAAGCCTTTACTGCGTTCAAACAAGGCGATATAAAAACCGCACATACACTAAGCGTTAGCGTTGTTTCGCAATATCCTAACGAAGATGAATCATATTTTTTGCTGGCACTAATTAACGTACAAGTCCATCAATACTCAAAAGCCACTGAGTTATTCAAACACGCAATCAAAATTAACGATTACACACGGTATCGAGTGGAGTTGGCAAAGGTTTACTCATTACAAGGTATATCAGATGCGGTGATCGCGATTGTTAATACTATTGATATTATTCAGGTCACGTCGTTCTCGCAGCTCAATACGTTGGGCGTTACTCTAAGTGTAGTGGGTTTGCACAGTCAGGCTTTGGATTGCTTTGAACGTGCAATAGCTCAAAAATCAGCACCCGAAACGCTTTACAATTACGCGGTATCAGCCAAATTTTGTGGACAACATAAGCAAGCCCAAACAGCCCTTAACAAAGCGATACTATTGCAACCTGGTTACCATCAAGCGCATTTTGCATTGGCTGATTTAACCCAAGGATCAGCTTCACAAGATCATATTGTGACTTTGCAGGGGTTATTAACACCCAATAATCTTAGCATAGAACAAACAATGCATTTAAGTCATGCACTTGCTAAAGAGTACGAAAAACAAAAAGAATACGCTTTAGTCTATGCCACCTTGTTGCAAGCAAAACAGCAAAAAATAGCGCATTCACCGTATCAACGCTCGGCTGATATTCAGTTATTTGAAGGGCTTCACGCTACGTTAACAGATGTTGCGCACCAACCGAGTTCAAATGAGGGCAGTGATAGTGAACGGCCTATCTTTGTTGTGGGAATGCCGCGTACAGGTACCACATTAGTAGAACGAATATTATCAAGTCATAGCCAAGTAACTTCGGGGGGCGAGTTAGAAGACTTTAATTTGTTGATGAAACACGCAAGCCAATCAGTAAGTCAATCGGTGCTTGACGCCAAGGTTTTTAGCGCACGGAGCGATATTGATTTTTCAGCTTTAGCCCAAGCATATTTAACTCAAACAGCGCATATTGGTAAAAACCAGGGTAAATTTGTCGACAAACTGCCATTTAACTTCTTTTATCTGCCTTTTATTCGCAAGGCTTTTCCTAAGGCCCGCATTATATGCCTAATAAGAAATCCACTTGATACTTGTGTAGGAAATTTTAAACAACTCTTCTCTATCAATAATCCACATTATCACTACACCCAAAGTTTAGAAGACTGCGCGTGGTTTTATCAACAGTTTGAAACTTGGATTAGCGCTTGGCGCGCCCAAGATACGCAATTTACACATATTGTCCATTACGAAAAATTAGTAGCAAACCCTGAACTATACATACGTCAATTACTGGAATTTTGTGATTTACCATGGGAGCCTTCGTGTTTGTATATTGAAAAGAATACTTCACCGGTGTCGACTGCGAGCAAAATGCAAGTAAGGGAGCCGATCAATCAAAAATCGGTGGGAAGATGGAAAAATTTCCAGCCTTATACATCAAAAATAGAGGCCACATTTTTGTAAAAAAAAGGCCAAAACACGCCTACGCCCCACTAAATACCGCCTTCCTAATTGCAATGAATACAAAGTTCAGAAGCCTAAATGTAAAGTTTTTGTACAGTTCCTAGTTAAATGACGCAGCCGCTGAGGGAAATACGCGAGTTCTCAAGTTATTCCATTAACAACATAATGACACAGCAGTTAGTGAAACGCTGAAGTAAGCATTCAAGTCATTTTTAACTTTTACCGGTATTTTTCTGTACTGCCGTTAAACAATTGAACATTATATTAAGAGACTCACATATGAACATTAAAGGGCAAAATAAACCCAGCAAACTCGCCATGGCAATTAGTATTGCTCTTTTACCTGTAAGTGGAATGTTGACCAGTCAGAATGTATCTGCACAGCAAATAGCTCTAAATGCCACAACTACCTCAGTAGAAAGGATTCAAGTTACCGCTACACGGCGTCCCGGTACGGTGCAAGATGTACCCATTAATATTTCTGCACTTTCACCCGATTTGCTTGAACAGCAAGACATAAGTGAGCTAGAAGATATTGCAAAATGGGTACCAGGCTTAACCATTACCGACCAAGGTGGTCGATACGACGCACCCATTATCGTTAGGGGCTTAAATACCAACTCATCAGGTCCTGGCTCAAACGGCGGAACCGTAGCTACCTACGTTGGCGAAATTCCTTTGTTCGTCAACATGCGATTAATTGACATGCAGCGTGTTGAAGTTCTCATTGGCCCTCAGGGCACCCTATACGGTGCGGGTACATTAGGCGGCGCACTTCGATATATTCCAAATCCGGTTGAACTAGATATGACATCGGGTTCTATTTTCGGGGATATTTCACAAACCGCTGAAAGCGACAACTTAGCTGGCGAAACTGGCTTTGTGTTTAATATGCCACTTATTAGCGAAGAGCTAGGTGTGCGTATGTCATTAAACTATTTAAATGATCCTGGTTTTATTGACTACAACTACATTGTGAACGAAGCGGGAGTATCGTTACCCGATCCTGATTGGGACGACCCTGAAGCAGTCGCTGCGAACTTACGTTCAGTGGCTGACGCAAACGGTGAAAAAACACTTACTGGAAGAATTGCATTACGCTGGCAGCCTTCCGATTGGTTTGATAGTACTTTATCTTACTTTTATCAGAATATGGAATTAGAAGGTCGTTCAATCACTCAGTACAATTCACTTTCAGCGGAAAGTAAATTGTTCGGTGAAGTAGATAAATACGAATCTGCGTATCGTTATTTAGAACCTTTTGAGCGCACTAATGACCTACTAAGCTTAGAAATGAGCGTCGATTTAGGCTTTGCCGAATTGGTTTCCGCAACCGGTATTACCTCAACTGAGAGAAATGGTGCTCGCGATCAAACCGATCTACTGATCCGTCTCGGTTATGGATACGAAGAATTTCCAGCATTTTCTGCTTACACTGATGACACGTCATCTGACGACACATTTACTCAAGAAATACGTTTAGTCTCAACTTCTGAGAGCGCCTTTAGCTGGATTATAGGCGGTTATTATAATAAGGCAGAGGGTGAAAGTTATAGTAAAGAATTTACGCCAGGCTTTGATGAGTTCGCGATTGATGTATTAAATGCATCAGGTAGCTTACGTCCTGACTCAATTGAATACTTCTCTCGCAGTGAGGACGAGCTTACCGAAAAAGCGATATTTGGTGAATTAAGTTATCAAGTAACCGATGACTGGGATATTACCCTTGGCGCAAGAAAATATTGGTACGAAGTTTCCGCCTCTTCGGCGGTTGATTTACCCCTGTACTATACAGTATTTGGTGACAGAGAACCTGACTCGCTTGAGTTTGATTTTGACACCGTTGAGAACTCAAACGATGGTGACTTACTCAAAATAAACACCAGCTACAAAATTAACGATGATATTTTAGCTTACGTTACAGTCAGTGAAGGGTTTCGCATAGGGGGCGCAAACGACGTAGCAGCCTGTCCTTCAAATATTGACGAAATTGAAACGCAAATTATTTGTGCATTACCTAACGAGCAACTCTATTTACCTGATACCACAACCAACTACGAATTAGGCTTAAAGACCTCTTGGTTTAACAATAAGTTTTATCTGAACGCTGCTCTGTTTAACGTTGACTGGGATGACGCCCAAGTAAGTGGTGCAACCGTCAATGGGTCGGTAGGTTTCACGGCGAATGCGGAAGGTGCAAACTCTAAAGGGTTTGAGTTATCTTCAAGAGCGGTCTTTGACGATATTTCAGCCTACGCAACTTATTCTTACGCTAAAGCTGAACTTAAGGCGGACGCCCCATATTTATTCGGTGTGTTTGATGAAGATATACAATACTGGTATGACGGTGCTAACGGTGACCGTTTGCCCGGCTCTCCAGAAAGCTCGTTCTCATTGGGTATTGTCTATACAGGTGAACTTATGGGTAAGATGCTTGACCTATCCTATGGCTTAACCGGTCAAAGTGACGTTTATTCAAAAGTAGGGCTGAAAGATGACGGAGAAGTGTTACCAGGCTATGCGCTTAGTAATATTACCGCTAAGTTATCGGATGAAACTTGGTCGGTCACTTTTTATGTGAATAACTTGTTTAATAAATACACCTTTACGTCGGTTAGAGGTGACTTGAGTCAAATCGGCTTAGGCAAAGAGATCAATCAAAATCGCATTGATTTAACAAGGGGCTATGGACATTATGTCAATACGCCAAGAACAGTTGGCTTGAAGTTAAAATATAATTTTGAACTATAGATCCTTCCCTTTTATTTGTGATGGCGGGGCAGCCCGCTTTTTTATTTCGTGTATATACTGATTTTAAAGGACACAATAATGCCGGTGTGTAACAAGTCGGCCTTGTCGTTATTTATGGTTTGCTGTCTAATTTCGAGTGTGCGTTCATTTGCAGAAGACAAAACCGAATTAAACATGCCAGCCTCATTTGAGGCAAAAGTGAAAAACATTCCAGCCGACAAAATAGAAATTCTAAAAGCCCCCTTACCCACCGTTTTATTAGGCAGCATGGAGGGCTTTTACAAAGCAACAGAAGGTAAAAGTGCACAAGAAATCAAAGAATACCTTGATGGCATGATTGCAGTCGACCAAGCCAGCAAATTTAACTCCGATACCGACATGACTTCGATCCCACTTCATACAGAATCGAAACTATACAATACGTGGAAAGTAAAACTACCACAAAGCTTAAATCCAAAACGTGAACCGGGACCTATCCACCTGAGTCGCTTTGTGCAATCAGATCGTGCGGGTATTCGCACTTTTGCCGATGCACATGTTGCCATTTATCCAGACGACTTAATTGCTGGAAATGTTGATGTTGCCATAGTGGGTGCACCACTCGATATAGGCTCTTATTACCGCAGTCAGCGTTTTGGTCCACAAGCCATGCGTAACGAATACGGTGCCGCTGGTGTTGATATGAACACCATGGTTGAAATAGAAAAAAGGGCTGGAAAGAAATGATAAAACTGCCGTAAAAGAAGCATATGAAGGCGGTAAAAAACTTTTTATTTCGTTTGATGTGGATGTAATAGGTCCCGCATTTATTCCTGGTATCACCAATGGGGATTATTGGTCGGAACTTACCACTGAACATATGCAACACGGTGTGGGTGGAAAGAGCCGAGACCAAAATTTACGTGAAGTTGTTGGTTTTGATTACGCCAGACCAAAGCAATAACCTGCACAAAAAAGTAAATGTCAAAGAGGGAATAAGCCGCAATAGTGGCTAATTCCCTTAGTATTAAGATAATTAAAATTGAGAATTTTATGATAAAAAAGCTGTTTCAAGACCCTTTATTTTTGTTTGTTGTTTTCGGAGCCTTGGTGTTTTCTCTTTATGCTTACCTTGATCAAAGCGGTAATAATCCGGTGGAATTGAATGACAATAACAGGCAGCTATTTACCGAACAATTTGAGCTACTAACAGGCAGACAAGCTACACGCGCTGACATTGCGAAGATAGAGAATGATTATATTCAAGAGGAAATACTGTATAGAGAAGCATTGGAAGCAGGCATTCATTTAGGTAACCCGGAAATTCGTGGCACCTTAGTAGGAGAAATGCGCTACCAAATAACGAGTGTATTTACAGAGCCAACAGAAGAAAAACTTGTCCAGTATTACTTGCAGAATATTCAACGTTACGTCATAGAGCCTACCATTAGTTTTCAACATGTATTTTTCAAACAAGCCCCAAACAAAAGTGTGCTTTCGCAGTTAGCTAACAATGAACAGGTTGAAGGTGATGAATTTTGGCGCGGACGGGTTTTACCTGACTATGGCATTAGTATGATCAGAGGCATGTTTGGTAAACCGTTTTTAGAGCGTTTGCAAGCGGAACCTTTCAATACTTGGTTTGGACCACAGCAATCTATGCTCGGTTGGCATTTTGTTAAGGTTATTAGTACTCATTCAGCCTCACCACTCACCTTTGAACAAGCCAAAATGCAAGTGCAAAACGATTACAGCGTAGATGCGATAGAAACTTCGGTCGATACCTTCATTGGACAGTTTGACGACAAATATCAGATTATCCGTCATGTTAAGTAAGCGTATTACATATGTGCTCAAAGTAATTTTCGCTGCGGTTGGGTTAACACTATTCATGGCCTTACCGGCAAGTGCCGATGTGTTTGTCTCAGGTGATTTTAGAGTTACCCCTGGCGAAGAAACAGGCAGGTATGTATTAAACGCCCAATTGCCAACAGCAATCCTCAGCAACACCGATATTACTTTACCTGAATCGTGCACTTTACAGGAGTTTAATCGCCAAGCATTTGCTGATAAAACCCAGCTAAGATACGACTTTCTGTGTACTCAACCTTTTAACCAAGACGCGGCCATAGTCACCCCTTGGTTTCTTGATGGCGCCAAGGTGCTGTTGAATATAGACAGCCAAACCACCACTTTAGCACTTAAGCGTAACTTCGATGCCACAGTTATACCCCTTAGCCATACCACTGAATTAACGCTCAGTAAAAGCGAAACCGTAAAGCGCTATTTGTGGCAAGGCATGTTGCATATTTGGTTCGGGTGGGATCACCTAGCTTTCGTATTATGTTTGTGTCTACTGGCAAGTAGTTATCGTTTACTCACACTCATTTCCACGTTTACACTGGGGCATTCACTCACTTTAGTATTGGCTTATTACGAAGTGATAAAAATTGCTATTGCGCCGATAGAAATACTTATCGCGTTTTCGATTATTCTAATGGCACGCGAAGGGCTAGCGCGAATGAAGTTGATACGCTTAGGCTTGCCATCAAAGGCATTAACAGCCTCGGCAGGTATTGTACTTTTATTTGGCTTAATCCACGGTTTAGGCTTTGCCAGTGCATTATCGGAGCTAGGCGTTCCTGAAAATGAAATAGGCTTAGCACTACTGTTTTTCAACGTAGGCGTTGAGATAGGGCAAGTGTTGTTTATTGCAGCCCTTTATGCGCTATCAAGGGCCTTATCAACACTCAAAAACAAACACCTTGATTATTATTTACGCACCAGCATTTTATGTGTTGTGGGTGTGCTAGGTTCATTTTGGGTATTTGAACGTCTACTCGGGTTTCCCTTTGGTAGCCTCAGTTAGATCATCAAGCGTTTGTATGATTTTTTGGAATTGGCACTGCTGCGCAAAATCACGCAAGGATTGATGAGCGCCTTTTGGAAACGTATATTCCTCGTTGATTTTATTAAGCTTACTGGTAAAACCTGACAAATAGCCAATTTCTGCTAACACTTTCAAGGCATTATATTGGTTTTTACCCGTTATCATTTTTGCGGGTAAAAGAGTGGCGGTTTCTATTGCCGCCGGTTCATTTATTTCCTGCACCCACGTTAAACTTAACCAATGTCCAACCTTTTCCAACAGGGCATTCACCATAAAAGGTTTTACTAAGTAATCGTTATGATGGCCAATGGCCGTGTTGGATACTTCTAGGTCTCTTACGTTAGCTGATACAATAACAATAGGCTGATTAAAACCGGCTTCTCTGATTTTTTTAGCGGCTTGCCAACCATTTACATTAGGCATTTTTAGATCAAGCAAGATTAAATCTATGTGCTTATGGTTTAACGCCGACATAGCGCTAAACGCAGATTCAGCCAATTCAACAATAAATCCGACAGGGTACATAATGTCGCGTATGAGATCCCGTTGAGCTTGTTCATCATCCACTACTAATATGCGTTTAGCGGGGCCTTCGTATCCTTTAATACTGCTTTGTGCAATGCCTTCATTTTGAATATGTTCAATTTTAGGAAGTAAAAGACTCAAATTGAAGATACTGCCTTTACCAATTTCACTTTTAACGCTGATATCACCGCCCATTAACTCAGCAAGTGCGCGCGAGATGGTTAAGCCCAAGCCGGTACCAGCAGTTTTATTTTGACTTTTCAGCACTCGCTCAAAAGGTTTAAAGATCACCTCTTGATCCTTATTAAAAATACCCTCGCCGGTGTCTTTAATTGAAAAATGCGCGACTTCGTTGCGGTACCTAAGACTAAAAAAAACAGAACCTTGTTGAGTAAACTTAATGGCATTGGAAATTAAGTTAATCAAAATTTGGCGTAAACGCTGTTTGTCGACCGTGACATAATCGGGAAGATAAACAGGAAAGTGATATGTAAAATCCAAACCTTTCGATACCGCTTGTAAGCGAAACATGTTCACTAACTGTTCAAGAAATGGCCGTAACTGCACTTCATCTCGATGAACATACAAACGGCCCGCTTCAATTTTTGATACTTCTAATACGCCTTCGATGAGGTCGGCTAAGTGTTCACCGTTACGTTTCATTGTATTAATTGAAAGGCGAGTTTCTTGACTTAAGCTGGCGTCTTTTGACAACAGCTGTGCGTATCCCAACAAAATATTAAGCGGGGTCCGTAACTCATGACTTAAGCCAGCTAAGTAGCGACTTTTAGCTTGGTTAGCTGATTCTGATGATTTAATAGCGAGTTGGTAAGCCATACTGGTTTTTTCATGAGCACTGACTTCGTCAGCCAGCGCTGCAGTTTGTCCTCGAAGCTCTTTAAGTGCCTCGCGGTTACTAGTTCTAGCAAGCGTAAACAACCAGCTAACAACACCAACAATGATCAATATGAAAAAAAAGGTTTTCATTAACATCGATAAAAAAATAGCGTTTTGCAGTTCATTTGTAGCGGGCATTTGTTTATAAATCAAAAATAATATAAGAGCAATAACACTGCTGAGTATAGTGGTTAATAGAGCCCATTGCGCAATTGAGGTAGAAAGAACATTAGTAATTTTTTCGCTGAAAAAGCGCATAAAGACCGCACGGACTTGAGCTAAAAATGTAGCCTCGTCTCTACATTTATCGCCGCACCAAACGTCAAGTGAACAACATAAAGAGCATATAGTTTGTTGATACGCAGGACAATATGCCATATCTTGTTCATCAAACTGGTTTTCACAAATACAACACGTCTGTCCGATATTTTGAGTTTGCTCAGGATGGATGTCTTTTACCAAATAGTATTTACCCTTGGTAATAATACCTATGGCTGGCACTGTAATAAAAGGAATTAGAAACGCAATATATGAACCCAGAGCTTGAGCCAACTCCCCCATTAATCCTGAATGAGCAACAAAACCAGCGACCGACGCGATAATCATAGAAAAGGTTCCAACAGGATTAATGTCGTAAAGCTTAGAGCGCCTAAATTCGATATGGCGCGGGCTAATGCCTAGTGGTTTATTAATGATGAGGTCCGCTACCACCGAACTTAGCCACGCCAGTACCAACACCGAATATACTTGCAGCATGCTCTCGATGGTTTGATACACACCGAGTTCCATTAATAGTAAAGCAATAAGAATGTTAAATACCATCCACACCACTCGGCCTGGATGATTATGGGTAAGGCGACTAAAAAAGTTAGACCATGCTAACGAACCTGCATATGCATTCGCCACGTTAATTTTTAATTGTGATAAAATAACGAATATAGCGGCGATGGCAACACTAGAAGAGTGATCGTTAAAAATGTATTTAAAGGCTATTTGATACATATGCGCAGGATCACTTGCTATTGAACGGTCAATGCCTTGTTGTAAAATAAAGTAAGCTAAATATGACCCTAAAAATAGTTTTGCCGCACCAACGATGACCCACCCAGGGCCAGCTAAAATTATCGCCAACCACCATTTTAAAGGCTTTTTTCCGTCTGAAGTGGCTGGCAAAAAACGCAAAAAATCAACCTGCTCACCTATCTGCGCGACCAACGCAAGTAACACGGCTGACGCACCACCGAATAATAGAATATTAAAACTGGCGCCACTTTCCCCCGCATCGCCGGTAAAATTGATCCATTCACTCACATTGCTGGCTGGGTGGTTAAATACATACAACAAAGGTAACAGTTGCAACACTAGCCAAATAGGCTGAGACCAAACCTGAAAACGGCTAATGTTTGTAATTCCATGGGATACCAGTGGAATAACCATCAAAGCGCTGATGGCATATCCTACCGACAACGGAATATCTAGCCATAAAAGCAACGCCATAGCCATTATGGCGGCTTCTAATGCGAAGAAAATAAAGGTAAACGACGCATAGATAAGTGAGGTAATAGTAGAGCCCATATAGCCAAAACCAGCACCTCTGCTAAGCAAGTCCGCGTCAACACCATACCTAGCTGCGTAATAACTAATTGGCAAGCCACTTATAAATATGACTACAACTAAAGCCACTATGGCCCACGCTGCATTGATAAACCCGTAATTTAAGGTAATAGCGCCGCCTATCGCCTCAAGCACCATGAAGGATATTATGCCTAATGCCGTAATAG
>Ga0307931_1001441_pt1 | contig 15597 bp, 14 predicted proteins | sample OrgLakmetageno47_FD_201816 | JGI IMG/M metagenome (GOLD analysis project Ga0307931, IMG submission 201816) | Saline water microbial communities from Organic Lake, Antarctica - #47 | ecosystem: Environmental > Aquatic > Non-marine Saline and Alkaline > Saline | place: Antarctica: Organic Lake... | reverse complement strand
AGTTGATCAAAATGACGACGATCACGATCAGTGATAAGCACAGCCACCATATGGTCATCGCTTTGCCTTTCTTCTCGCTTGATGCTTCTGTCTTTGCAACCATCGTTGCGTATTACCAAGGGAGACACCCTTGTTGGCACTATTCTCACGTTCCAACCTACCGACCGTTCTGTAAGAGAAAGAAGGCACGCTAATTAAATTTAGCTCGTCGAGCGTGGTTGCATAGTCGTCGTTAGTCGTCAAGCAAAAGAAGTCTTGATCGATGATCGGTGGATCGATAGAGGATAGGAGATTAGAGGATACATGCATACATACTACTACTCGTACAGATGTAGTACTGCCACCAAGAGCTGCCACACACACTCCCGCAGAACGTGTTCGTAGAGAGCGAAGTACGGCAGCCATTAGCTAAGCTTATTCTATTCTGGGGCGACGTTGTATGTACACTCAATGAAAGCGATGATCAAAGCGCTCTTACGCCCTATTATAGTTGGGAATGAGGGCTATCGCTATATCCGATTGATTCAGAGTTGTATAGGATTCATATTTGAAAGTCTCTTGTGGCTTTTAGGGCCATGTTTGATTTGTACGGTTACAGCTATCGTTACTGGGGAGCTGTACGTCTTTTTCGCGGTGCTAGTGCGATTCCATGCGGAGCCCTATACGCCACTATGGTGGCTTAATTCCACCTTTGCCGTATTTCTTGCCGTAAACATCTCGTGGAACTATGCCCTATGCGTGTGCACCAATGCGGGTACGCATGATTCTGCGGTCTACAAAGAGCTAGTGTCAGAGGCAAGGGCAACAGGGCAGCTTGGGAGGCAGAGTGGGTCGAAACAACGCGAAGGTAACCAGGTCCCTTTACAAGACGCCACTGTTGTTCAGAGATCCTTGCGTAGCAGTGCAACGAACGAGGCCCATCTGCGCTCTAACAATGCTAGCGAAGCGGTGTCAAGTGGAGCTGTTGCGAGTACTCCGGTCCCGTCCTGGCTCGATCAGGGTGCCCTTGAGTGGGGCCACTGCCGACGTACGAACCAGCCAAAAGCACCGCGTGCACACTACGATCACGTCACAAAAAAACTCGTCCTCAATATGGTAGGCAAATGATTGTGAAGTGTAGCTTCAAAGTATTATTTTTGCAATAACACTTCTTTGGTTCGATTTTTATACCTCATGACAGTCAGCTCATTATTTCTTGTATTTGTCTTGATTATTTTCAATTTTGACCTTTTTGCAGGACCATTACTGCCCGTGGATGTTCAACGTCGTGGGTTACATGAATTATCGCTACTTCTTCCTTTTCTTGGGTTACGTACTTTTGGCTTGCGTGTATGGCCTCTTCCTTACAGCTGTGCCATTCGTTGAACAGGTAGATCCATCCTATCCCTATATTCTAGCCTCCTATTTGTACCTTGTTCTTCTGCTGTTTGTCATCCTGCCCACCCATGATGTTCAGAATCTGCCTTTCCTCTTGTGCACGTAATTTGTGGAGTTTATTCTGCGATTCTATTGACATTCTCCCATTTCCTCGGACTGCATGGGGTGTGACGTACCACATATTAGGTGCGCCGAAATCACGCGCAAGGGGTGCGCGGTGTGCGCGGTCGTAGGTTCTCTGCCGAATCGGCTCTGAGCTACACTTTTGTGCTTGCCCTGAGCATGGGCATAGCCGTAGGCCTGCTCTTCTTTTGGCACGTGTACCTGGTGCTGACAGGCCAAACCACGATAGAGTTTTACGGCAACCAAACCAAGGCCTACCGCGCTCGCCTCCGAGGTTTGGCCTACCGCAACCCTTACGACGCCGGCTCGGCCCTCGCCAACTGGCAGCGCGTTTTCGGAAAGCAGCACCCGCTCATTGCCGTTCTGCCGAGCCGCCGTCCGCCGCATTGCCGCCCTTGGTTAGAGCATTCCGACGCCACCTCGAGCGCCATCAACAACGAGCATATTGTGTAAGTTTGCGCACAGGGAGCATTATGTTGGTGAGGCGGCTCGCATGGGTACGGCTTCAATTACATCAAGGACTTTAAGTAGAATGCCTTGTGGACATCGAAGTGCCATGTGGATTCATCCTTCCTGTTTACCTCGCAGGTGAAAGGAGTTTAACTCGGTGTTCTTTTAAACGCACTTACCTACTGCCTATTGCCTATTCGCCTACTGTATAGACTTCAAAGTTACGAATCTCATATCTTTGAAAGACTAATATCTATGGAAAATATGATCGGTGTTTGACGTAACTAATTCAATTCTTTATATCATATACCAATCAGATATTCCAAGATATCCCATGGCCATCAGTCGCCGAGAGTTGTGAGGTCCGATGTGAGTCTACGTCTACAGCAGCACAGCCCCAGCCCGGCAGCCCGATTTTGGAAGAAAAAAAATCTACAGATGTGGATTTGCACTTCCATCCCCAAATTTATTAAGGTTCCTAGGTGCCTTAAATTTCGCATGCACTCGTGAAACGAAATCATCAAGAAATCTGCAGCTCTCTATAGCTGACGGCTATCCTTGCGATCCTGCGGTCTTCTCAATAGCTCAAAAGCCGGATCCATTGTACGTTGTATGATTATTACTGCACGTGTGGTTATATTAGCGCTGACAATTTTGAACTAAAAATTCTTCGTCATATCCTCCTTTATATTAAATGGAATTTGGTGGTTCGTTCGTGGTGGTCGTCGTTTTTTATGTACCTAGAGTACTTCTGTACAGTACAGTACAGTACCAGTCCAGTACAGTACGGTTCTGTTATACATGTGCAGTAAACAAGAGCACAACTCGGACCACGGGAAAAAGATGGGACACGAACCACGGGCACTATAAGGGAACTCATTCACGGGCATTTCAAGGCCGCGCACTAAGGTGCTAAGAACACGCACCTACTGCTCCGCAGCAAACACATTGTTCCGAAACCGCGCATTGCGCGGGCACCTGAACTTGTTTTCGTCATCACAACTCAACAACCCCCCAACAATCACCAACAACGTGACATCAGCACATCAGCACTCTCAGCACATCAGCGCCTAGCCTCTGCCCTCTACTTTACTCCTGTGCTCCTGTGCTCTCTTCTATCTAAGTAATAAGAAGCAAAAGCTACCGTTGAATTTCGCCTTCCCATTTTTGAAATAGGGCAAGTGTAGGTCAAAGCAAACAGCAGCAGGATACTAGTTTTCTCTGACCCGTGTAAGTGGACTTCATTGGAATCATGTCATCAGTCAACCTGTTGTTCGAACCGCACGTGGGCTCCATTGCACGCCGGGACATGCTTATTGAGTTCATCAAAGCTGAACTCTATCACGGATTTGCGCTTGGGCTATCGGAAACTTACGCGCCTACGATGAAACGAATTGAGGTTTTAATAGAGGAGCATCGCGCGCAAGTGAGAGAGAACCCGCTTGCTGTCTCGCGGCTGAAGAATGCGGTGCCTAGTGTAAGTTCCTTCCACACACCTTTGCCTCTAGAAGAGGCTTGGCGGCGCTACGACAACAAGTACTGTGTCTCGGCGCGGCGCACGGTCGCGCCTTCTTTCAACGAAGTGCGGCACACACTCAACTTGGCCCAGGTGATGGCTTTAGCTCCAGAGATTGAGATGGCTTGCTTCGATGGTGACCAAACACTTTATTCAGATGGCGGCAACTTTGCAAACAAAGAGCTTGCAAGCGTGCTAATCATGCTCATGGAAAACAACGTAAAAGTGGTGTTGATTACAGCCGCAGGGTATGGGTTTGATGGTTCGAAGTACGAGATAAGAGTGCGAGGCTTGCTAGATGCCATGGTGATGGCGGAGTTGTCGGAGGAAGTTATGGGGCGATTCTTTGTCATGGGTGGAGAATGCAACTACTTGCTGAGGTGCGACGCTAGCGGGCACCTGGTCAAGGTTTCGGATGCCGAATGGGAGGTGAGTCGTTTGCCTCTTTGTCATATGCCATAAAGTGTTGTTGTTATCACTGTGGATGAAGCTCTCAACCTCACCGGTGCTCTGACAGGCCGCAGAGAGTCGCTCTAGCTCTGGTAAGGTGGCAGCGCCACGGCACTGGCCGGAAGCAGAGTGCAGCGCACTCCTTGACGTCGCGGAAGAAAGCTTGCGGTCGAGCATGAGCGACTTGAAACTTCGGGCTGCTCTCTTGCGCAAGGATCGAGGCGTTGGCATCATTCCCGGAGGCAAAGCAGCGATGGAAGCAGTGCTCACTGGCCACGGCCACGACAAAATCAAGGTAGGTTGCCAAGCCATCTTTGTACTCTATAGCGCTGGTGGTAACACAGCGGGCTCTGTTGCTCGTTAAGTCAATGTGGTAAACATTATCTCACTGATATTTTGACTTTTTTTGTCTTTTGATGTAACTTCAGGCTGAAGCGTTGGATGAGGTGGTGCACCGCGCCCGAGCAGCCCTGGTGGCGAGTGGGACCCAGCTGCCCTTCTGTGCCTTCAACGGTGGCCGCGACGCATGGGTCGACGTGGGGAACAAGCGCATTGGAGTTGAAGCCATGCAGATCTTCCTGGGCTTACCGCCCCACAAGTGCCTGCACGTCGGTGACCAATTCCTCAAGGTGGAACCATGCTCACCCTCTCATTTCATTGCTGTGCGCACTTGCAACTGCATTCGTTTGAACAACAAAAAATCTTAATGACTCTAAATACCTCGCCTGTGCCACTATCTTTGGCAGACGGGAAATGACGTCGCCGCGCGCGAATCGTCGCCGTGCATTTGGATCATTTCACCGAAAGAAACTCTCAAAGTGCTCGAAATTTTGCTCAGTTTGATGGGCCTTGCAGAGGCGCCAGGCGGTCCAGAAGCTGATGCCGGTTTCTCTCCGCTCATCCGACCGCACCGCACTCCTATGCCACGAGCGGAGCTGGCGATGCCTGCCCTGGATATTTGACGAGCACGAGCTTTCCTAGTATGCAACCCCAGGCAGACAGGGGATTAAAAAAGGCTCAGAAGCATTAAGAATCCTTGTACTTTAAGAATTCTTTCGATTGAGTTTTTCTAAAGTAAAAACAGCAGCGTAGCCGAGCTGGGTCTATCTCGAACTCATGCTCTTGTTCTTGCAGCGTGCCGCTCGCCGCTTACACCTACAGCTTACAGTTACAGTGCAGTACAGTATCAGCCGTAGTATTGATTTGACAGGTAATCCCCCTGTAGTCTTTTTTTGGTTTTCTTGACGATGATTGGTCGACAACTGGAATACAGAGCCAAAATGGAACTTGCCGGGCGGATACTGCTTCTGCTCGTGCTGCTGCTACGAGGAAGTTGTGTGGTATCTCAGAGCTGCGATGCTTTCCATTACTCGTGAGTAGCTGTCTGATGATGAACAACACGCTCAAGCTCATTGTCTTCAGGACTTTAGGACCACTACACTCCTTCTTGACTCGGTCGATGTGTGTTTGTTAGGTCGGAGGATACATGTGCTGCGTGCCCAGAGCATACTCGCCGGTACCCGAGTTCTCTCAGCGACGTCACCGGTGTTTCCGTCACGCAATGCCTGTGCAAGCCTGGGTACTATTCACCGAGTGGCTCTGCAGGCGCTGCGTGCCGCAAATGCCCCGTGGGTGGCGAGTGCGATGGCGGCCTTGCGGCACCTTACCCAGCACGCGGATATTATGGGCTAGTTTCTGTGTCTCTACCAGCCCCCGAGGACCCTAACTTTATCTCATGCCCTCATTTGAACTCATGTGCGGGCGGCACGAATTTTACTTGCGGTGAGGGCTGGCAAGGGGCGCGATGTGCAACACCAGCCGGTGGCCACTTTGGTATGGGGCCCCTCTCAGTAGAATGCCCTCGGAGTCTTGACTTAGACACCCTGCGTTTCGGCAGCCGTCGTACAGAGCTGTGCACTGTGTGCGTAATTGTTGCTGCATTGGCGGTGTTGTTGGTGTTGCTGCTTTTGGTCATGAGAAGCAATGTGGCGCGAAGCGAGAACACTGCATTTAGCACATGGCATTGCTTGCAGTTGCTCGCGCTCACTAGCCGTTTGGGCTTGGTCCCTTGGCCACCTGCACTTCTGGCCAGTTTACGACTGGTGGGTGACGTAGCTTTGCTTGACCTTCGCCCTCTCGCGCGGCTCGTGCTCGGCTGTGACTTCCTGCACCCAATTGGCTTGGCGGTTGGCTCGGCTGACACATTCTTTGCCGAGTGGGGGCTGAACTTCGTGGTGCTCGTTCTGGCTGCAGTGCTCGGGAGGAAGTCGCTGATGCGTCTCACGTGTGTCGCGACGCCGCTTGTTGCTCTAGCTGCCTTTGAGACGTTGAGCTGTCAGCGCTTTCCTGACGGCGTCTCGCGGCTCAGAGCTGCGCCATCAGTAGAGTGCTGGGCTAGTAACGACAGTTTGCACGGCGTTGCGGCCATTGTTGCCTACGCACTACTAGGCCTACTCTTCGTGGTACTTGCGGGCATGCTCTGCGGGTCCAATCATTCGCGGGCCAGGGCACTCGACGTGTTCTGGCTTTTGGTCGTTGCTGCCGGTGTCACTTTTGGGGCAGACGACCCCACCGAAGTCGCCGTTGCGCTCGCAGTCGCCTCTAGTATGAGGCTAGTATGGGGCTATCCTCGCCAGCGCAGTGCAGCTAGCCATAGCAGTGGTAGCAATTTGCCCAGTGCCCTACGCCATCTGGCTGTGGCTGCTTTTGCCCTCGCGAGTTGGGCTCTGCTGAGCGAGGGGTCGGAGCGCGCTGGCCGTGGGAAGCACTACTGGACGACGAGTGCCGGCCTCGTGGAGTGGTCAGCTGTGGAGTGGGGTGCCATCGCGGTAGGGGTGATAGCGTTTGGGGTGCCGACACTGCAGCTGGGTGTGATTGAGCCGCTTCAGAGTGGCTTGGGCAGGCTGCTGGTGTTGGAGGAGGCGCGGCAGGCCACGCGCACGAGGGACGCTCTCAGCAACTTCGAAAGCGTTCAATTGGTAGTAGTGCGCTGCGACGGTCTCCTTGCTTCCAGCAGCCACTCGAAGAAGAAGAAGGGCAGCAGTCGAGCTTCGGCGGCCCTGCGCGATGCAAACCCTCGGCTCGTGATCACGGCCGTGACGCCGGAGGGCACACCATTGGTGCGGAGCAGCGGCCGGCTCAACAGCCGCGTGTTGAGCTTGAGTGCGCTGGACTTGCAGCCATCAGTCGCCCACTGCTTGACGTATTGCCTGGCAGATGACAACGATTTGCAGGGTTTTGGGCACCAGGGCCTCAGTGGGGCCGCGTGCTTCACTGTAGAGCTCGTAGACTTAACGCAAGACGGCGTGGACGAAGTGGTGTGCCGCGGGAGTTTTCGCATGTCGCTCGCGGAGGAAGGCCAGGTCTCCGTCTCGGTGCCGCTGCGCACTACTCCACGCGCGTGGGCGAAGCGCCATGGCGCGGGCACCGTGGTGCTGTCGTGCGTGTATTCGGTGCCCGGTGAACTCCTCGCAGCTCGGCGCCAGTTCAGGCGCCACCCTGTACTGCGAGTGCTGCAGCGAATGTGCTGGCCGAGTTGTGCATCTGTCGTAAGCTGGTGCCGCGGCGGCTGCTGCCACAAGAAGGACAATGGAAGCAGCAAAGCGGTTGCAAAGGCAGTGCCACCCGTCTCTCAGGCTACCACGGTGTTTGCTCCGCTAGCGCTAGCGCAGCACGCAGCGCACGAAGACAGAATGCCACAAGACCAACGCACCCTCCGAGCAGCACTCCAATACTTGCAGCCGCGCATTGCCAATGCTTTCGCCAACTCAAGAAGTACTATTTGTAATCGTGACGCTTCTACTTCTAAACCCGCCACTGCCGCGGCGGCGTCCTTAGTCGACGTGGAGGCTCGATTCATGGATATGGTGGGAGCGGAAGCAGAAAGCGAAGAAGTGCGCGCTGTCTTGCACAAATTTCTCGCCACTCTCAATGAGTCTGCAGAGAACCTTGGCAGTAGCGAAGCTGGTAGCAGAGGCAGTAAAAAAGCTTTCCTGCATTCGCTGCCAGTGGACGGCGCGTTTCTGATTGATTGGTTAGTGAAATGCCGAGATCCGCTGCTGCTCGACGCTGCACGAGACTTGTTCAGTATCTTGCAGAGCTCCTCTAGTTCTTCGTGTTGCCTGAACACATCTTTGGACCTCGAGCCTCCGCCTGCGCCGCGGCGCGTGCACGCAGGCAAAACCCCTGAGGAAGAGGCTGCGGAGATTGAGCTGTTGCGCGCCGGGTGGGCGGCAGAAGCAGCTCAATTGGATGCGCGCCGGCGGGCTGCTGAGGAGGAAGGGCGCGCCGCACGAGAGTCTAGTGTTGCGGTTCAGAGACAGCCCAGAGGAACAACGGATGAAGCAGCAGCAGCTGGAGCCGGCGCTCCTGCCACATACGAAGAAAAGAGTAGCCCAGAAGAAGCTGCTAGCGAAGCACCACCGCCGGCGCGGCTGCAGGCCAGGTTACAAGTCTCGCGTTCATCGACCGCCGAGGATGACGCGGCCAGCACTAGTTGGCCCCACATCGAGTCTCAACTTCGGGACGCCAGCCACGCCACGTCAGCATGGTTTGGCAGCATGTTCAATGCCCTAGTAGGCATAGCGCCATTACCTCCACCGCCGCCAGGGGAAGAAGAGCGCAGTCCAGGTTCGTTGCCATCTGGGTGGCCTCCAGTGCAGTCGCCGAGCAGCGTTACAGCTGAGTTGTAGGAGCTGACGTGTAAGCCATTTTGAGAGGTGGCTTCAGCAAGCAGCAGGGAAACACTGAAGCTGAACTCACTGCATTCGAAACCTTCATGTACACTAACGCGCCATAATACATAATTTTTGTTACTAGTTCTACACTGCCGAAGTAATAAAGCGAGTTCCATGCCTTCTGTGGTTATGTGGTTAATAAAGAGTAGACAGTAGACAGTCCCGATATCGATATCCGACATAGCAACTATAGCGGCTTTTGGGGTTGGGGTTTAAAGGCGCCATGCGATTTGCGATGGCGCATGGTTTTAAAAAAATAAGCAATGAGTTATGGCATGAAACTTAGTTGTTTACAAGTGGCAAGTGAGATTTGAGATGAAAGCGGAATGTGAAATTGGAATTGGAATTGGTATGAAATCCTTTATTCCAAATACTAGAATTTAAGTTGCTGGGGTTTCTGCGTCAGGACTAGGCGGACTACACACTTCAATTTAAGAGAAATATTCTAATTATTTTTGAATGTTGAGTAGTTAAAAACATCCGCCATTTCCATATAGATACTGGTTGCCGTGCTTCTATTGATGTCAAATCCAATAAGAATAGGGACATAGTCACAACAATGAAAATTTGCCGCATCTATCTGTACACGCCGACCTGTCTGTTAGTCACAGAAACTTCAGTTTCAGCCAAATAGAATTCCGTTTTTCAATATTTCCTGATGCCTAAGGGCGTCTCAAGTTTGCGCTGGTAGCCATTCGTCTGAGTGTCAAAAGAGCGACAGATTTACCCTGGCGGCATCATTCGTGTCAGTGACTTCTTCTCCAGGATAGACCTCACCCTGCTCGGAAGAAAAAAAACAATCGAAAGATGCCAAGAAATCAAATTCAAAGAAGTGTTGAAGAAAAGAGAATAATCGAGTGGTCGAAATTGAGAATACTTGCACAATACCCCTTTACAGTTCAAGCGCTTGCGTGCACGAACCGCATTCCGATGAGGAATTTCCTTATGATCACGCCCTCCACTAGATGGTCCATGGTTGGTGAGCGAAATCTCTTCATCATCATCGCTCTCTACCTGAGCTGCTGCAGAGCCTACACGCCCAGCGTTTGCACCTGCTTGGGCTAAATGGGAGAGAGCAGCAGCTGTAACTGGTTCGGAAAGAAGGGCGTCGTGTTGGCTTGAAGACCTTCCGAACTCAATGACCTCTTCTTCTTCTTCTTCTCCGTAGTCTTCTTCTTCGCCTCCGTAGGCCTCTTCAAACTCATCCAAGTCACTCAAATTGCCTCCGTGCTGGCTGAAGCCTGCAAAAGCACCGAACTCCCCTTTTCCCCGGCTCAACCCGGCTGTGCTTGGCTGATCATCCGCTGCACCTCTTCCATTGCTGCTAGCAGCATCCTGATTCCTCAACGCCCCAGTCGTGTCATCTGTGTCACTTGCAGCTTCATCCTCAGCTGCTCTGCTATCGGCCGCGCTGCTGGCATCCTTTGGCCCTTCCGCTGAGGACTCCGCAGCACTGGCAATCCCAACCGAGGGCTTTTTCGGTTTGAACCATGTGGTCTTGTGAGTGAAGGTGTCATAATAATACGTGTCTCCACTCTCAGGGTCAACGGCGCTCAACCATCCGGGGGGCAAATCGCCGCCCACGCCATCGCATAAACCCTGAATCTCCACAAACGCCGCCGCGACCGCACTCGCTTCTGTTGCCGCCTCGTCTGTGCCGCCACTACTGCCGCCACCGCCACCACTGCCACCACCGCCATCACTACCATTGCCACCGCTTACCATAGGCGGTGCCTCGAACACGGCCCTTAAAAAAGTGCCCGCGGCATCATAGATGTGCGGAGGCCGAGGAGAATTGTGCCCGCCACGGAAAGAGACCTAGAAGTATTGCATTAGTGTTAGAGAATCGCCATTAAGTCAGTGAGACGAGTACATTGGAAGCATATCACAGGAGCACATGAGTTGAGCCGCACAAACCTGCATGGAAGGCCCGCTCCATTGCTCATTCATCGCAGCCCCGTGTTCGACTGGAATCATTTCATCATGGTCGGCAGTGACAAAGAGAGCAGGCATTGCGGCGCTCGAGCACCCTTTGATCGGCTCTAATTTGTACACGTCCGCCCCGGTGCGTTTTTTCACCGACGAGCGCACCATGGACAGCACCGTTTTCACGGCAATGCGAGGAATTCTCAGGGCCCCTTTCTTTATTAAGTCGTCTACGAGCCTGGGGAAACTGCAAAAGGGCGAGTCGAGCACCAGTGCGTCCGGGCGAATCAGGGCGTACAGAGGAGCTTGCGCGAACAAGAGAGCGGACACGGCCCCCATGCTCCGCCCCCAAAGAGCGACGCGATTTATGCCATGCTCCAAATGTAAATACTCCACGACCTGTAAACAAGAGCATTCAAAAGCATATAAGTATTCTAGGAATCTTCTAGGTATAACATTGGCATACTTGAGACCACGTGTACACTACGTGAAAGCGCAAGCTATCATGGAGGAGGTCAACAACACATTAGATTTGGTGGATGAAAGAAGAGCCAAGCCGGCTGACGCAACTATCAAATCGCACCGAGGCAACGTCGTGGTGCTCGTGCCAACCTAGTGTTACATATTCGCCGTCCGAGAGACCAGACCTATGCAAATCATGGCGCACCAAATAGTTATGATTGAAACATTGGCCCAGCATGATATGAGTCAAGTAAGAGAGGTGGGAACCGCAAGGCGGCATGACTGCACTGGCACAATGGGTGGCAGAGTCAAGAGTAGTAACCGATTCAGCGAAATGTGTGTCACATTTGTGGTGACAGCTTATTCGGTACAATACTGAAAAGGGGCATGAATATCACTGACCCAGAGAAGTCGAAAGCAACGAGAACAGCACCTAGCGGTGCCACGGTCTCCAGAACCCCCGTTCTTGTAGCATCCACACGACAAGAGCTGTTTCCGTGAAGGTAAATCACCGCGGTCGAGGTTGCATTTTCCTGCGCGTACTCACCCTCATCGCCCTCGTTCTCTGCGCTTGCTGCCGTGGCTTCTTCACCGGCAGAAGCACTCTTATTCTTTTCTGTAGCACAGCGCCAAATAGAACCCTGTAGCACCTTCCCCTCGTAGTTTGGGATAGCAAAATCTTGCCGAGCTACGTTGATACCCGAATCGAGCTTCAGTAATCTAGGGCCTAAGTCATGCTTCACACTATACCGGCTCCGCGGAGGGCGAACTACCGCGCACACCAAGCTTTCATATCCCTCGCGCAGCTGCTGCATTTGGCTCGGTCTTCTCTTGGCTGCGGTAGGTGACTCTTTTGCCCGCGAGCTGCGCGGCTGCTGCGCTGCCCCCGGGCTTGACGACTCCTTTTCTGCCGCTGATGGCGACGAACCATACATCCAGGCCATGCTAGGCAGGGTTGGCATTGCTGGCATGGTCATCCATGAGCCACTACTCGAAACTGAACCCCGCCTCGCGGTATCTAGATTTCGCAAAGATAGGCATCAAGCATGTGAGCGCTCGTAGACCTCAAACTAAAAATGCACGCACCCAAATAACTGCCCTTCCATTCGCTACAAGTGACATCAGCCTGTCCTGTTTACCTGGGTCCTGAGCCATTGCTTTATCGATGGTCGAGGCGGCTCCTTCGCCCCCCGGCCAAATGGTCTCTAATCTTTATGCCGCTGTCGTGCTGTCGTGCTGTCGTTCTTCAGTCGTTCACAAGTTCGGGTGCCCGCGCGATGCGCGGTTCAGGTGCAGTTAGTTCGGTGCGGAGCACCGTGCCCCCTTAGTTCGCGGCCTCGAGGTGCCCGTGGATGAGTGCCTCGTGTAGTGCCTGTGGCGCGTGACCCTTTTTGTGCCCGTGGTCCGCTTTCTTATCTACAGCACATGTACGTACAACAGAACTGTACAGTACAGGCTGTAGTGCAGTACAAAAAGAGAGGGCGGACACCAACGAACGAACGAACGAACGAACCACGAACGAAATTCCATTCAATAGAAAGGATGTGTACGGCGCGGCTAAGCAAACAAATAAACGCCATTCAAATGTTTCAAATACGTAACTAAATAGGCCGATATCGTAAAATGCTCCTGCAGATTACAGATTAACTTACAGACTGCAGGCTGCAAGGAGAGAACTGCGGTCTCTCATTTCTGGTGCTCGGTCGTTCGCGATTTAGTTGTAGTTCGTGTCCGACCTCGGAGATCGGAGAAGCGAGAAGAGATGCCAGGCTTCCTTTAACTGGCCTTCTGGAGCGAATTTCAGTTCCTAGTTCGTTCTTCCTTCTTCCTTGCCTCTCTGTGCTCTGTGACTTCAGAATTATTTTTCTTTATATTTTCTGAAGCGCCAATTAGCAATTAAAGCCCCCTTTCACTAGACAAGGACCTAGAGGCCTAAAGGAGAGTTCGGCTACCTGTGTTAAATTTGGGTTATTAGGTGCCACACCTACACCTAGAACAATAAACCGAGTGGCTAGAGCACCGGGCGCGCCTGTGGGCTGTCGGTCCATTCGACCAACTCGTTTGAAGGCACCCAAGCACCCCCCTTCATGCTCCTGCTTCATATTCCAATAAGTACACGGGCGCATCACTCCATCGTTTTCCTCTTGTCACACCAACGAAGGTGCAACTATTCAGCGCACGGCCACTTTTACGTGTACATACACCGTGTCGTAAAAGATTATGGTAGATCAAGCTGATTAGTTCAGTCAGTCCCGAGCTTGCTTTTTCATCAAGAAATTGATGCCGGGTCCAAAGGTCCGTCAAATCTTGAAGTACTCCGTGACTTCTTGATGAGAATTGCGAAGTATACGGCCTTGCACACAAACGCGATAGCAAGTAAGCATGCAATGTCTTCTCCATAAGTATCCTTCGAGCTAAAAAGTTCGTAAATGTTCCCAACTGAGTCCAAGATTGTTTTACCATCGGCGCCAAAGCAGAGTACATCGCTCGTTGTACATTCGGGGAATGTATTGTCAATGAATTCAACGTATACCATACTACGAAGTGCATTTTTCAGTGGGAAAGTGTAGTAAAATAATTTAAATGGCCAATGAATGTCATCACGAGGAATGAATACGCCACAGAACAAAAATCCGGAGAACCAGCACCCCATAAATTGCATCATGCCCAAAAGAGGATTTTCAAAAGCCACGGACAGGGCCTGAGCCAAGGATTCCCAAGCGTAGATTGAAACTGCCCAAACAAATACGTTGGAAAAATAGTGCGGCAAGTAGAAATCAGAAATGGCGTAGGCCGGAATCGTCAATGCAAATATCGCAAAGATAAACATGACTGGAATTTCGAGAAGCGACTTCGCAAACAAGTAGCTTTCGGGTTTCACCATCCCATTTTTTATCTCTTTGTGAACTGATTTATACTCTGCATTCAGCGCAAATACAGCCACAACACCCATGTTTGCTGCCACTCCAATATACCATATGCACAAGTACATGCGGTTGAAAACTTGGTCTTGTTCAAGTTGCCTGGCTTCCCAGTACACAAGCGCGAAGTAAACGTTCGCTACGAGAAAAATCATAGCACGGCCAATATAAAACACAGGGTCGCGCGCGCTCAGCAGAGCGTGACGGTAGAACATTACAAAGCTCTCGTGGCACATGCTTCGATTTATACCCGTGCCATCGCCAATGAAAGTAGATTCTGGCTCAATGATCTCGAAGTGTTTGTTGACAAGGTCTCGTTTGACTGACCACGCGATCAAAATTTTGTTGACTTCAGATTGTGGAATGAAGTCTGCGTTGACTAAATCCAAAAAGAACTCTGCCGGGTTTGTGTTCTCATTCATAGGCCAACCGAGACTGCTGAAGTAATCTGCCGCATCTATAGCCGTTCCACAATAAGCCTCGCGTCCACCCGAAAGTAGCATGACTTGATCAAAGTTTTTGTAAACCTTCGATGAGGGCTGATGAATAGTCGCCACAATAATCAAATTTGACGAGGCAGCCAGATCCTTGATCGCGACCATGATGTTAGCAGCCGCAGCAGCGTCAAGCCCTGAAGTTGGCTCGTCCAAGAAAATGAGTTTCGGTTGCTTAATTAGTGCAATAGCAATGGACAAGCGGCGCTTCTGGCCACCTGACAGGCCCTGCATGAATTGGTTCCCGCAACGTGTGTTCTTACAGCTGTCAAGGCCCATGGTACCAATGAGGGCATCTACTTGGCCCGCAACTTCAGCCGCAGGTTTGCCAAGGTAGAGCTCGGCAGCAAACATGAGGGTTTCGCGGCATGTGAGAAAGGCCCAGTGAGCATCTTGCTGTTGCACGACGTAGCAGTGATTGGTGAATGCCTGAGTGGTCATAGGCTTGCCGTTCAAGGTCACAGTGCCAGTGGTTACACCACCGAACGCACTGAGGGTGAGGGCCTATTAGAAAGACCCAGCAAGATACGCAATTTAAGCAATAGAAAAAATGGAATCGTTCGTTCAAAGGTGCTCAAGAAGGGTTCAGACATCGTTCGGGTCCTGATACATAATAAAAGAAGGCCGAAAAGTAGAGGATTGAGTGATCATAGAAAGACCATGAGAAAACTAACATTTATCAGCGTTGTCTTGCCTGCGCCACTAGGACCTGCTCAGAAGATAAATGTGAGGACGATGTGCGAAAAAAAGGGATGGATAAGCGGTTACAACACTAACCCATGATGGCGAGCACATGGCGAGATGTAACAGTTGTGCCAATGCCCTGGAGAATTCTCTTTGGTTCGCCTCCATTAGTTTTAGATGGCACTGAAAAGCTAATATTTTGAAAAGAAAACACAGAGTCGGCCATCGTCGTTTCTGAGGCATACTTCAATTTCTTGGCCTCGTCGAAGGTGAGATTGTCCTTGACGAGCTTCGGCATGGTCCAAGATGTAAATAGCAATGCTCAGGAGAATTGTATGTGGCTGCCTTGCCTGAGGCTTCGCAATCTCTACGAAGCAATACAGGTAACGACTTCGAAAACTCTTATATAAAAATAACTTGAGACTAGCTTAATGGAGCTGTCGCTGGTTAAAAAATGT
>Ga0307931_1001438_pt1 | contig 15612 bp, 12 predicted proteins | sample OrgLakmetageno47_FD_201816 | JGI IMG/M metagenome (GOLD analysis project Ga0307931, IMG submission 201816) | Saline water microbial communities from Organic Lake, Antarctica - #47 | ecosystem: Environmental > Aquatic > Non-marine Saline and Alkaline > Saline | place: Antarctica: Organic Lake... | reverse complement strand
CACGGACGGCAACTTTCCCGTCAATCCGAGCCGCAACTGCTCCCACAGGCCTCGAACCGCGGCAATCACAAAGGCGAGAGCGCCTCGCAGCCCACTCTGGCGGCTGGTCTCTCGGACCAGGGCCGGTTTGGACAGCCGCTTCGCCAACAACTTGCGGAGCAGGAGCGACCCTTCGCGCGCGCTGAACCACCCGCCGAGGAGCAAAATCAGCGACGCAAGCACCCGCGCTAGGTCCTCTGGTTGCGACGCAAGGTGCTTAGCGCCCTTGCTCAGGGACCAAAACGCCAGCGCAATTGCGTCGCGCGCGCGCTCCAGGGCCTCTTCGCCCTCGGCTCGAATGGCCCGTAATTTTACGTCTTCGTTGAGCCGGGCCAGGGCCGCGTCTTCGGCGGTTTTCGCAACGGCGGACTCAAGCTCAGTCGAAAGCACGTCTTGCAGCCGTGCTCGCTCTACTTTGGCCTGAAATGGAAATTTAGAAAGAGGCGTAGCGAGAAGCAACAGTGAATTAATCGAGGGGAAGCCAGAAAAAAGACAAAAAGACACATAACATACGTGTTCGTAAGGAAAACGAGAGAGAGAGACAATCACATATTTTAAAAACTAAAGACCTTTTTATGGCAAGCTATCATTATATCATGCAGGATGGCACTTATTTGTTTATCATTCCCACAACACACACCTGTGCATCGATCAGTTCAAGTTCTACGCGGCGGCGGTGAAGCTCAGCAGCTCGCGTGGCGTTTTCCAACTTCTCAATCTCGTCTTCTGACGCGCGCCTGTTCAGTAAAACATACAGCTGCACGTTTCGAACAACTCATACAATCACCAGGAAATAGAGTGAAAGAGAAAGTTATAGATGCGCATTGGAAGTTCATAAGGTCGTAATAAAAATGACACCCGAATGTGCACGCTTAAGTACCTGAGAGCAAAGTCGCGTGCAGACGTTTGGTCAATTTCTGCGGCATGCTTCACGCTCAGCCTTGCTTGGGCGGCCGCTAATTTGTCGTCCCATTGGGCCGCCACGAGAATCCCCAATTCTCGCTTGGTGGTCGCTACGGTTTCGTAGTGGTTTATCCACGCTTCTGTTGCGGTGCGGTCTTGCCGCCGTTGAGCTGCCGTGCGCCAAGCTTGAATAAAAGAATGGCCAGTCGCCCTCTTGTTGGACGCATTGGGGAGGCCAATGGCGAGCGTCCCACCGTCAATGGCCAAACCCGTAGCGGACAGAGCCGCACCGGCCCGCGCGTAGGTGTCGGCGGCTTTTGCCGACAAATGCCGAGTAGCGTGCTTGGTGGCGCCCTGCATGCGGTCCAGGAGCTGAGTCGCCGCCAGCGCGTGCATGAACACTACCGCCTGCTCCACGACCCGCACGCTCTGGGGCTTGCCATTGTTGCCGCCATTACCGGTGCTCGGGCCAACGGGCAAGAGCCGTGTCCGCACGAGCTCTTCGGAGTACAGCGGCGCCAGAGCAGCTTCGGCGTCACTGGGGAGCGCGCCCAAGCGGTACCGGTGGTCCACCGTATCCAGCGTGAACTGAAACCGTTTCAAAGGCACCAGAGGCAGCGCGGCTAAGCTCTTCTTAGGGTCAAAAGAGGGGCCATCGGATATTTCGGCAAATGCACTCCAGTCTATGCTCGTGCTGTTGCTGTTGCTCAACATGCTGCTGCCACTATTATCATAATTGCCACTCGTGGCTGAGACTACGGTGCCAGCAGGGCCGCTAGTTGAGACAGCTACGGCGGCAGCTTCAGCAAATTGGCTGGCTTCTGCCTGTAACCGTACAGCATCAGCCCGCGCTGCTGCTACCACCTCGCTAGCTTTCTTTGCCGCTGATTCTGCTGCCGCTTGAGCTGCCACCAATTCTGCTCGCCTCTCACTGTCCAGGCGATTGGTATCTGAAGAAGCGTCTTCCTTCTTGCTCTCGTCAAGGATGGGCTCCCCGTCAGCAGAAACTTTCACCAAATTGTCTTGGCGCACCAGCTTGAGCTTTTGATTAGGGTCGTCGAGCTTCACCGAATAAAGACCTGAGGTGGCGTTGTGCTTGACGACTGCGCCTAACAGACCGTTCAAATGCGCAGCAGAAACGAGCCCACTGAGCTGCACCCGTGCCCCGACAGCACTAGCACCCCACCCAGACTCAATATCAATTGTGTTCGTAGTGGCTGCAGCTGCTGTTGCCTCAGCTACCGCAGATGCCGCAGTAACCGCTTCAGCCGCCTTGCCAGCAGCATCAGCTTCGGCTGCAACAGCTTTCTTCTCAGCTTCTGCGGCTGCTTCCGCGGCCTTTACAGCAGCTTCTTGGCTAGCGGCGGCTTGTGCTGCTTGTGCCGCTGCGGCAGCTTTTTTGGTTTCGCCTTCTTGGGCCTCAGGGGACAATGCCAGCTGTGGCAAGACTGCGCCTTCTTGAGCTGCCGCCAGCTCTAAAGCAGCGCGGGCCGCGGCTTCTCGTCCCGCCCGAGCAGCGGCAGCGCGCGCCCGGCTGGCCGCTTGGGCAGCGTCAGCAGCTGCGTCCGCTTTCCGCGTGTAGGCAGCATGGCGCTCAGCCGCCGCGGCGGCACTCTCTTCGGCAAGCTTTGCCCGGGCTGCTTGTGCTGCAGAGGCCCGGTCGTTCGCTGCCTGGGCCAAGCTTGCGTTCCCCACCGCTTCCGCTTGCGTCGTAACCAGCGCGGCGGCTTGCCGGTACGCGCCCAAGTCGGCCTGCGCAAGCACAGCGCGCTCGGCCCAAATGCGCTCTTCCATCTCTCGGCGGTGCGCTTCTGCGCGCTGCCACGACGCTTCATCGGCCGCTTTCCGCGCGTCTTCCGCCAACACTTCGGCCGCCGCTGCTGCCTTGGCCGCTTCCCGGTCTATTTCAAGCTCGGCTTCTCGCAAGGCGTCGGCTTCTGCGAGCGCAGCAGCTTCGGCCTTGAAACGCTGGTCTGCGTCGGCTGCTTGAGCTTCAAGCGTGGCCATCCGTTGCTCGTAGTCCGCTTCCAAATCCACTTGCTCGCCCGCAAGAAGGCCCGAAGAAGAAGAAGAAGAAGAAGTCTCGCTTAGGCCTAAAAATGCTTGTGCGAAGGCAGGAGCTTTTAGAGCTGCCTCTGACGCAGTGTGGAGGTGCTCCACTACAGTAGCGCGTGAAGTAGTTGCCCATTCCTGCGCCATCGTTGGTAGCGCCACTGCTGTGGCTTGTGCATTCACCGCCCATTCCTGTGCCATAGTAGGTAGTGCCACTGCGGTGGCTTGTGCACTGCTTGCCAATTCCTGTGCCCGAGATGGTAATGCTGCTGCGGCATCTCGTGAAGTAACCGCCCATTCTTGCGCCCGAGAAGGCAGTGCCACCGCTGTCGCTTGCACACCGACTGCCCAGTCTTTCGCGCGCGATGTTATTTGACTCGGCAACTCCGTAGCACGAGCCCAAGAGGCGCTAGCCGTGGCTATAGTAGCGTTGACTGTCCACTCGTGAGCTGCGCTCGCTTGAACTTTAAGCCTGGCCGCGCTTGACTCTGCAGTATATGCCACAGTGGTTGCTGCCTCAGATATAGCAGCGACATACAAGTCAAAAATGCTTTCAGTTGCAGGCGGTGGTGTTGCCTCGGCAGCTTCAGCTGATAAAGGCACGGATTCATTATCAGCAGCTGCAGCTGTAGCGGCCGTAACTTCAGCAGATTCCGATGCCGCTACCACGGGAGGCTCAGGCCCATATTTGGCAACGAGGCCAGTGAACGCTTTGGCTCGGCTGCTAGAAGAAGCCCCAAAGCGAGCTACCACTTCATCTACACCGGCTACTTTGGCGGCTAGCCCATGAAAGGTGTAAAAGGCGATTAGCCGATCTTTGAACGCCAGCTTTTCGGTCTCGTTGTCTGAAGTTGCAGCCGAGTCAGTCGCTTTAGAAGCAGGATTTGATGTTGCTGCTGCTGCTGCTGCATCTGCGGCTTTCTTTGCTTCAGCTGCTTCTTTTTCTTTTGCAGCGGCCTTTGCTAGGCGTGTGGCCTCTGCCTGGGCTTGGGATTCGGCAGCGGCTGCTTGCGCGGCTAGAGCGGCAGCCTCGGCTGCTTCTGCCGCTGCAGCTGCTTGAACTAAGGCATCGGCCTCCTCCTGAGCCCATGCTTTGGCATTTGCTTCCTGAGCAGCGCGTTCTGCTTCTTCCTCGGCAGCTGCCTTGGCCGCATCTTCCGCTTCTTGCTGAGCCTGAGCCTCTAGTGCAGCGCGCTCAGCAGCCTCTGCGGCCGCCGCTTCGTCGGCAAGCTGCTTCTTGTAGTCAGCTGCGGCCTGCAGCGCGGCAGCAAGCTCAGCTTGAGCCTCGGCGTCAGCTGCTGCCTGCGCCTTGGCAGCTGCTGCGGAGGCAGCGGCATCGGCGTGAGCAGAAGCCTTTTCCGCCTCGTTGTCGGCACTCCTGCTAGCAGCTAGCGCCTGTGCCAGCGCGGCGGCTTCTGCTTCAGCGCTGGCGGCTGCCATTGCCTCGGCTGTGGCGGCCTGTGCACGCTCGGCCGCTAGTCGTGCGGACTCGACCTGTGCTGCAGCCTCTGCTATGGATTCCGGTGGGAGGACACTCGCCGCTAATAGAGCATCCGCCTCTTCTTCTGTCATTGAATTCGTAGCAGTTCCCTCGTCATCAGTATTTACTGCAGCCATTGTTTGAGCAGTAACCTCAGCCAAAGACGCAAGTGGAATAGCACTATCATCAGCGTCGGGTAAAGGCGGCGAACTAGCGGCTGCTTCGGCTGCGGCGGCAGCTTTAGCCAGGGCAATCTTTTCTTTTACGGTAAGTTTACCGGGCGTTGCGAAAGCTGTTGCTGCTGCAGGAGCTGCTGCCCCACCACCGCCGCCGCTAGAACCACCAGCTGCTGCGGCGGCCTTTGCCCGTGCGATTTTCTCTTGCACCGTTTCCTTGGCCCGAGGGGCTTCTCCAGCCGTTGCCGCCGTTGCAGGAGCTGCACCGGTCGTGGCAGGGGGTTCGGTCGTAGCTGCCCCCGCAGCAGCAGCTGCCTTGGCCATCGCAATCTTTTCTTTCACGGACAAGCCCGCCGCCGTTGGAGCTTGCGTAGCACCACCACTAGAAGCAGCACTCGGTGGAGCATTCTTGCGAGCAGCAAATTTCGCTTTTACAGCTTCTGCTCGCATTTGCGCCGCTGCGTCATTACTGGCATCGCTAGCACCTACGCAAAGTGACTAGGGGAGTCAGCATAAGACTTTAAATTCGAGTGTTGAAAGAAAATATTTTTGAGAAGGTAAGCCAAATGGTGTAATATTGACAATCATCTCTTTACCTTCTATTGGAGCATCAGCGCCGGCTAAATTGTCGAATATATTGGACGCTCTTGCTTCTGCTGCCTCTTGCTCAGCTCGCACTCGAGCTATTTCTGCCTGCTGTGCCGCAGCAGCTGCCTCTTCGGCTTCTTTCTTCACACGAGCCTCTTCAGCATCTTTAACTGCTTTTGCTGCTGCCTCTTGCTCAGCTTGCACTCGAGCTAATTCTGCAAGCTGTGTCGCAGCTGCTGCCTCTTCAGCTTCTTTCTTCACACGAGCCTCTTCAGCATTCTTGGCCTCTAAAGCTTCTAGTTCAGCAACTTCAGCCTCGAATCGCTCGAATTCTTCGAGTTCTGCCTGTAATTTAGCGGCTGCAATTGCTGCATCGTCCTAGGATTAGAGAAAAGATGAAACCGTTAGTGAGTGCGACCTTCAGCTAGGCCTAGGAAGAAAAACATCATTACAGACGAGTACCTCTATTTGTGAGACGGTATGCCTTAGTCCTATCGCGAGGATGCACACTCCAGTGGATAGCCGCATTGATCAAGAAGGGGCCCTTGCGAGGCTGTTAGGACGAGGTAAGTAGGAGCTTTCAAACTCAAATCTCAAATCCGGTGAACGGAGCGATTTTAAACACGTGGTTCCTAATATAGTGAGAAATAGATCAACGTAGTTTGATGTTTAGTACCTGCCACGACCAAAAAGTGCCTACCAAGGATTTTTGTCCGTCCGTCAGTCAGTCACTCCGTCACATCACAGACACAAAAAACCCTTGCGTGCTTGTTCTGACACGTTGTCACGTCACTGACATCAACCATGTTCTGACACCTTGTCACGTCATTGAAATCAACTACGTTGATCGTGGCGTGGCGGCGCGCACGCCGCTGCAGTATAAATTAAGGTCTCGACGTCTCGATTCTCGCCCTGACGAGAGTACTGAAACTCCACTCGGAAGTTAGAAATCCTAGCTAACTTTGTAATTATAGGTACGAATTGATGGGCACTAAGAACAAAAAAAACGGCGAAACTATTAAAGAGAATACAACTACACCACGAGGACGCTTCATAACATTTCACTTCCAGTTCCATGGATGCCTTGCCGCGACCCGCGCAGCGCTGGGTCAGCATGGTACGGGGACGCGCGCAGCGATTCCTTCACCGCCGCTTCCCTTTCCCGCGACGCCCGCGCGGCTGCGGCCCCACCGCCTGACGCCGACCCGGCCCCGCTTCGGCCGTTGCCACTGCTGGAGGGGCGCACCCCAAAGATGGAGGGCGGCATTTTCACTTTGGGAAAGCCGGTTTCCGAGGCACCACTATTACCACCATTGCTGCCGTCGTGGCCCTCGTTGTCGTCCCCAACTTCCGGTCGGCTGCCGACTCCAGCACTGCCATGGTTGCTAGCGCCGTCTCCGCTGCCGGGGCCAAGGTCCGTAGACGATGAGGGGGCAGACGAGGAGGTGCGCGTTGCAGCACTTGCCATCGACTGCTGCTGCTGCTGCTGCTGCTGCTGCTGCTGTGGCAGTGATTTGCGGCCTGTCACTTGCAAGCGCTTTCGCGTGAGGTCGTGCCACTGCTTGTCGCCAGCGTCGGCGCCCGAAGTGTATTCGCAGCCGTGGAGTTTGCGGGTTGCGTCATAGCCGAAGACAATCGCGTCGAAGTACGCGTCGTATCTGGAGGGAACAGGGAGGGAAAGAAAGAGATCAAGTAAGGGAGTAACCATTTTGAGGGTGGGGAGTTAAAGAATGCAAAGGTTGTGACCATGCAAATAAAATGAGAGAAAGATGTACTGATACTTCAAAGATGATAGAAACGGAGCAGGCGTAGCTGATAGAGTGAGATACATCACTTCAAACTTCAGGGAAACACACGCGCCAATGCAACTTTCTAGTACCGACCTGTACGAGTAAAGCTGGAGTGTTATGCCCACGTCTTCTTCCGAATGCACTAAGCGGTGGGCCATCGAGTTGTCGTTCGCGCCATCGTCTGCTGTCGGTGCTGAACTCGGCCCACTGCTCCCACTCAAGAGCTGTGTCGTCGACGATGTCTTGCTCGAAGAAGACGACGACGGCGACGCAGCTCCCTTGGCTCGTTTCTTTCGGCTGCTCTTGCTGCCGTTCCGGTTGCTAGTGCTGTGGCTGCCTGGCGGCCAGGCGTGAGAGGCGTCCACCGAATTGGGGCCGTTATGACTCGATGATGATGAGGATGAAGAAGTAGAAAGACCACCGGAGGGCATCACGACCGTAGGTCGAAGCAATGATTCCACCGAGGCGGCCACGGCGCGTTTGTCTTGCGGTGAGGCCGCTGCTGCAACGGCTGCTGCGGCTGCGACTGCTGCTTTTTTAGTGGTGTGCGCCTCAGCTGCTGCTGCTGGCGATGTTGTTGTTGCTGTGGCAGTCGTAGTAGAAGCACCGGGTACTGCTGGCAAGGAAGCTCGTGGCGACGCAGGTGCTGCATTTACACTAGTAGATTGGTTCACCTTTCCCGCTTTCTCTGGTGACTTGCGGACCATGATTGGGCTTGGCTTGCGTTGCCTCGTGCGTTGCTGATGGTGGCGACGACTATCGTGGCTATCGTTGCTGCCGCCTTCGCCTTCATCGTCATCGTCGTCGTTGTCATCACTAAAGGCTTCGTTGTCGTCACTGCCGCTGCCTTCGCTGCTGCCTTCCGCGATGGGTGGTCCTGGCACTACTTTCCTACTACTAGTAGTATTGCTGTTGCTAGTATTGTTGCTGTTGTCCGTGCTGCTGCCGTTGCGCATGGCCTCCAACAGCGCTTCTAACTCGGCACGCTCTTTGGCCACTGCGGCGATTTTCTGAGCCGCTGCGCCAGCGTCTTTGCGGCACTTGCGGTGCGCAGCAGACAACAATGCTTCGGAAGTGGCGTATGGGTCATCGCTGGCGTCGTTGTCGTCGTCGTTCGTGCCTCTTCCACCGTTATTGCGGCTGCGGCTGCTGCTGCTGCCGCTCCTGCCTTGATTTGTGGCCTTCGCTAGTGCTTCCTGCAATGCACCAAGCTCCGAGTCGTCATCTTCTTCGTCGTCAAAATCCTCGTAGACGTTGCCTGCTGTACCAGCCGCATTCTTTGGTGACAGTGCTGCGCGAGAGGCTGCGTACTGCTTCAAGAACGAAGGTTCCACCTATAATGATGAAGGGTGCATTTGCCCAAAAATAATATGACGATAAAGACACATAAAATAACAGTTGCCGCGGAATGAGACACTACTGCTCTGCAATTGTGAAAGCAGAGATTAGTCATACAACTAATGCATTTTTCTCTCTTTATTTATTTGTAATTTGAGTAGCGTGTGAGCGGTATATCTACCGGCTTCGCAAATTCAGCGTCAGCGCGCTTCTTCGCTTCGAGGCGCTGCACGCGTCCATCCATGGCTAATAAACGACTTGCCAGCTGACGGTCGTCGCCACTGCCACCTCGTTCGAAGGCTGTCAGCGCGTCATCATCGCCGTCATCGCCACCATTGTCGTCGTCGTAACGCAAGTAGCCTGCAGCACCACCGCCGCCACCAATTTGCGCTGCGTGCATGCCTTGTCGACCACCGTCCATCTTGCTGGTGAGCAGCACCTCGTTGGCAGAAGCATGCGGCTTGCCACCACTGCTGGTCTTAGGGGATTTGCTGTGGCCTTTTTGCTTCCGGAGCTTCTCTTTCAGTTTGCGGTTCTCCGCCGACAATTTGGCATTTTCGACTCGCAGGTTTCGTGTATAGGCGTCGCCTGCTTTCCCATGAGGTATGGGCGCTGCATCAAGCGCAGCCATTTGCGCGGCCACATCCGTATCCATACTGCCGCCACTGCTGCCGTTGCTCAGATCATGGTAACTGCCATCCGTAGAAATTCGGGCATCACCCCCTCCACCGCCGCCGCCACCGTACAGCGACAGAACGGCACCTGTCTCACTGCTACCACCACCCCCACCACCCCATAGTTGCGGCTGCCCCGCTGCTCTCGCTGCTGCTGCTGCTGCTGCCAAAAGCGAAGCAGCGTCTTGACCATTGGGGGCGCCCGCTGTGGCCTGCCTCAAAGCCGCTTGCAGGAGATTGACCTGCTTTTTGAGGCGGGCAATGTCGCGGTGAGCGCGCGCGAGAAGCACCGAATCGTCGACCATTTCATTGGCATGCACGCGCGCCATGACCTTGAGGGACAAGAGAGTGAAGCAAGCAAGATAGGAGAGAAAAAGACATAAGACCAACGTTGGGAAAGCTTGCGCAACAACGAAAGAGCGTGAGAGGATACGGAAGCAGCATAAAAATCGATCATAAAGGTGCAGACCTGTGGCTACTATAACCAGCTCATATATCTATAGCTGCAGTTTGAACGCTTTTTCCTTACCCGGCGGGCGCGGTCGGCGAACTTGAGGGTGGTGATGGACTCGTTGGCGTGGGAGCTGCCGGGCGCCACGCAGGCCACCACCACGGTGCGGGTGCTCCCGCCGAGGGAGTCCTGCAGGAGCCGGGTGAGCTTCGAGTCGCGAAAGGGGACATGGGTGTCCCGAGACACTTTCCCAGAGCCCACGTCGGCGAGCACGGCAATCACGTTGCCCAGGCACGACAGCGACTTGTTGATGGAAGTCAGCTCCTGGGGGGGAAATCACGCACCAGGCGCAAGGGTGCAACACGCAAGGGCACCAAATCAACGAAATACAAAGATAAGAACTGTGAGATCATATTTCACGGGTAAGCAAAGCAATTAAACGCGCTTCTTGAGCCAAGAAAGTGTATCCTCGTTTGCACATAATATTGGTGTCTTATACACAGATCGCTGCATTTACCGCAAGGTGCCGTTTGCTCATCGCCGGAGCGTCTTTCGCTACGTTCATTTTCTCCGAACCCGCCAAGTCCACAAGACTGAGCTTCGCGCGCCGTCGTGTGGTAACCATGCCAACGTTGCCGTCATCGTCGCCGTCGTCATCATTGTACGAAGCCGCTGGCTGGCGCTCAGTCGACTCTACCAAGAGTTGCAAAATGGCGTGGCTGCGGCTGGATAACTAGAATACCATGCAAGGAAAGAACAATGGTCGTGGTAAAAAGGAGGCTCCAAACTTAGCGCATTTTTTTTTTATTTGCCCAGTGCTACCAAGTGTAGTGTGCATGTAGATACCCTTCATTCTATTCTCTATCAATGAAATCTTTCTCCTTCGTTTCAAGAGTCTCCTCACCTCGTTGTATTCGGTAGCTCGCACGGCTCTCGCTTGCGCGCCGAACCTCAGCAAGGCAAGCACGTCCTCCACGGCCTCCACGCGATACGACGACAAGCCCGACACGAACAGCTCGCCCTGAGTGCCGCCCTTGCCACCATTGCCATTTGCATTGCTGCCAGGTGTTTCTCGTATGTGCAGCGCTTCGCCTTCGCCGTTCAAGGCGGCAGGGGACAGCAAGTCGTGCAGCTGCTCGTTGTAAATTTGAAGCATCGAGCAATGCACCGAATAGTGGAAGCTGCCAGTTTCCTCGCCATCATCACCGCCAACGCTATTTTCCTCGTCACTGTTACCCTCTTCGTCATCGTTACTACGGCCCTGTTTTGTAGATCTGCGAGATTTCCTGCTGGAAGCCGCGGCAGCACTGGCACTGCGGCTGTTGAGTTCTTGAAACAGAGCGTGCACGCTCCTCGGAATGACGCCCCAATCTGGGTCCGAATCCTGAGAGTCGCCGCGCGCTGCTCTAGACGACGAAGAAGAACCCCCTGCTCGGCCTAGGTCGTCTTCTCCAAGCATAGTGTGTGTTTTGCCCGCGCTAGTCTAAAGGCAGATAGAGGGTAACAGGTTGAAGAAGTGCTTTCCGCATTTTTATTTTTAATTTTCAAGCAGATGTGCATGGGATAACTAGATATAGAACCTTAGGTAAGGAAAAGGCGACCATGGTATAATTCGAGGGTTTATTTGAAGTAATTTATTGTACCTGGCCGTAGGCAAAGACACATGCTGAGACGCCTTTAGCCACGCCGAGCACTGCTGGCTTGATGCCGGTGCGCTCAAACACGTCCGCTTGCGCGCACAGCATGGGCAAAACGCAGTCGTAGCCGCATTCCAGCACAGCTTCCGAAGGGGTGCCTTCTTTGGCGATTGCGCGCAGCAAGTTTGGATTGGAAGCGTACGGCAGGGTCACAGCTACCGTTGTGGGCGCGCCGTCCGGACCAGTAACTTCGTCATCCAAGAGCGGCCGGATCCGCACCACCACAGACACGGCCTGGAATTCTTCGTCCTCATTCGAACCCACAGCAATTAAGGGATCGTCAGCAACATCGTCGACATTCTCCTCTTCAAATTCGTTTTCTCCCGTCTCGTCGACTGCATCTTCGGCCGACTCAATTGGCTCCTCCGCCATGGCTTCACTCCATTCATCTTCAAAGCCTTCCAAGGCTGAAGACATGCCTAGTGGCACTCTGGTAACAAATACTTCCTGATTATTTGAAGCTAAATTATATTCACCGAGCTTACCCACACCCGTGTTCTTAATTTGGGCCCCGTTCTAGCTTGTAGTAGCCCCAACCGTTACGCTACGGCACCGTGCCAACGACAGGCGACAGCAGGGAGACGAAGGCAGCTGTTGCCCTAATATGATAATGTGAATTATGATTACAACTAATTTTTCTTCAGCTTCAGTGCTTCAGAACTCAGAACATCACGACGAACTTCGATAGTAACTATACTGCTCTATATATCTGTACATCGCCCGTACTTATTCATGCTATGTTAAATACACGCAGATTGATATATGAACTCTGCCACTAGTTCATCTCTTAAGAACTCCCCGTCTCGATGTCCGCCCTCGACTCTCGTCATCGGCAAGTCGGCAAGCCGCAATTACGGCCACTCGGATGTGCAGCATTTCGCTCGCTCAAGACGAAGTTTTCACAGGCACAAAGCAGTACGTCCGGCACTTCGTCTCTTTTTGCGCCTTCTTGCCAGAAAACAACTTCTTCGCGTCGGAAAGCGTTGTCTGGTGGTGGTAGCCCGGAAAGACGGACGCATCAAACGGCATTTCGTCTCCTACGGCCATGCCGGTGCCGCCCGCTACTGCACCGGCTTCGTCGTCGATGCCCCACCGGTCATACGGCGGCGCGAGCTTGATCGTGATGTGTGCTTGGCCGCGGTGCGCAAGCAGGGAGCGCGCACCGCGCAAAAAATCGGCTAACACGGCGCGGTTCACGTGGGCTTTTTGCTGGCCCGTGTGGGGGAAGTTCCACACGATGCGGTCCCATTTCATGCCCCCTGTGTAGCCAGCAGCTCGCAAAGATTCCTCCAGTCTAGTTGCGTCTACAGAGTGATACATGGGCACTTTGCCACTCTCTAGCTTATTTAGGATAGCAGGGAATGTGCTGCCGTACTTCTCGAGAGTTGACGCTTTGCTGTCATACGAAGTAATGGTAAGACCAAGTGGGCGAGAACCTCGATGTTTGAAGAGGCCGAGGCCGAAAGAGAAATCGCCATCACCGAGAACTAGAACAGACTGCTTGGGGTCCACATCGTAGCGCGTCACCCGACGTGGAGCAGGTTCTTTCTTGGCTCCACTAGGATGAATGATCTTGTCCACAACGGAGCCCGGAGCTGGGGCATGTAAGGCGCTGTGCACGTTGCCGCGACCACCATTGCTCTTCGTAGCTCTTTTCTGAGTCTTAACTTTCTTTTGAATTTTCAGTCTTTGCCGTTCGCGCTTGCCCATGGTGCACGAGACACAAATGTGAGACTCCTGCCTCGACTAATCTCCAAACTTGGAGGATGTCAACAAAATAATTGCGTTGCGGAAGATGTAGTGTAATGAAGGAGATGCACAGAGTGCAACTCTGTCGGTCTAGCTAGTTCAGGCAAAACTTGCCCGAAGCTGGAAGTTCAATGCTTAGGAAGGTCACTTCTTCACTTCAGCGACAACGCGACAACCGACTTCATTCAGCACTTACTTCAGCAGCTTCCAGCTTCCAGCACTTCTTTCTTTGTTGCGTTCAGGTTCGCTCGTCCTCAAAAAGCACAACAAGAACCTCAGTGCAGATCTTTTTCGAGATATTATATTAGATTATAGCCGACGAACAATGCCAATGAGGGAAAAGCCATGAGGCGATGAGGCTACTAACAGAGACTGCACCGCTCCCTGCTTGCACAGCTGCACTGCTATTCTAGCTAGCTAGAGCCCTGGACCCGAAGCTGTTGGAGCAATATAGCAAGAGGGAGCTACAGATCGGCCTACAAGCTAGATAACGCTCACGAGTAAGCAAATTAGTTGGCTCTAGCTAGCCGAAGCTACTCTATCAATCGACTTTTTATATTTAAAAAATAAGGATGAGTGGTGCTGCCGCAAAAAAGGCTGCCAAGGCGTCGGCTGCAGCCAAGAAAAAGTACCAGCTCTTGATTTTAATATCAAATGGAATCTATTTCACGCGCTGGCTCCTTGGCAAAGGGCTCGGTTGGTTCGGTATCCTTCGATGGATAGTTTGCTTTGCGTGCCAATACACAGCTGCAATGTTTCTCTGCGAAGCGGCAGCTAATGACGCAGGGGCCGTAGAAAAGGACGCACCTCCGTCCGGTAGTCACTTCTTCGACGGGCTGTTCATCGTTACGGTTTGCCAAATGCTTGCCGCTGCTGAGTACGCTTGGCGAGGCACGGAGTCCATATGGTGGCTGACCACGGTAGTCCCAATTGGCGGCGCTTGGGTTGCCTACAACACCTACAAGGGCTTTGCTGGGTCTGGTGTGGGGGCAATGATGGGCCTCGGAGGCAAACCTAACGCTGAGCCAGACCCAGAAATGGAGGCGAAACGGAAGCGCCGGCAAGACTTGAAAATGAAGCGCGCTTCCGCTGGTGTGCGGAAGTAAAACCATTTGTGCACAAGCCAGTGCTACTCGTGAGCAAGGCATCGAGGCGGGTTTTCCCGCACAACGAAATGGAGATGCCATTCATTTCTGAGCTCTTTAAACTTAATGGAATTGCCGTTTTAAGAGAGGGGCCAGGTAGTGTTGCTTGCACCCCGAATTTTTTAGCACTTACAATAACATAGCTATAACTAAGAGCACACGGGAGTCAAGAAGAGGACAAATGCCCTTGGTGCTAAGTAATTGCGTTTCCCACTCGGGTATTTGCTTCAGCTCTTATTTTACATTTGCCGCATGCACAATACAATGTTGTACTTAACACGCGGCGATACGCGATACGCAATACACAAAACACAATGCCATTGCGATGCAGATCTCCGGGTAGCAAACTAATAGCATACAACGTCAATCAGCAGCATAATAAGGACTTCTGGCAGTCAAAAGCAATACAATCCAGATTCAACCGGTGGGATTTTCCTTTCGTTGCTCATCGCTCATCGGTTCATATTACTCGGGTTTTCAGGGCTCTTCTCCCAGAGTTTGAAGATTTTGTCTTTGTACTGCGCCATCTTCAAGCCAGGGAAATCTTCCTTCATCTGCGGTATCATGCGGTCTTCAAAGGCCGCGTGCAGGGCTTTTCGTCGCTTCTCCGGGTGGGCGTCGCCCGAAGCAGCCATACCGGCGCTGCTGTTGCTGCCACTCGCAGCTCCGCCAGCACCCTGTAAAGCAAAGCGTACGTCGTACAAAAGACAAAGATTCATTGAGAAGACGATATGATCGAAATTGAAGACATGATATCGGGGAAAAAAAAAACTAAAATGGTAAAATGGAAACGCACTGCACCTTGGAAGCGGCTTGAAGAGCGGAGAGGGCATCGTCCACGCCCGAGCCTGTGACCACTTCTTCTGCTTTAAGGTGCTCTTTCAGGCCGCTCTGGGCGCGGGAACTCGCTCCTGAAGTACCGTGTACATAATTGCAACATGAGCTCACAAAACGATGAGTGTACATTGTAAATAATACTCAGCTGAGGATATGCGAAAAATTGAGCGGAAGAAACAGAGACAGCGTGGGATCCAACAAAAAGATAAATAAACAAACGGTGTTTAGTTCAAAAAGTAAAACGCAAACTTGTCGAGAATTCAAACTGACCGCTTCCTGCGTCTTCTTCGTCAAAGAAAGTAGCACGATTTTGGTTGGGAACGAGCGGTGCTGGCGCCAGTGGGTCAGGTTTCTTCGTAGCAGCCGCAGCTTCTTCCTCGGCTTGTTTTAAACGAGCCGCTTCCTTAGCTTTCTTTCTAGCTTCGTCCTCTTTCTGGGCTTTGGTTTTTGGTGCTTTTGCCAGACCTTCACTCAGTAACGCGCCGAGGTCGTCCTTCTTTTTGATTTTCTTTGGTTTGGACTTGATACCTCCAGTTGCGGCTTCTTCTTCTGCTAGCAGTGCCGCCATTTCGAGCTTTTTTCGTAACTTTTCAGCTTCCTTCTCGGCCTCGCTTTCATCTCGTGCCGCTTTTTTATTGTTGCTACCTACCTGTAATTTCAAAGACAAAGTCGACGAATGGTATCGTGAACAAG
>Ga0307931_1001437_pt1 | contig 15620 bp, 9 predicted proteins | sample OrgLakmetageno47_FD_201816 | JGI IMG/M metagenome (GOLD analysis project Ga0307931, IMG submission 201816) | Saline water microbial communities from Organic Lake, Antarctica - #47 | ecosystem: Environmental > Aquatic > Non-marine Saline and Alkaline > Saline | place: Antarctica: Organic Lake... | reverse complement strand
GCAAGGCGGCTGACCAAGGAGACGCTCAAGCGCAGTATAACTTAGGAGGCATGTATAAGAATGGCCGCGGCATGGCACAGAGCTACGAGGAGGCAGTCAATTGGTGGCGCAAGGCGGCTGACCAAGGGGACGCTCAGGCGCAGTGTAACTTAGGGTTGATGTTTGCAGAAGGCCACGGCATGGCACAGAGCTACGAGGAGGCAGTCAATTGGTGGCGCAAGGCGGCTGACCAAGGGGACGCTCAGGCGCAGTATAATTTGGGGTTCATGTTTGCGGAAGGCAGCGGCGTGGAAAAGAGTGACATAGAGGCGGTCAAATGGTGGCGCAAGGCGGCTGACCAAGGTCACGCTCAGGCGCAGAGTAGCTTAGGGGTTGATGTTTGAGAATGGCCGCGGCGTGGCACAGAGCGACGAGGAGGCGGTCAAATGGTGGCGCAAGGCAGCTGACCAAGGCATTGCTCAGGCGCAGTATAACTTAGGGTTGATGTTTGCGGAAGGCAGCGGCGTGGAAAAGAGTGACATAGAGGCGGTCAAATGGTGGCGCAAGGCGGCTGACCAAGGGGACGCTCAGGCGCAGAGTAATTTGGGGTTCATGTTTGCAAAAGGCTGTGGTGTGGCACAGAGCGACGAGGAGGCGGTCAAATGGTGGCGCAAGGCGGCTGACCAAGGGGACGCTCAGGCGCAGTCTAACTTGGGGTTGATGTTTGCGGAAGGTTGCGGCGTGGAAAAGAGTGACATAGAGGCGGTCAAATGGTGGCGCAAGGCGGCTGACCAAGGTATCGCTCAGGCGCATTATAACTTAGGGGGCTTGTTTGAGAATGGCCGTGGCGTGGCACAGAGCGACGAGGAGGCGGTCAAATAGTGGCGCAAGGCGGCTGAACAAGGGGACGCTGATGCGCAGTATAACTTAGGGGTTATGTTTGCGGAAGGCCGCGGCGTGGCACAGAGCGACGAGGAGGCGGGCAAATGGTGGCGCAAGGCGGCTGACCAAGGGGACGCTCAGGCGCAGTATAGCTTAGGGTTGATGTTTGCGGAAGGCCGCGGCGTGGCACAGAGCGACGAGGAGGCTGGCAAATGGTGGCGCAAGGCGGCTGACCAAGGGAACGTTCAGGCGCAGTATAGCTTAGGGTTGATGTTTGCGGAAGGCCGCGGCGTGGCACAGAGCGACGAGGAGGCGGGCAAATGGTGGCGCAAGGCGGCTGACCAAGGTCATGCTACGGCGCAGTTAAGCTTCGGGGCCCTTTTGAGAATTGCCGCGGCGTGGCACAGACTTTTCAGCATGGAGCGAGTACCCGGGAAATATAGATACCGATCTCCCCTTTCAAGGGGATTCAAGGGGAAATACAGAGGTTAAACTTACGACTTACCACTGCTGTGAGCTCCCCTTTTATCATGCACAGCCTTCTCTATTTCTATTAACTTTAACTAGTGCCTAGCAATCTTCTACTTCTACTGCAAGAGACAAGAGCGACGAGGAGGCGCTTAAATGTTCAATGTTAATGGTGGCGCAAGGCAGCTGACTTAGGGCTAACTTAGGGAAAATACTTGCGGACCGAAATCCGAAACACTGCAGTTGATGTGTGGAATAGGATAGAATATATGATCATTTGCCCGTGCATTGAATAGTAAAAGCAAAAGGACTATACGGCCATAAGGCCCACTACCATTACCATTGCGGATATAGAGTTCCATATAAAGCCTTGATGATATAAAGAAATGAATAAGTAAAGTTTAAAGATTTAAGGGATAATAGAGCGGCTTCAAGAGCCAAGAGCCCTCTTAATACCCACAACAGCTCCGCGAATTCACACACGATTGCTGCTTGCGCTCGGGATTGTAAACCGTGGCATGTTCGCTCTCACCTCCCGGGCAGTGCGTGCAGCGCTTGGCAGCGCCCGTGGAATAAGTGCCCGGCTGACACCTGGTGGGCTCTACCGAAGCTTCCGGGCACGCAAAACCCGCAGGGCACACGCCGCTGCAGCGGGAGGTGGTCAACCCTCGGGTGCGGCCGTAGGTGCCCACGGGGCAAGGCGCTTTGACGCCACCGCGGCACCACCACCCCACTTCACATAACACTTGATTGGTGCGCGTGCGGTTGCCCTCGCCACCCCCAACGGTGTAGTGGCCCACGGTCGCTCGTTTGGGCGCGTTGGCCGAGCCCGCCGGGCAGTAGTACGAAGAAGGATCGGCGGCGTCGGTGGGGGCGCACTCCAGAGGTTTCGCGGTGAGGGACGGGGTGCCTGGGTGGCCCGGGCAACGGTAGCCCGCGGCGCAGATGCCACCGCAGTCCGGCGAACTGCTGCCTCTCGCCCACCCGAACCGCCCCGCCGGGCACTGGTATTTGATCCCGTCCCGGCACCAGTAGCCCGGCTCGCACAGGAGTTGGGCGGAGCACGTGGTGTTGTGCGGGTCTCTCAGCGCTGCAGCGCCTTGGTAAGGCGACCCCGCATGCGTGGTATAGAAACCCTCGGGCACCACAGGTTGTGGGAGAGCAGAGCCAGCCGGGCAAAACACGGTAGCATTACCGCATTTGTACGGTCGAGGATTTACGGAAGCTTCCGGACACCAATAGCCCGCTTCACAGGGCTGGCAAGCGCTAGCGTCGATGGCACCCGTCTCACTGAGCCACGTGCCCGCTGCACACGCGTAGCGTAAGCCTCCCGCACACCAGTAACCCGGCGGGCAGATGGTCTCAGAGGAGCGCACGCTGACATGGGCGTCTTCGTTGGTGTACCAGCCCGGTTGCACTAAGCGAGGCGTCGCAGAGCCTTCGGCGCAGAATCGGTCTGCCGCTCCACACGTAAACTGTGTTGAGGAAGTGCTGCCTTCAGGGCAAAAGTAGCCCGCAGCGCAGGGGCCCTCGCACAACGGTTCGCTTTGCGTTGTGTAAAGAGCCGACCCAAAGCGGCCCGCGGGGCAGGGATACCGGACCCCACTGGACGAACACCAAAATCCCCGCTCGCACGGGTGCTGCGCAAAGCGAGTGGCGCTCGAATTGACCAATTGGCGTGGAGCTGCGTTGGAGGTGAGGTTGGCAACGAGGGTGCTCACGCACGCGCCGGTGGCTGCGTCAAACACCAGGGCTTCCACCCCATCCTGCAAGGTTTTCCCACCGGGCGCTCGACCGGTGCAGGCGCACTCAACGCGGTCGTGCGTGGACTCCGCAGTGTACTCGTCACAGGGGCGGCACTGGGAGAGGGCGTCGCCTTGTAAGGGCTTGAAAGTGCCCAACGGACAAGGCAAACAGGGGGATATGGGGCCTAGTGCCCAGCCATCGCCACCTCCATCGCCTTGCCCCTCCGATGAATGCGCGTTGCCTCGGTCGTTGAGGTCTCCACCCCAGCTCTCGAGGTGCACCACCGTGGGGCCAAACACCACACTTTTGAGCCAGCCGGTAGCATCAGGTGTAAACGCGTCTTCCGCCAAGGTTGCGTCAACCACCCCGCTGCCGTTGCGCCAGGTCCCCGGTGGGCACGTGTCGGTGTCTACGGTGGACGTGTAGAAGCCAGCACTCACCGGCAGGGGAAAAGGGCTTCCGGGAGGGCAGAAACGGCCCGGGCTGCCACAGGGCAATTGTCGCGGGTGCACGGAAGACGGAGGGCAGTAGAAACCTCGTTCGCACGCGCCAGAGCACTGCGGCGACGAAAGCCCGGTGGTGGCGCCATAAGTGCCGGCAGGGCACTCGTACAGCAGACCTCGCAGCGCGTAGTGGCCCCGAGGTGCCAGCGACTCCGCCGTGCGCCGCGTGACCCCACCGGTTGCTCGAAAGGCGCCCATGGAAGACTCAGCCCCACTGCCACCACTGCTCCTATCACCGCTGCCACCACCACTGCTTGCAGGCAGCACCACACCACCCGGCAAGCCTGCATTAACGCCTCCTAGACTAGCAACTGCGCGTGCGGTCGCGGTACTCCCTCTTGTAATCAGAGTTGCTTCGCGTGACGCTACACTTGCGAGGTCCACAAAACCACCTTCGCTGTCGCTGCTAAGTAAAAGGTGTTCCTCAGGCGGGACTTCCGAGGTTAAAACCGAAGAGGAAGAAGCCGAAGAGGAAGTGGTTGGCGAGGAATAGGCATAAGTCGACCATGGAGCGAGCGCCCACGCGGCCGACGGCCACGACCACGCCAGAGCGGGATTCGGTGCCAGCCGCACCGAAGGTGTTGCTCGCACTTGCCCTGCTTCGAACGCCCGCCGCCACCACACCGGTTCTTGGCGCGCCCACACGCTTAAAGGGCCGTCGTCGTAAAGCAGCCGCCTTCCTGCTGCTAGCCCATCGGCCGATACGTTGAACGACGACGTAGAGGTGGAAGAGGGTGACGGTGCAAAAGCTGCTCCTTGACCTTCGCCCAATCCTTTGCTTTCGTTGGGGTTTTCGTCTTCATACGAGGAGAAATTGCAGGGCACCCAAGTTTTGTTGGCCAAGAAATCGGGCCGCAAGTGCATAGCTCCGTTGGGCAAAGGGGTCACCACTGCACTGGCGTCGAACCGTAGGGTAGGCGGAGACGCGATGGAAGGTTCCCGTAAATTCACCGACCGCGCGAGGTACTGCACTACGGCGGCCCTCGGCACCGAGGTGTCTTCGTTGCGGAACGTTTCAGTGTTGCCGGGGTCTTCGAAAGTGGTCAGTTCTTCCCACTGCGCCTCCATGCAGGCCCCAAGGGGGGGACTCGCGAACCCTGGGCACTTCCCCACGCCCAAGCGCATTTCGTGGAAGGTCACACACGCCCTTGTTTCCTCGGATGCCGTAGGGGAAGCAGTAGAATTAGCATCACCACCGCTGCTGCCGTCATTAGGCTCCTCATAGCCATCGCTTGCTACGTCATTGCATTGGTCAAATGCAACGAAACTGCCCGCTTTTGCTGTGGCGGCGCCAGTGTTTGCTTTTGCGGACTTCTTTTTCAGAGACGCCACGTCTGTGGTATTCACGAACATTGCGTCCACAGCGCCGTGCACGCGCAGAGTTAAATCTCTGGTTTTGCCAGGCACCACCACGCGCAGCGTGCCGCTACCGCCGCCAAAGCCAAAGGCCAAGGGATGCGAGCAGGTGGAGGTTACCGTGGCTTGCAGCGTCCAGACTACATGTGCTGACCACGCTGGGTCGTCGAGCACCGATTGCAGCTCGTCGGCACCCCACACCACTTCATTCGCTCTCAAGCTCGCCAAATGAAAGACCGTTTCGGAGCGCAAGCGAGGAGGCCAGCGGTCAGAGCACACGCCGTTGACGCTGTAAGTGCCTTGTTCAACGGGAATGGGGGCGCTCGAGCCTTCCGGGCAGATGACGTCAGGGTCCCCACATGGAAAGGCTTCTGCCTTGGTGGATCCTACTGGGCAATAGAACCTATGACGCCAACGTGGAAGGATTGGGACAAAAATATTAGACACGGAAACTAGGCAGGTACACTACTTCACCTCAAAAGAGCTCAGAAATTAGTCGGAAGAATGATGCATAACCCCCTTCACCCTATCGCTTCACATACTCTCGTATTCCTTCATACACACATTAACACCCCAAAAAGTGCAACAGATACTCGTGCATCTTCTTACCCCGCTGCGCAGAGACCGCTGCACTTGCGATCCGTGTGGCCCCATCCCGCCCCGTAGAACCCTTTGCTGCACGGGCGGCGCACTCCATCGCCACTGCAGTAGGAGCCCGGGGTGCAGCGGCGCTCGGACGATCGGGTGCGGCCGTGGTCGGCGCCTCCCAAAGTGTAGTAGCCCACAAACACCCTCTGGGGGGCCTTGGACCCAGTGGCGCAGAACACCGAAGCATTCCCACACTCATGGGCTTCCAATCGCGGTGGCAAGGTAGTGCTCGACTCCCCATATGGGCTCGTGGATTGCTCGGGGCACCAGTAGCCCGGGGCGCAGGGGCCGTCGCACGAGGGGTGGTCAAGCATAGCAGAGGCGCCCCAAGCGCCGCGCGGGCAAGGATAGCGCACGCCGTGCGTACAATAAAAGCCCGGGCCACAGGGGCTCGCGAAACTGCGGGTTTCCGCCGCCGCGAGGCTGAAACGAGCGTCTCCGAGCCGAGTCGAGTTGGCAGGCAGCACTTCCAGGAAAGGGTTTCCGTCGGGGTTCTTGCCCGAAGCCGCGTCTTGGTCCACTCGAAAGGCGTTGCCGCTCGACGCCAACAAGTGACCGTTGGGCCTCTCGTAGGCAGCACCCCAGGCCCCCACCACGCTCACGACTCCTTGGTAGTATTCGCGCGGGTCCAGCTCGCCGCTGGTGTCACGGTCGGCGTGCTGCCACAGCGCTCGCGCCTCGTGCCGTAAAGCGTGCTCCAACACTCCTTTCTCTCCTTCGTCGCTGTTGTCTCGACTGCTGCCCGACATTTTGGAATACGGCTCTGCGGGAATGGCACCATACACGCCGGGCACCACAGTCACGGTCGTGCGCGGAGTAACGCCGAGGGCACCGCCGCGAAGCTCCAGTGCAGCGCCATGCGATGAAGAAGACGACGCAGAAGGGCTGGAGGTAGAGGCAGCGGCCGCGGCGTGGGCTGCTTCTAAGAGAGGGCCACTCGCACTGAACTCCAACCAGTCGAGGACGCCGTCGTGGTTGGTGTCGACTTCGTCAAACGGTTTGGCAAAAGTTTTGGTGCCCCCACCGCCGTCGCCGTAGCTGTAGTAGCCCCGGGGCACAGCCACGGGGGCTCCACTGCCTGCAGGGCAGTATACACTGGGGTTACCCCCTTTGGGGGAGCATACGTGGGCCAATGGGCTGGCGCTCCCCGCGGGGCAGTAGTAGCCCGCAGCACAAGGGCCATCACAAGTAGGGTCTGCGGACTGCGCACGAGCGCCGTAACGGCCCGCGGGGCAGCGGTGGCGGCGGCCGTTTTCACACCAAAACCCAGGCTCGCACGGCTTTTCCATGGCGAAGCCACCGGTGTGGTACACTTCCGAAGCCCAGCCTGGTGCACTGGTGGCGTGCGTCGTGTGATGATGAGCATTCATGATGTCCGCTTGACTGTCTCCTCCAACATCGTCGTCGTCGTCGTTGTCGTCACCGCGGTCGTCGAGGAATTGAATCGCTTTTCCGTCTACGTCATCCACCAAGTAACCCGGCGGCCACCCTTCGGCCCAGCCAAACGAGGCCGCAGACTGCGCCCGCACCGAGTCGTTCACTACCTCCACCTGAGTGGCGCGGTAGGGGCTAGCAGCACCATTAGAAGCAGAATCGTCGGTTGAAGCAGCGCTGTTCGAAGCCAAGATGTGCTCACAAGCGAGCTGAAACTGCGACCCGCTCAGTGCATTCCGCACGGTCGCTGCCCACCTCTCCATCGGATCCACCAAAGTGCGGAAATCCTCGTCATCGTGTGCCCCATGCCTTGCAAAAATAGGTGAAGACAGCGCCTCTCGCTTTCCCCCACGCCAGCCCAGAGGGCCAGGTAAGTCGTTGTCCGCGGCTTGCACGAAATTGGCATCTGCGCGGCCTTGGGCGTCGTCGAATTGCAGCACGGCGGACGGCACCGCTACATGTAAGGCCACGGTCCACACCACCGCGACTTTCCATCCACCTTTGCCTCCGCGCTCGAGCCCGGGTGCTTGGAAGTGCTGCCGCGACCGAGCCGCCGTAGTGACCCCAAAGTTCTGCACGCTCACCTCCGGAGTGGTGACGTCACTGTTCACGTTCGCCACTCCGAGAGCCTCCAAAATCGCTCGCCGCAGCGCTTGCCGCTGGGCCAGCGACAACACGCAGTCAGCATCGCTCAAGCTGGGCACCTGGGCGCTGATGTTGAAACTCACGGCGAGGGGCACGGAAGGGTGCACGGCAGATGGGTCTTGAGCGCGCAGGAGTAAGTCGGCGGCCTTGGGCGCCGTAGGGTCGGCGCTTGTCCACGCAGCAGCGCGAGGGCGGTACGCCGCCACCACGCCACGCACCGAGGCTGGATCCACCACTGCGAACGCGTCACCACCATAGGGAGCTCCACCTTGGAGCACTGTACTACTGCTACCCCTGCTGCCGCCACTGACACTGTTGCTATAGCCGGGCACCCCCACGTTGCTGCTGTCGATCACACCGCTGTGGCCTCCTCCCCGCGGCGCGCCTCGTCCGTCGGTGCGGTTGCTTGGAAGAGTGCCGGGCAAGTGCCCAAGGGCTTCACGGAGCGCATCAGACGCTTCTGGCGCCTTGAGTACCTGCATGAGTTCATCGCGCCAGGCCTGGGCAGTGCTAGCCGCGTGCTTGAGTCGGGAAGCTGACGAGCCCGTCACTTCAAACCGTACCGCCCACACCGACGATTCGACCATAGCAGCAGTAGCCGATGCATCGCTAGCCGCTGGCGTAGTGGTGTCGTTAGCAGCTGCAGCGTCCGCGTCCTCAAGCACCTGCGCTTCGGCTGCAGCTCTCTCCACAGCTGCTGTGGGCGCACCAGAAGACAACGCGAGGTAGCGTGCCAGAGCCGACGCTTGAGCCGCGTAACCTGCTTCCGTGCTTGAAGCAGCTCTCAAGAGTGTGACCGTAAACCTACTCATTTCAGAGGCTTCGTCTAGACCCAAGAGCGCAGCGAGGGCGGCCTTCATCGCTGCGCGCTTCCCAGTGCTAGGCGGCAGCGCACAAGTCCAGTTGAAGCTCAGAGCAAGAGTATTGATGTTACCTGCATACCCACCCACACCATCTCGAGCGTGGTTCCTGGTACCCACTGAAAGGGACCCGGCGCGCAACGCGTAGAAACCGAGTCGAGTTGGTACAGGCTGGCGGCTGCCAGCAGGGCAGTGCACGTTGGCTTGCTCTAAGGCAGGCCGTGCGTGGCCGCACGCAATTGCGGTGGCAGACGTGCTGCCGGGTGGGCAGTAAAAACCGGCGCTGCATTGGCCGCTGCAATTTGCGGAGCGCAAGCCTTGTTCTAGGCCGAAGGTGCCCCCAGGGCACAATAGTGCAGTGCCGTCGCCAGGGCAATAAGAGCCAGCTGGGCAAGGCAAAGCTGCACTTTGATGCACGTCGCCACCTCCGCGCACACCTTCGGCAGCATCGGCAGGTAATGTGAACTCACCAGGTCCAGCGACGGAGGCTTTGCTAGAGCCCTCGGGGCAGTATGCTGGCGCAGCACCGCATGCGAGTCCATCACCTGGCGTACCCGAGGGGCAAAAGTAGCCCGCGCGGCAAGGCCCTGCGCAAACTTCGTCCTCGAGCCCTGTGCGGTTGCCACCGCGCGTGCCTGGAGGGCAGGGCCGACGAACACCGTCTGCAGCGCAGTACGAGCCGGCAGGACACAAGACGTAGCCTGCACACGCACCCCAAGCAGACACAGGGCTCCTTGCCGCAGTTTCACCGTCTAAGTAGTAGGATCCCCGTATGCAGCTCTCCGGTCGGGCACGATGAGTCAAGGTAGCCGCCGACGCTGACACAAAGAGGACGGCCCAAGAGGCTAGCCTCATCTTAACTCCTATTCTACTCCTACTACCAACTGAACTGTAAGTCTCCAATATGAGTTTTCTAAGGGTTTTCGAGCAAAAGAACTAGTGTGCCGTGCGCGCTCCTGCACCTCGTGCACGCACTCCGCAGTTGCCCGGTGTCCGCTAATCCGCTAACGACTGAACACGTTCATTGCACGAATATATCGAAGAAAAATATACAATCTTCCCATCATCGCATTTTATCGCCGCCCTATGTACGCTATCGCAGCTCCTGGTAGTAGGTCTCGGCCCCAATCTCTCAGCTTTCAGCTCACAGCGCTCACAGCCTTTAACTCCTATCTTCTGGCTCCTAGCTTCTATCTTATAGCTCCTAGCTCCTAGCTCCAAGCTCCAAGATCTCATTTTTCAGACTGCCGGGCAAGTAGTGAAAGACTTTCTAGCCAGGCATAGGCCGTAGGCATCTCTCCACTGGACGTGCGCATTTAATAATCATATTGCTTGGTAGCTGCTTGCTAGGCTGAGTCTTTGGAGAGCGCAGAAGTGTCTAGCCGCTTCATTTCGTACCCGAGTTAATAATATTTCATTTTAGATAGACATGCTTTCAACTTTTGACCGCGCCACTGAGGCATTACGAGAATCTAGTGACACCAGTCGAACTCCCGATCGTGCTGAGACAATAGCCACTCTGAAGGAAATCCAGTCGTGGTATAATGCTAGCCCAAAGCTAGAAACGTCGGATGATGCGTCTGCTGTTCTTTCACCGCCAATGCTACTGCCCATGTGTGGTGGGGTAGCTTACGGCGAGGGTTCTTTAGTGCTCAGCCCTGAGCGATCCGTGACAGTCCATCTCGGCGGCGAGTTTTTTGCGCAGATGTCTCCTGCTGACGCAGCTGGAGTGCTCGAGCGACGAGCAGCGGCCGAGGCTCTTGAGCGGACCGTGGATGATATCATGGTCGACACTATGGGTATTCCTCCTGCTTACGAAAACAAATCTATAGAACTAAAGCCAGTCAAGAGTGCGCCTGCCAAAGATGTAAAATCAGCAAATTCATCTGCAGCAGCGTTTGCCCGTGGGATGGAAACTGGGTTTTTAGCCTCCTCGTCTACCCTGGCGAAGAAGAACACAATGCCTCCATCAGGGACTGTTTCTAAACCACCTGCCGTTGCAGGCACACAATCACTGCCTACAATGAAGCCAGAAGCCACCAGCCGTCCAACACGCGTCGAAATTCAGGAAGAGAGTGATGATTCGGAAAACGAAGAGGCTGATTTAGAAGACGGCGGTGATGACTTTGAGGACGACGAGGATTTCGATGAGGACTTCGAGCTTTCGAGCGACGGTTTATTTGAGATTGAAGAGCAAGTTGACGCACAGGGCCGCGAAGTGACTGCGAAGGCCGTGAATATGCAGTCAAAAATCCAAGCCACAGAAGGGTTCCGTAACCTGCTCGTAAACGCCTCCATGGGAGATGACGATGGCAACCTTGATGCCGCTTCGAGCAAGCAACCTACCACTGCGGCACCCCCTTCTTTAACCGGCAGAAGTGCGCTACCAAAGGAAGAGAAGCAACGCAAACGATCGAAACCACCAAGTGGCGCGAAAGGGAAAGGGAAAGCGGCTGAGAAAGTGCCCTACGCAGACACCGTGAAGGCGCTGGAAGATCTTATGGCGGCCGAAGATGCTGCCTCGCTGGAGCGGGGCGCAAGCGAAGCTGCGCGCACCCAAGGCATCACGTCACCAGCGTGGTCCAAGGGGTTCTTCAGCAGCAAAGCTTCGCCGCCAGCCAGGTCTGCGCACAATCGCGGCTCAACCGATCGCCCTCAGCCTGTCGTGGCTGCAGCTTCAAGCGTGAGCAACCGCAGCAGCGACCACAGCAAGAGTGGCCATAGTCCACTGGTTGCTAGTGGGTTGCCTGAGGCATCGATGCCTGGTTCCAGTGGGCCCACAAAGGAAGTACCAGCGAGTAAGAGCGACCATCCGCCGAGTAGAGTTGCCCCAATAGGCTTGCCTCAACCTATGAAGACGCCGGTACCCCGAGCTTCAGCGACCATGCAGGACTTACAAGACCAGGATTTTGCAATGTCTTCGAGCGTAGAACAACCAGAAGAGCAAAAACCGATGTCGAAGTTCAAAAGAGAACAACTTGCGCGGCGCGAAAGAGATTCGCAACGCAACTTATGATGTCGCTTACAGGCTTAGCTTTTTTTTTAAAATGCATCGAAATCATTCTTGAAGTGGAGAGTAATCCCTGAACCCATTAGGCGCAGCGCCCCGTGTCTCTAGAGGCGAATTAGCCCGGTGAATACGATTTATTATCCATTTCTTATTTAGTCTGGAGGTCAAATTATTCCGTAAAATTCTAGTACCGGAGATCAAACATCAAACATCAAACAACATTGGAATGAAATGGGCATAGTAAACTAGGAGATAAGTCTGTGTGTATTAGCAGCCGGCGCTTACGTTCGTTATAAATGGAAGTGCCCATAGTAGACAAAATGGCTAAAGTAGAAGAGAAGTTTTTTATCTAGAACGCATCACCACGAAGACGAAAGGTAGGTATGAAAGTAATGGGTATACGGGATTAAGTCCTTATTAAAGAAAGCAAGAAAATTTACGCTGTATCTTACGGGATTTCCGCAATTACATTATCGTCCCGAAAAAGCCTGTGAATAATCCAGTATCATCTTTGGCTTCAGCATCAGCTTGCGGTTTTTCGTCGATGCCACTCTTCGTTCCTGGTGCCGACGCTTTCGCAGACACGGCCGGTTCGGGCTTGGGACCGTTTTGAACGTAAGATGTGAACTTGTCGCCAGCGCGATCGTCTTCTTGCTTCTGTTTCTTTTTCTTCTTCCTTTTCGCCTGAAGGTTTAACAACTTTGCCATTTTCTGTTCATTTTTCAGTTTTTCCATTTCTGCTTTCTCCTTGGCAGTTTTCTCTTCTCGTCTTTGCAATGCAGAGTGCATTCGCTCCTTGTTCGACAACATCTTGCCTTCATGTTGCCCGGTACCAAAAGTGCCGCTTTCAAAGTCACCTTCTACTAATTCGAAGTCGTCTTGTGATTCTCGAATATTCCTAGCTGAGGAAACCAGCTCAATTGGTTTCGTGTGATACTGTTCCGGTTTGGAAGCTTTGGCCTGAAGAGCGCTTTCTTCAGGAGTAATGAAGTGGTCACCTTTGAAAGTTTCCTGCATGAGTTTCTTCCTCTTCGCGGCCAATTCTTGAATCCGCTTTTGTTTGTCTTTTTTCTCAGCTTCCACGGAGGGAATCTTGATTCCTTTCTTTTTCTTCTGTTTCTTCTTCGATGTGCCTCTCTCAACAACCTCCTCGTCGAAAGCATTTGCGCTTGCTGCACTTGTGAAAAAGAAGCCAGTTGGAAGAGTATGACCACTCGCTTTTTCCTCGTCGTCATCTTCGAAATAGTCAGTACTTGGGTCTAACATCCGCGCAAAAAAAGACGGCTTTTTCGCTACCGAAGTTTTCCCTTTAGTCAAAAGTGCTCTCTCCGCAACCTGGAAGCGATGATATGTCTTTAGGTCGACAATTTGGTCATCACCTAAAGTCGTTTCGTCCGGACTGCACGCCAGTTTTACGAGCGTGACTCCATTTTTACTTTCGAAGACTTTCTTGACTTCCATTTGGACATGATAACCCAGTTTGTCATTCATTACCATAATGAAGTGTCCTGAACTTGGGTCCAGGTACCCTTTCTCTTCTTCAACTTTGAAGTGTTCGTAACAACATCCGCAGATAATGAGTATTGCGACTACCGCAATAAAGCTGCATATGATCACGAGACGCCACCGAATTTTTGGATCCTTCACGCACTCTCTGGACTCCCAGAGGCAAGTAACAGAGACCTCATCAGTAGTCAGCAACTTCCACTCTTGGTCATGACCATTGTAGTACTCCCTGCAGAGATATGGACAGAAATTGCACATTAGTAGGACTCGTTCCGTACACCACACTCTCTACATGATTATATCAACATATCAACACCTGTAAGCAAAGCTACGCATAGTATTTGCAGCGTGGACATTCTTACCACTTGTCTAAGCCGATCAGCGGAGGTGCTACCATGTTGCTTTCAGCACGCCAGTACAAAGGAAGCGGGTCGCTGGTATTGCCTTCGTCGAGAAGAGGTGATTTTGTCAGTACCCACATTCTCTTGTCCTCAACCATTTGCTTTGGTCTATAAGCGATGTAAAAAGCTTGTGGCTCATAGAACCGACTTCTGTCGCCTACACACTGATACGACTGGTAGTATGGATTGTTGTAATAGTCTAGGCCTTTGTAAATGAAGTCGCCCAAATATCTAGACTTGCCGCCGCTCCAGGAGCCACCAAGCGTGAAATTGTCACAGAGTACAGTTGGTAATGAGGTTGGAGCTTGCGTTGGCGAGCTCGTGACAGTGCACAACCGGCGCAAGATCAGTCCAAGTAGCACTAAACGCACCATAATATACGATTCGAAAGTATTGCCAAGTCTGACTGATGCGATAACTACAGTAAGCGGATGATCCGAAGAGAGAACCTTGAGGCTATGCTCTAGAGCACCCCGCCCGTATGATAATTGTACTAATGATAGCTAGCCAGGAGCTGATGTTACAGAAAATCTCCCCACACCACCCCCTCTAGTGATTGGAAATTTCCATATAAATTGCCACTAAGTTAGCAGAGATTTTCCGCAACAGCTGAAATGTAGCGAACTTAACGTTTTCTCTATTCTAAAGCACTTTAATGTGAATCTCCTTGCTCAAGCTTAAGACTCCACGTCAACAGCTAACCCCAGCTTCTAAGCTTACTCGAGAGTTCCAACGTTATGTCCTATTACTTGATACAATGTTACAATCAATCAGCACCCTCCCAGAGCTTTTGGCCAATCAGGAGATCGGAATCACATCCACCTGTGCACTTTCTTTGCCACTCCATCGTTCCATCGTTCGTAAAGTATGCCCTTGTACGTGCGTAGATTTATGAACGATGGGGAGTGGCGCTTTGCAGCGAAGTGAACTGGTTCTATAACGCCACGCCTCACCTCGCTTCTCCCCGCCTGCATCGGTGGAGTTGTGCCGTTGCGCTTTGCTGTCCTCGAGTTGCGACTTCAGAAGCAGCACAGAGCACAGCAGAACAGTGCACCTGCGGGAGGGGCGTTCGCCATTACACAACCCAGTCGACCTAATTTTTGTTTGCGCCAGGTTTACCAGACACGTGAGTGTTCGAATTTATAAAACGCAACTGGGGTGTGCTCTCGCGATTTCGATTTTCGAGGTGCTAAGTTCAATGCGGTGTTTTACTTGCACTTTCGCTATTTGTTCAAATGTCAAATGTGCATATATGTATAAGTGTAGGTTTCAGTAAGGCCGTGAGTGTATACACTTCGCTTCAGGCTGTAGCAATAAGAATTTCTTTTGTCTTTAGAGCCATTTAATTTCGAACAATAACAATCCAAATCAAACGCGCAGTAGAAAAGTAGAATCCATTTCTGACTTCGGCTTCATTTGAAAAATGCGATACCTACCCACCTGTTTCTACTCCGCTGGCTTGTCTATATGATCATAGCTAGTGCATAACAAGCAGGTCTTGGCGTTTACCAGCCACGCCTCATTAACTGCGAACTGCGACATTCCTAGAGTTGGAAAAAGCACGCTGAGAAGCCGAGGAAAGAAGCAAGGAAAAAGAAGCGCTCAAATTTACGGGAGACGCCGCGAAGTTCAACAGAGAGCTAGCGAGAAGCCCCAAGTGCGCTCTGTCCAGTCAGCAATGGTTAAGCAGCATCCTTGGTGACTGCATGAATGGCTTTCGCAACGTAGGCTGCGTTGCCCGCGTTAATTCCGGCGAGGCTGATGCGGCCATCCTTGGTGAGGAACACTGCGTGTTCAGCAATCAGCTTCTCGACTTGTGAGGCGGTCAAGCCCGTGAACGCAAACATGCCAATCTGGTTGGTGATGTGCGACCAGTCCAGCTGGCTCCCTGCCGACGCGAGCTCTTCCCGCAACAGTTGCCGCATCGCTTGAATGCGCGACGCCATGGAGGCACACTGCCATATTTACACACGCATGTGAGCACAGGTGAGCACAAGCAAAGTTCTTATGCGAATTGACTTGAAGCGGTCACGAAGGTGCGAAAGATAATTAAAAGAACAGATGCATTGCCGCAACTCCCTCTTTCTTCGCCCCTTCTCTTGATACCGAAGGAGAGCGCAAAGGAAAGGAAACGCAAACTAATGATACCTCTTCGTAGTACTGCTTGGAAAGCGCCTCATCG
>Ga0307931_1001434_pt1 | contig 15643 bp, 18 predicted proteins | sample OrgLakmetageno47_FD_201816 | JGI IMG/M metagenome (GOLD analysis project Ga0307931, IMG submission 201816) | Saline water microbial communities from Organic Lake, Antarctica - #47 | ecosystem: Environmental > Aquatic > Non-marine Saline and Alkaline > Saline | place: Antarctica: Organic Lake... | reverse complement strand
AGATTATCTAAAACTGGACAAGCCGAGGATGCCTCTCGAGGTGAGTTCACTGGTGCGCTTAAACTGTCGTACGAGCTTCACAATCTCAACAGCAGTCGTCTATCTTTGCGTACTGCACTTTTATCTATCCAGGTGATGGTAGAGCGCAACCAGGTCACGGGCCGCTTCGGGTTTAAGCTCAGTGAAATCTACGATAAAGATGCTGGTGCAGCGCGACTCTTTGTGACCGTACTGGAGGACGTCGGATCGAGAGTGGCTCTCTCGGAATCGTCGACTTCAGGAGTAAAAAAGTCGTTTCTTGAATCGGGAGACGAAGTTATTGGGTTCAGCGAGACGGAACCCAGCGGGGTCGCCGATGAACGTAGCTCCCATGGGGTCGAAATTAATTCAGACAAGTTACTGATGGATGAAGCAGTGCGGCGCCTCAGCTTGGTTGGTGCTGGGCAGTGTGTTAAACTCAAGGTTGGTTAAGCGTTAAACGGAAAAGACCGGAGAAAGGAGGAAGCCCTTGTTTGTGGCGTTTTGTTTTGAGCGAAGATTTCGTTGTCACCATGTTTATTCCTTCTCTTTTTTTCTGATAAGGTCATGCGGGCAAGTGTGCGAGACTCGGGCGCCTCTGAAGCTGAAGTGGTTGTGTTTGACAAAGAAGTTGGTGCAGGCTCACTGAAGGTTACCCCGATACCGTGTGCTGCGAGCACGGAGCTCCCAGTTGATGTTCCACCTCAGCTGGTACCAAAGCAGCTGACAGACTTCGCTCGCCCCATGAATGAAAGCCATGAGGCAGAGCATGCGCTGTCCAACCATGTCAGCTCAGAGATCTCGGCCCAGAGCGTTTCACCTGCGCCAACTGACCTGCACATCATGTCTCACGATGATCCAACGCTGAAGGCCGCAGATACTGTTGAGGAAAGCAGCAGCACTTCAGATCTAGTGGGAGGTGCTACCTCAGTGGAGGGTGCGGAGCCAGATGTGTCGATTGTAAATGGGACAATTGTATGGTACCGGTGCGTGACTGCTTTCGTGATTATCTTGCCTTCAATGCATCTATTTTTTTTTCAAAGCGACCACTTAGTGAATACTTTAACATAGTTAAAGAGGATCATACTCATTGTAGGGTTCACACAATTATTACTTAAAGTTTTTCTTTGCTTCTCAATGCATTTTGCAGTTACAACAAGCGCAACTGGGAATGGCCCGTAGTCCTGTTTGAGTCATGGCAGGCGCTGAAAGCATGGGGACTGCCAGTTCCTACCAAAATTTCCGAGCAAGCAGAACGATTTGGAGTTGGAGGTATAGCTTCAGCTGAATTGACTACAAGGGAGAAAGTCCCTCCTTTACCTCCCGGATGCTGTGGAGTCGCTTTTTATTGCGGGCGGCGCTGCGAGTATGGCCTCGTCAAGGACAGAGGGCGGTAAGTTCAGGATTTAAAAACAGCGCTATCTTCTCAAAGATATGCGAAGAAGAGAAGAAAACCTATTTGCCGTCACCTCAAACGCTAACTTATTGATGTCTTCCACTTATGTCTTGTTTGCGATGCTGGCGATCAACTTGTCAGGCTGCGGGCGATGAGGGCCAATGACGTGACTCCTCGCAATCTGAGCATGTCGAAAAGTGTTCTTGGAGACTTTGAATTCGCCGTCGAAGAAGCAAGGTAAAATTGCGATCATCTAAATGAATTTACGTATTGGCAGAGGTTATGTCATATATCACAGCTGCATCATAAATTTTTCGTTTTAAGCACAAAACATGTGTTTGTATTAGGGAGCTCCTGAAAGGGTTTGCTGAGCCTGACGATGATGACGGTGCTGAAGGCGCAACTGGAGAAGGAAAGAATGGCGGAGGCACTGCTTCTGAGTACTACAAGCAGAAAGCCAAAAAGATGAGTGACGAAAATAATGACGGTAGTGCTCTTGAAGATATGCTCTCCTCGTCCTCGCCATCGTGCGTGAGCCGATATGGTAATGGCAGCGTAGGACAGAGCGCTGCAGTTGGCGAGAAGGGCGCAGGGAGTGGCACACGGTCCTCGGGTCGACGACAGGGCGAGAGTAGCCGAGATGAAGCATCATCAAGGTATGTTGGCGTGTCTTGGTCGCGAGCACGCGGGCAGTGGCGAAGCATGATCATGCTGGGTGGCGTGCCAACATTCTTGGGACATTTCGATTCGGAGGATGAGGCTGCACTCATGTACGACATGGAAGCTGCAGCATACGGTGGGTGAAAGAACATCATGTCCTTACAAATGCCCTTCTCCACGAATAACTTCTGTCTTCGTACAGAATACTATTTTACTGTGTCTATTGCGCACCTGAATAAGAAGCTTCCAACTAATCCCCTTTTTCATACTACTGGAAACATGATGACCTCATTCACGTCAATTTGATCCTGTTGTCGACCGTCCAGGCAAACCTGTGAATTTCCCCGATGCCGGCCAGGCTCAAGCCGTCAAGGGCAAAGACGACGCGCGCGTTGCCAGTACCACTGCTGCGGCCGCGGCCGGGGCTGCTACTGCTGCGTCCACCGCTCGAAAAGCACCCGCGAAGAAAAAGCAGCCCCCAGCAGCAGCAGCGTCAGCAGCGCCGAAAGTGCCGCGGGCTTCAGCAGAAGCAGAACGAAAAAAGCTGCAGCGCAGGAGTTATGCCGATGCTGTAAAAGCAAAGCGAGCTGCTAAGAAAGAAGCTGCGGCTGCAGAGGGAGCTGCAGCAGGGCCAGCCGGGGTTGCCTCAGGTGCTACGAATTCAAAAGCGGCATCGAAGTCGTCTCTACCTTCGCGTCGTTCGTCTTCCTCTTCGTCTTCTTACGGTTCTTACGCCCGGAGTTTTGCTGGATCGACGTCGACCTCCTGTGGAGATGACGGGCGCCGCTCGAGCCGTCTTATCAGCCGCAACGGGTATTATATACTTGGCATGATCTCCTTCGTCTACTTGAGTGTTTCAGAAGATGAAAGAGTTTCAGTTTGAGGACTTCATTCGTATTTTCTTGATCTACTTTTCACCACAGGAATTCCGACGGGTACCAAGCCTACTTCCAGCGCACACTTCTATCGGCACGCGCGACGAAGTGCCCCATGTGTCTCGAGGAATTCATGGTAAGTTTAACCTGCCAGCTAAACGCTTGGATTCAGTTCTGAAATATCGCTCATACTCTGAGTTACTTTTTAGTTACTTTTGATTTCACCTGCACTCTCGCTCTACCAACTCCCATGAAGGATGACATCGAGGCAATGGACCAGCGAAACGAGGAAGCGTCGGCGCAAGCTGCGGTTCAAGCCCACGCGGCTGTGACCCATTATGTGGGGCGAAGTGCGGCGATCTCTGCCACCAAGGCTGCCTCGAAGGCAGCGACGAAGGCAGACGCCAAACCTTGTGCCGAGGAAGGTGCTGAGGCAGACAGCAGCATCTCCAACGACAGCCAAGAAGAGAGTATCTGTGGTCAGAGCAGCAGCAGCAGCAGCGCAAGTGACAGTGTAGGTGGTGCAGATTGCGCAGGTAGTGAGGCAGCGGCAAGTTTATCGGGCGGAGGCACAGAAAGCGAGATAAGCAGTGACGGCGCAATGAAGGAGGCTGAGGCTGCAGGGGCGCCTACGTCGAGGAGTAGCAGGGCAGTGGTGGGCGTCAGCAAAGCATTTCAAGCGCTCACATCGGCGGCAGGTGGTGCTTTGCGGCTTGAAGTGAAAGCAGGGCCCAATGAAGAAGATGGCACTTGTGAGGTAGGCATATCTTGACATTAGAATACATTCTCTACGCACCTCCTATAAATGTAGCTTGTCAGGACTACTCACAGAGTCCATTCGGGAGTTCTTGACGGCACCTTCTCGACGCACATGTTGATTATTTCTTGCCCAGGTGACGCGCATGCGGTGTTGCCGCACTTGGTTCCACGTGCCGTGCATTTTCGCGCACGAAGTGGCAATGCGGGCGTCGGTGCTGCGGTGCCCCATCTGCCGGGACACCACCACTTACCAGCGGCAAGTGCGGCAGGTGCGGCGGGACATTGCGCAGAAGGACGCCGCAGAGAAAGAGCATGCCAAGAAGGAAGCCAAGCTCGCAATTTGGACCGCCAAGCAATCCGAAACCCAAACAATGGACGAGGAGGACGATGGCAATGGGAGCAGCGACGCCAACCAAGATGCGCCATGCAGCAGACACACGGATAGTGCCAATCAATTGGAAAGCCATTTAGCAGCAAAAGGAGCCAGCAAAGAAGAAGATGAAGTAGTGCCCGAGGCCAAGCGCATGAAGGTGACACCTCTGAGCAGCGAAGAATAGCAGAGCAACACGGCTACAAACAGAGGAACACTACAAGCCCCTATTTCTTGTTTTAGGGCGTTTCTCGCTAGAGAGCTTTATGTCCCGTCCCATGTCCAATGTCTTCCCTCTTATATCCTCTCTCGTATGAAATCCGATATGTATATCTGAAATCTAAATTAAATTTAGGATTTCTCGTATATGTGCTATCCTTAACTTGAATTTAATAATTTTAAATTCAAAGTAAAGGCAACAAAAATCTCTGTTATTGTGTTTTGCGGCTGAGTTCCCAGGTATAAGGGTATAGAGCCAAGTAACATCTAGCATGCGCAAGCCATTACTAAGGACGGCGTTGATGTTTTGCGTTTCGGTGTTTTGGATTTCACCCGTTATGGCCATGGTTTTGATTATGACATGTGCCATGTTGTGCCATGTGATTCAAATCTTGCGACCCTGCCTCTGCGTCATCTTTTTCTATTTGTAAGATTCTGGAATTCAAAGAGGGACGAAGGAAAATGAACCTGCGAACAAAATCCAGGCCAATAGCTAGTTGCACTAATCGCATTGCAGGTTTCAATTGAAGGGCGCATCATTGATTGGGAAGGGCTTTGCGGAGAAACTCCACCACGTCGCGCTCCTCCTACAGTAACAAGACATTACAAACGAGAAGATCGGGTCAAGTGCATCACAAGCATCCGACAAATGCACGTTCGATGCGCTACGATATCGCACGGTCCGTTAGAAAAGTTGTCGAGTAGTCCGCATTCGTGCAATATGGTGCTCACCTGTGGACAGCTGGAGTGTGCCATGCCTGGGTATGTTTTCAAGGTTACATTACTTCCTCCGGCCTGGATAAATACAAAGAAACCAAGCAAAGAGCGAGTGAGTTGCATGAAATGATAGAATAGGTGAGGTGTGCGCAAGGGGGCAGGCAAGGTCGGATACAAAACAAAGTGTCTTCAAGCGCTAGGAAGGATGAGGTAACAGAAAAGTGGTTTGTGGAAGAATTTATCCATAGATGGGGAGATTCAATGCTTTTGAGCTACACATACACCTGAAGCATCGCTGCCACTGCTTGTCCGTTGGGGAATGTAACAACACCATCTGCTTCGCCGTGGCAGATGAGGAAAGGGCTTGCCTGCGCTGTTGGGGATGCGCCTACATGTGCTTTGAGGTCTTGCTTGGGGAGAGCCCACGCGGATAGGGCCATGCAACCTCCGAGCTTGACGGGCGATTTGATTGATGCAGCTAAACTCAATGCACCACCCTTGGTGGTACCACACACAGAGGTAAGAGTCATGCTATAAAAAGACAGCAGCTCAGCTTGGGTGTTCGAATTTTCAAAAGTTTAACTTTACTCGTATGATGTGGCTATTTTTAAATTTCCGAAAGATTATCTACGATGAATAGACTGATGCGGGCACAGCAATCACCTGAGAGAAGCCAGCTAAAATGATGCGTTCGGCAGGGACTCCAAGCGCCACTTCAGCGTCGACCAGTTTTTGTATCAGGGCAATGCTTTCGTCTTGGTGCAAACCATTGTCTGGAGTGTCTGGATGAATAGGAATCGCCATTAAGTCCATCCATGAAGGCATCGTCTATCATGGGGCGGAATAAGGTGTCAGCTCAGCAGTTCTCCGCACGACAAGATTAAACAAAAGCAAAGGCTGCCCAAGTGAACACATTGAGGAATAGGAATAGGTAGATGAGCATGCAGTCATTATACTAGCAGCAGTACGAACCATTCCGCCGTTGCAAGAGACGGCTTGTTCGGGGGCATACGGAAGCACAAACTTGACGTACCTGAGCATAGGTACAATATTTTAAATGTTACATGTTGCGATGGGGAAAGTACTTCTATTCTGTAGTGTGTTTCTCACCCCCCGAGGGCTTTTGCAAAGCCTGCGCAGGACTGCGCCCATCCATCTGGAGAGTCGCCCAGGCCGTGGCACCAGATTACCGTTGCAGTTGGAGTGGTATCGCGTAGCTGAATGATGCGCAAGTAATGTAAATTATGATACATGCAAGTCTATTAACGAAAGAATAATCCAATGCTATTCACCTGGACCACAACAGGATCTGGCGACAAAGAAGCCATGATGAACAAGTTGCTCTAGTAGACAACTATTTCTTGCTCTCCAAGGCAATCACAGCGATGGATCAGCCGAGCACACGCCAGGATAATGATAGCAACTTCTACTGTGCCTCAATCCCGGGGATTGTTATTCGACGCGTCGGGCTAAGAAGCTCGAGATCTAGCAACTCCTCGTCACTAGACTTAGCGTTCAAAATGGTAAGTCTAGGAAGAATGAAAGAGCAGGAATAGAAAAGTGTAATAAGTTTTTGCGCATGAAATCCGTTGAATTCAGCTCGAAAAGGTTTCGACGGGAGGAATGGGAGAAATTAAAGAAATGGAAGGTGCCTACGTACTTATTAAGTACCTACGGCTCCCTCGTTATTACGTGAAGCGTTATTGCTAGCTAAGTTTAGTAGCTGATATTCGAAGGTCTCCCTTGCACATCTCGAGTAGCGCTATAGTAGATGTTGAAGTTAGAAGAAAAAAAAAACAGTTAGGACTGTGACCAGCACGAGAGTCACAATGTCACAATACTAGAGGTTCAAGCTTCTATAATCTGCCAGGCCTGTGAAAGTTTGACATGGGTCGAGCTGAAGATGCCGCTGCTCTAGCTGCAAAACATTTAGCCGCCGAGCGAAGTCTGATAATCAACGTGTTGACGGGAATCCATTTGTCTTGGCGGCCTACTCCTCGGGCCTCTCACAAAAGCACCCACCACAAGCACAACCATGAACATGTTCCTGAAACACCTAGAGAATGCTGCCCTTTTGTTGAGATCGTGTTAGTAGAGACTGCTTCCGGAACCCCCCTCGAAGACTTCCGCTTTCAGACTCAGCGGCTGCGATGCAAAGAAACACGCGAAGACGTCGAAAGGCGCCACAGCACACTAGACAGTGCCCATCATGGTGCTCTTCGTCACTCAATTGTCCACAGCTCTGACAACCAGCGCGATGCACGCCTCTCGCATACTCTCAGCTTAACCAACGGTGGTAATAACGCGAATGCTAATGGCGGCGTGATTCTCGAGGGTGCTGCGGCAGGAAAGCCACCTGGAGGCGCGACAGCTCCTTGGCACGAGACCTTCACATATGCGCCCCGGCCGAAAGACTTCTGGGAAACCAAGTCTTTGCGCTTACGGGTGAGAACTGCGCGCGTGGCATTGTTTTATTCCTTTGGTGCTTGTGGTCCTCCACTGCCAAGCCAAGAAATCAAGAACCATAAAAACACATCAATTGGTCACGCGGTTTATTGACTATAGCGTCCTCGTGATTGCCCTGTAAAATCATCTAATTATTGGTCTATGTTGTCGTGTGACTTCGTTCCCTCTTGTTACGTGCAGGTTTGGGACCGCGGCTATTTGGAAGACCGCCCTTTGGGTGAAGCCACGGTGAACTTGTGCTCCCTCGTGTTTTCCATCGGCGCCGAGCGAAGAAGCTTCCATACCCTGGTATAGGCATACAGACGCATACAAAGCACTGTTTTCATACAAGAGAATCAAAGTTGCCCCTCTAGCACGAAGACCAGACTGGGAATGCCGTAAAAGACAAGAGTCGCACTTCATTGTCGCTTTCATCTTAAAGCCTCGCACTCATGTGCCGCTTTTACTGCTACATGTAGGTGCCATTTGGCGATATGCTCGGAGTTCACGGCGGCGATGGGCAGGACAACGAGGAGAGCGACGAGAGCGACGACGACGATGATCGCAAGGAAGCACATGTGCCTCAACTCTTGTTTTCGCTTCGGTACACGAAAGTTATCGAACCCGAAAAGGTCAGTGGAGTAGACAAGAGAGAGAGTGTAATTTTTGCCGTCGTTTATTTCACTGGTAATCATAAATAAGAAGGTGTCCAGTACGCGTTAGTCGATGTTCAGTTCATTGGTACTGGTAGAGTTGCAGAAAGTAATGCTCGTCTTTCTGTACACGACACAGACACTGTATGTTATTTCTTGAATATGCTTTATATTCGTGCATGTGTGGCACTACTACTGAAACATTATTTGATCATCCTGATCATCCAGGAAGTGTCGGCCCTCGCTGCTGCGTCGGCTAAACTAGCCCTGGGCCGAAGCCCCAACCATTCGGGCGGTGGCCACAAGCTGGTGCCTCGGCCCGGCGTGTTCCTCGAATCCAGAGCCCCGGGCCTCGTAGGGCTCTACCCTGCTACTGCCTTCACGAAGGAGGGCGAGAATCCACCTCCGCCCCGCACTGAAAAGTGAGTGCAGCGGTAACGAGTATTCTTATGATCGACCTGCAAAACATGCGTCATCATGAGTTTGCCATATGCGAAGCCCGCGCTTCGCCTGCCTTTTTCGCCCACTTTTTTCCCCTTGCACTTCTTTCTTCGCCTGTTCTCAACTATCGTTTTGTTGTTGTCGTATGCGCCCTTCCCACTTCCCAATGCACCCAATCACAGCGCAATGGAGCCGGGCCTAGGAGTGGCAATTGGGGCTCGCAGCCATCACATTTGGCGCCATGCGAGTCGCTTGAACTTGGCTCGAAGGTCCGAGGGGCTAGGGCCGCCTCAAAATGGAGACACTGCTTCCTCGTCATCGTCGCCACAACAGCAGCACACGCTTTCGCCGCCGGCGAACTCGAAAACAGCAGCAGGCAGAGGAACCAATAGCTCCCCACATCAACAACAACAATCGGACGCTGCGACCGCCAAGGCTGAGTTTGAGTTGCTGCTGCTAGCGTTAAAAAGTGACGACTTTGGGAAGGAGCTTCACTTGAGGCACACCCCTCTTGGAACTTTGGGGCAAATGCAGCTGGCGACCACTCTGATGCAGCACAACCGCACTTTACTCCTTCTTGACCTCTCCAACACCCAGCTCACCAGCGACGCGGTCACGGGCAGTGCTTTGCCGCAGAAACAACAGTTGGCGCTGCCCCCGGGGCCAGGACCGGGCGGTCGAGGGGGGCTGCGTGGGTTAGCCGGGTTTGTTGCGAAACACCCTGTATTGCAGACCCTGAAGCTCAGCGACAACCCTCTTCTTGGCGATGACGCGGCCAGTGCCTTGGCTTCTGCTCTTGACCCTTCACCGCCACCTTTAGGCCATGTCACGACCACTGGGGTTATCGTTTCACCTCCCGCCACTGCCGCTGCCTCCTCTTCTGTCTCTTCTTCTTCATCTATGCATCAAGGGCAGCTACCCAGCCCAGCCCAATTAGCCACGTTAGAACTCGCGCGGTGTGGCATCAAGAAACGCGGCATGACCGCGCTTGCCACCGCGCTCTACCGAAACAGCTGCCTCACATGTTTGGATTTGGACGCCAATACAGCGGGGCCCGACGGTGGGGCGGCCTTCGGGAATGCTCTGCGCACCAATGGCGCCCTCAAAAGCCTTCAACTCACGGGAAACGGCCTGGTGCGATTTGACGCCGCGGCGCAGCAACATTCCTTCCAGGTAAAACGCTCCCTGTATATCCCCGAAACGCGAAAATATAAAAAAGGAAAAGGAAAAGGACAGACATTCGTGCATTGTTGGGGTGTGTTAGAATCGTGTACATTATTCTTTCCAACAAACTCATCGCGCCAAAAACATTTCCATTACTACAGGCAGTCAACGCCCTCGCGGAAGCACTTCGCTTCAACCAGTGCCTTTCGTCGCTTAGCCTCGGAGACAATGCGCTGTGCGGTCGAGACAAGTACGGGCGAGGCCGAGAGGACCGGTCAGCTCTGGTGGGGCTCGCTGCTTCTGTGAAGCGCAACGCACACCTGCGGCAACTGCATCTCGCGGAAAATCCGGGAGCTGAGGCGCTCGCAGGGACTTTCAAACTCAACGCCCCTAAAGTGGTTTTGCAGCTCGAAGCTCCCCCGAAGAAGTGGTGAAAATCGAAGTTCCTCGAATACAAAAAGCCATAGAGCGTTCCAAGAGTTCGAAGATGACCAAGCCGAGAATTGATCCTACAGGGTTAGATTAGATTAGATTAGATTAGATTAGATTAGATTACACTCCCCAATTGCAAAGAAACAACAACAAATAGCATAAAGCTGCGTTTTGATGAATCCTCCAGAGCAAGTCTGACTGGGCTGAGTGTCCTTTTGCGCAATGCAATATTCATCTTTACTCTCATGAACCCTGTAGGATCAATTTTCGGAAGGAGGCACGGGTTTCGAGTACGTCCGTGATCTCCACTCCGACCTATCTTCTGCTATGGCACGCCATTCCTTGAAGTTGACCGGTAGTCCTTTGCACTTTAGAGCCTCCTTCAATGTCCGACCCCATGTCATCTCAGGACATCCATTCGGCCTTGAGTGTGCTACCCAGCCAGTAAGCAACTGCTGCGGCGCCCGAGATTAGATTAGATTAGATAATACTCCCCAATTGCAAAAAAAAAAATAGCCCAGAGAATTGCCTCGTGGACCTGGGACGTGACACACGAACGAGCACTCAGTCCCTTTAGGAAGATAGTACATGTCACGGTGCTTATTATTCCTCTCATTGTTGTAGCAGAAAATATTGTTGTCTTTTGGGGGCCCCGTAGGGCCCCGGGTATTAGAGCTGAATGCAAGTCAAGGGCAGGTAAGTAACTCCCTTCTTTCCCCGGATAGACTTTAAGGATGAATGTGTTGACAATTGTGTTTTGGTGGCTGGCGTGGCTAACCTTGCCACTGACTCAGCCACGTCTACTGTGTGCGCGTCACATTTGCCGCGCCAGACAACCAAATGGCTAGCATGTGGCTGTCATACTTCTGTCCTTCTCTTTGATTGGTGCATTCCCTTTCTCGTTCTATTCCAGCTCTGTGATGTTCCTCAAACACTGAACATCCAACAGTCCCGCCGACTTGTTCGGAGGAAAGGCGCCAGTTGGAGCCTTAATTGGCCTTCTGGAGCGAATTCGCTAGCGCATTTGCAGCTCAAGTGCATTCTTTATGTGCCTCTGTGGCTGCTGTGTACTTGTCTTTCTTTGTATTTGGGAGAGTATTAACTAGACTAGACTAGAAGAAACAACAACAAATAGCATAGAGCTGCGTTTTGATGAATCCTCCAGAACAAGTCTGACTGGGCTGAGTGTCCTTTTGCGTTCATGGGAGTAAAGATTAAAATTGCATGACGCAAAAGGGCACTCAGACTCAGCCCAGTCAGGTTTGTTCTGGAGGACTCATCAAAACGCAGCTCCATGCTATTTGTATTTGCTGTTTCTTTGCAGTTGGGGAATATAATATAATATAATATAATCTAATCTAATCTAATCTAATCTAATCTAATCTAATCAAGGTAGGAAAATTACCGATCGGAATTTACTAATTATTGATTCCCGGAATCGACGAAAAAGAGACCATTTCATCGTAATTTCCCGGTTAATTTAATTTAGCTGTTTTACGGCCAAATCAGCCACAGACCTGCACTAGTAGTGAGGGGGGGGCTCAAATGAAAAAATAGAACGTGTGTTCACGTACAGGGAAACATGACGTAGATATATGGGACCTACCGCCAGCCCCGAATCAAGCGGACCATTTCCTGGCGTAATTCCCGATTCAGGTCCCGATTACCGATTCCCGGTGAACCCACTATTTCCTGAAATCCTGGCACCGGGAATTCGGTCCTGCCTTGATGATGACATGATGACACCCAAACAATGTTGCATCACTTTCAGCAAAAAGTTTCGCGCTGGCCCTTATAGGCGCCTCGTGCCTCAAGGAGAGCCTACGTAGGGTAGCTTAAGACAGTCTCTGGGCATTAGTACTCTCGAGCATTCGTGGCGTGCGAGTGATGGCCTCTGAGGAAAAGGTAGCGCTCAAATAGTGTCTTAATCAATGATCAACTTTCATTTTTAGTCGTCGTCATTTCAACTTAAAAATGCCGAACACAGTAATGGCACCAATGTCCACAGTCTAGCCTGCGCTGCACGTTGTCATGATGACATTAGCATACTTAGGCTATGCTTGCCCGCTCTGAAGCTTGCAAATTAAATTTTGTTATGTCTGACTACAACCTAAACTTTTAACGCACTCTCGATCTCAATATTTATGTGATTGGCAGTGCCCTCTCGACGAATTACTTGAGAGTCTTTCATTGCGCGAGTACAAAGACGCGTTATTGGAAAGTGGCGTGAAAGATGTCGAAGACTTGGCCCAGGTTTGATTCATTGTGGACTTGTTTTCCATATAAAATTTGAAAACATGAAAGCGTGCCCTTTTGTCAGTGCTTGCACTGCCATTCATTCCCACATCGGTAGCCTCACTCTTTTCAAGAGGAGAACGACTAAGCCGTCTGGATGTGAACTGCACTCTTTAGATGTCGCCCGAGGACATCAAAATGATTGCCACCAAGCCAGTGCACGCTCGGAAGCTCTCAGACTTGGTGTCGTCATGCAACAGCAGCGTCAGCCGTAGCCGCGCTGAGTCAACCACCCGAGATGCCTCTGAGGCTACCACTGCCTCACGGAGCGCCTCGAACGCAAAGAGCAGGAGCAGCGAAGGTAAGCTTAAATCAGATCCAAGGTCGGCGTCTGCATCTGCATCTGCAGCAAGCACACCGAAGAAGGCTCGAGGAGTGCAGCGCCCTCCGAAGAAGGCTCGCGCAGTGGTTCGAAACAGACCCACTACTACGACTAGTGCAAGAGGAAGCGCTCAAGGAACACCCAACAACCACCAGGAAGTGGTGAATACTTGGGGAAGTTCAGCTGCTAGATCTGAGCAAGAGGCCGTGGATATAGCTCAGGAAGCGATAGCAAGCCAGGGCACTCAACCTGCGCTTGAAAGAGCATCGTCTGCTCCGACGAACGACGATATCATGCCACGAGTGACAAACGCGGAGGTGATGGCAGAGGGAAGACTATCGGCAGAAGCTACACCGGAGACGACTGAAGTTATTTCTGTTGAAGAAGACACGAGTTTCGGAGGCGATCGTCCAGTATCACCAAGAGCACATTTGGATGTGAAGGCTGACGAGGACGCTGAGACAAGCTTGAGAAGAAGTCGCGCCGCTGAGGCTACTGAGTCAGGGAGTGCCGCGACGTCACAAGAGGCCACAACGCCAGAGGAAAGAAGCGAAGAAGGAGCGAGCCCACCAGTGAGGCTTGCTGACAGCAATGAAGGCGACGAAGCCACTTCTGTGCCTACGTCATCATCATCATCGGATGTGATTCCGCCGCCGCCGCCCCCGGGGCCTTACCTGCTCCCTCCTAAGAGCGAATGGCCGGACTTTCCGGTGCGGGCATCGAGAGCTTTTACTTCTTATTTATGCTGAAACTTAAGTGTTGATAAAGCGACTAAGGCGCCTTTCTGCCTGTGGTTGTGCTTATGTGCGTGCAAACGTGCATGCTTTCAAGCACTTGACTCTTTCTTGCCCATGTCTTTGCACAGGTCCTATTGCGCATGTCCCCCGAGGCAAAAGCAGACGTTTGGGTGAACGGTGTTCAGATCCCCTGGCAAGCAGCTTTACCCATCAACGACCCGACGCAAGTCATTGAGTTTGAGACCGCTACCTTCAAAGGTCGATGCTTGGTGCGGCTGGCCGATTTGGCCCCTAACCCTAGAGTAGGCGGGAGGTCTGGGTCGATGCTTGCCGAGCCTTACTTCAGCGGCAGGAAGCGCAAGATGCAGGTGGTGGTACAGGGAAGGTTCAAGCGGCGCTTGCGATTCGATCAGGTCTGCAAATTAGCAATGCCTTTTTCTCTCTGCATTTTACATTTTGTTTATTATACAACTTCCCTTCTTAATTTTTTTCCACGACCACGTATCCTTATTTGCCGAGTACCTCTCTATTTGCTTCGACGCGGAATTACCTTGTGTGTTGACAATTTTTCGTTGTTATTGCTACTGCTCTTATCAGGTCTTTGGCGGTCAAGAGTTCTCAAGGCCTTTGAAGCATGTACCAGCGAAGCGCTTCATTAAATTTTGCTTCAATATCTTGCGGTCCCGCCTTCCTGAAGTGATTGTGTCCGACCTCTTTGGACCCCACCCTTATTACTATTCTCCCCTAGTCACGGGTTCCAAGATCGTAAGAGTTGATACCGTTGGCACTTCGTTGGACGCTTCGAAGAAATCACTGACCGATGTGCAACGCCCATTGGTGCATGTGGGAGCACCTTTATACGAAGACTTCCGGCACCATGGAGGTTCGCACTACGAGCCAAATGGTGGGTTCAGTACTTATGACCCTGTTGCTGCGAATGCCGACGCTCTTGCGATCCATGCTGAAGCATATCCCTCAGCCACCACCACGACCTCTGACGGTTCCAAAGCAGCAGCAAAGACGACAAAGAAGAGCGATGCCAAAGCACTTAAGGCCAAGAAGAAAGACGCGAAAGCAGTTGATAAAGTACATGCCAAGGGAAATGCCATTTGTGTAGACCAACGCCAAAAGATGTTCGGAAGTTTGGAGTCGTTAGCGCAGCATTCTTATGATCCTCGCATGGAGTACACGTTTGAATATTACGACGCCAATTTTCGAGCCAGCGATATGAAGGCCGACCTGGGCGGTTTAGCCAAATTAGACCTGGGGTACGCGATTGGAGAGCAGCCCGTCCTCATTGACAGTAAGTCAAACTCGTGCACAAGCCGCAGGCATTGTAATTCTAGTTTTGTTCTCTTGTTTTGATTTTGTGGCCTCTTTACAGCGCACAAGCGTATTTATAACTACATGTCATTATATCTGAGTCTACTTCCACCACACTCTTCTTTTTTACCGCTTGCGCGTGCTTGATTGTGCAGTGGCCAAGACGTCAGATACGGGCGAATACTTGTACAAATTTGAGTTGTGGCACGAGCGTCAGTTGAGCGACGATAGTCCGGCCTGGGCATCCGGCCCATGAATTTATACGCCCATTTTCATTAAAAGCTTCTGCCCCTAGATAGAGAAGAGGTGTGATCTCTCTCAAGTAAGAGTTGAATGGGTAGTTTCATCTTTCGTTTTGCTGAGGCAAGGTTGCGATTCACGTACCCGCGGGAATCACGCGCGAGGTCTTAAAAATTCATTTCACGCGGTATTTACGCGGTATTTACGTGGGAATCACGTGCGGTATATATACGGCATCGTCCTCAAATATACGGTAAATACGGGGGAATTGGTGTTCTTTTTGGTGGTGGGGGGTCGTCGTGTCTTCAAGTTTTGTGTGTGTGTGTGTTGCGCTTGCCTTTCTCTTTATTCTCTCTTTCTCATTTCGCGCCCTTTCATCCCGCCTTGTGCGTGCGCCTTCAGCTGCAGTGCTCATCGCCATGGACCATTTTTTTGCGCATACAGGCAAGTGCGAAATGTTACTGAAAATTTCGAGTATATTCCATAATGACGTCACTATATTCTGAGCCGATTGCCGATTCCCGTGACGGAAATCACGTCTGATTGGCGCAAATTTCACTTTCCGCGTGATTCCCGC
>Ga0307931_1001433_pt1 | contig 15648 bp, 13 predicted proteins | sample OrgLakmetageno47_FD_201816 | JGI IMG/M metagenome (GOLD analysis project Ga0307931, IMG submission 201816) | Saline water microbial communities from Organic Lake, Antarctica - #47 | ecosystem: Environmental > Aquatic > Non-marine Saline and Alkaline > Saline | place: Antarctica: Organic Lake... | reverse complement strand
TTTTGTTCTTTTGAAGGTATGTTCACATGAACAGGCCTTCTTATAAACTATGAAAGATTTACTACTAACTAAATAGTTTTTTCTCTTAAATTGTTAGCAGGCGTGCAAACCTAAAGGGGAGGAGAGATAATATTACGTCCACCGTTATACTAAACATTTTCTTTCCTTTGCACAATATTAAATAATTTTGGGTATTATTTAAAATGTCCTGATTTTGCTTAAGTTTAAAACTATAACAAAATTCTTTTTTTCTAATATTTTTCTATTTTTTTCTTTATTTTGCAAATAGCTTTTTGAAAAAGACAGACTAAAGAAAGGTCAGGTTTCAAAAACCTAACCTGACCCTATAAGACAGGTGAATTCTTTTTCTATGCAAAAGCCTATTCTATTATACCACTAATCCTGTAGAGAAGGGTCGGGTTTATAAAATCCGACCTTACCTGCCCCTATAATACATACTTATTCTTCCCTCTTATCGTAATACCTCTCATTACAAATAAAAAAGGAGAGGAAAAGGTCTGGTCTATTGCCCCAGGAATGTATTTTATGTACATTTCTGCTTGTCTGTTCTATTGCCCCGGGAATGAACTTTTTGTCCAGGGTTGCGCTTCGCGCTGGGAGCTTTACTCCGCACTTGCCCGCTTGTGCTAGTCTCTTGCCCGGGAGTAGACTTTATGTCCACCTTTGCGCTTTCACGCTGGGAGCGGCAGACCCGTGAGGGGGGCCGGCGCTTATCGCCGGTCCTTTCTCTTGCCCCGGTAGATGGTAATAAGCCCTCTGTTCAGGCTTAGTCTGCACCTTTCGGGCTTGTCACCATCTAGCCTGCCCCGAGTTACCCCAGGAATGTACTTTATGTACATTTCTGCTAGTCTGGTATCTTGTCGAAGGAATTTTAGCGCCTGGCGCTAAAATCTCCACCCCCATATATATGGGTATATGGGTATATGGGTATATGGGTCCCGCCGGGGGCGGGTAAGCTACTCGCAGACTTGTCGAAGGTCTTTTCGCGTCAGGCGCTAAAATCTCCACCCCCATAAATAAGGGGCCCGCCGGGGGCGGGGAAGCAAGTCGCAGATCTCTAACCCCCTTATATATACGTCAAAAGGGGGTTAAAGTCTGCGACTTGCCCCTTTCTCCGGTAGTCCCTTAACAAGCCCTCAGTTCAGGCTTAGCCTGAACCTTTAGGGCTTGCCTCTCCACAGGGCCGGTTTACTAAACCTGCCCTTTCCTCTCCACAGGGCCGGTTTAGGAAACCCGCCCTTACCTTACACTCTCCACAGGGCCGGTTTCCTAAACCGGCCCTTTACTTACACTCTGCTATTGTCTATTTAGTTATTTGTTTTTACTAATTAAATAGGGCCGGTTTATCAAACCGGCCCTTTCCCCGATAGTCCCTTAACAAGCCCTCAGTTCAGGCTTAGCCTGAACCTTTAGGGCTTGCCTCTGCACAGGGCCGGTTTAACAAACCGGCCCTTTCCTTCCTCTCTCCACTTCGCTTTCTTTATTACACTTTGTCCCCTTATTAAAAGCGAAGGTCAATTTTTTTTCACACCTTTACCCCCCTCTAGGGGGGGGTTTATTTAGTCTGTCCTCTACAAATATTAGGTGAGGTCCTAAGTGACCTTACCTAATATTTGTGAGGACAGACCAAACAAAGGGCATATTTAATGAAACCGGACCTGTCCAGAGTGGAAAGAAAGGTCCGGTTTCTGATACCGGACCTTAGAGGACAGACCAAAGAAAGGTCCGGTTTCATTAAACCGGACCTGTTCAGGGTGGAAAGAAAGTTCCGGTTACAGAAACCGGACCTTTCTTTTTTGTTACAACTAAATTTTTCTCATTCTTTTAAAAGACGAATCGTCTGTCCCCCCCCCATATATATGGTATATGGGGGGGAGACGATCCTGGTAGGTCGCCTCCCTCACGGGGGAATTCGCGATCGCGACCCTCCCCCCGTAGGGGGGGGGGGCGAATTCCGACAGAGCGGACGAGACTCGCCCCGTGAGGGGTCCGCTCGCAGTTTTCAATTTATCAGAGAGAAATTGAAAATCTTTACTGACCGCTCCGCTATAAATTTATATAGAAATTTATTCGAGAAACTCGAAGATTTTAGGTCCCCCTCACGGGTCTCCTGCTCCTATAGATATGGGACCCGTGAGGGGGACCTAAGGATTTAGCCTTATATATTCTATAATATATAAGGCCAAATCCGACCCAACCCGTGAGGGAAGCGCCCCTCACGGGGGAATTGTCTCCCTCACGGGGGAATTGTCTCCCTCACGGGGGAATTGTACCCCTCACGGGGGAATTGTCCCCCTCACGAGGGAATTGTCCCCCTCACGGGCGGGGACAAGACAACCCGTCCCGTGAGGGGGGCGACACCCCGTGAGGGGTGCTCCGAGTCTATTCGCGAGTAAAGGGATTTACGCGCCTCCCTCACGGGCGCGTAAATCCTCCACCCCCATATATATGGGGTATATGGGGTATATGGGGTATATGGGGTATATGGGGTATCATATATATGGGGTATATGGGGTATATGGGGTATATGGGGTATCATATATATGGGGTATATGGGGTATATGGGGTATATGGGGTATCATATATATGGGGTATATGGGGTATATGGGGCCCGCCGGGGGCGGGGAACAAGTCGCAGACGTCAGAGTACGGCCCCCCTCCTCTTTAGGAGGAGGGGGGCCGTACTCGAAGATCTGCGAGTTGTAGGTCCGCTCTCCCCCCGTAGGGGGGTCCCCGTGAGGGGGTCGCTTACCCCCCCTTCGGGGAGGGACGCTAAAGCGTAATAAGCGCTCGGATTTTTGCGCCCCTCACGGGGCAAAAATCCGACACTCGGATTTTTGCGTCCGTCCGAGCGAATAGCCCCGCTATTCGCGAGGCTAGGTTCGCTCGGAGAGTCGGAATTGGCGTCCCTCACGGGTTGGCGCCCCTCACGGGGCCAATTACGACGCATACGCCACCCTCACGGGTCCGACTCTCCGAGCGAACCTACCCCCCCGAAGGGGGGGAGCGACGATCCCCTATATATATAAGGGGATCGTTCGCTCGCACTCGAAGGGAGTTTCGCGTCTGACGCGACCCTCACGGGTCCCTTCGACCCCGTGAGGGGCGCTCCGGACCCGTGAGGGATGCGACCTTCGCACTCAAGCGGAATAGATGACCGTCGCACCGCAGAGAAACGCGTTTCTTTGGTAATAGGCCCCACCCTAGTTATAGTTTATGAGCGAATTCTTTTAGAAAGCCTCCGGCGGGTAAGCCCAGGGGCCGTCGAGGCGGCCGTCTTTTTTTTTGCTGTAACGAACAAATAAACCTTCATCAAGGACGCCGACAAATTCAAGGGCGTTATTTAAGCCACTATAGCGGAGTTTTAGTTGAGTAATCAGTCGTTTTGCACGGACTTTTTTGTTGAATTTTATATAGCCTTGATAATGACGTTGCGAAATTTGCCCGTACGATGCGACCCCATCTATATGTGACATCGGCGAACTACTTTCCATTTGGAAGATATACTTAGCGGCTTTAGGTTCCATAGAACCTATTATTTGACGGATTCGCCCAGGTTCTTCAAATAAATATTTATTTTCGGGCGTCTCTTTTAGCCTGAAGGCGTAATGTGATCTAGGGCTTTCAGGGCTTTCATTAGCAATATCTATACAACATTCCCAAAGATCAAAAGGTTTCGTGGAAGATGGCTGTACCAATAAAACCGCGGGTGGGGCTGTGAAATCCAGGTCCTCCGCTGCATTTACTAAATCAGCTATTGCTTTAACCCCTGCCGAATCCGCCGAATCCGCCGAATCCGCCGAATCCGCCGAATCCGCCGAATCCGCCGAATCCGCCGAACCCGCCGAACCCGCCGAACCCGCCGTAGACGTTTGGTTAGGTGGGTTAGATACAGACGCTTCTAGAAGCGGCTGAGAGGAAGATACAGTGGTTACAGTTACCGGGAGCAAGTCCGGCCCGCGTCCCGTATCCGGCTTGCGTCCCGTAGTTTCTGCGTTTGCACGAAACTCAATAATTTTATCTTGAGTTTCGCCAAATTCGTCGACTTTTGACAAAGTATCATACCAAGGTATAATCCCTGCTGTGGCAAAAGCATCGGGTAAGTCTTGAATACTCCCGAAGTCCCGTCTAATGGGATCAAAACCTTTTTTTGTGGTGCGATCGACTAATGTTTAATGTTTTACCATTAGTGATTCCTAAACCAGCTAGACCCACCGGGCGAACCGGTTGCCCGCTCTCGCCCTTTTGGTTTCGGCGGGTATATTTATTGATTTTAAAGGATTTACCATAGACAATTTCTAAGGTTTTTTGAAACATGATTAAGTAATCACCTACGCGCATGCCCTTTTGATACTCCTACACACCTTCACCTGTTTGAGTTCAAAAATCTAGGTAAGCCTTTTTTCAATCAGTAGGAAAAGTGAAGGCCCTAGGATCTTCGAAGCAACATTGTTCTACAAAAGCCGGGGGACCTGTAACTTGTGCACCAACTTCCTTTTCGTGAAGTTGATTTAACATAACCGCTCTAATAAAGAACTGCAAAACATGAGGGGGACAGTACATAGCCCAATTAAATATATCACTAATATAGCGATCCAGGCGAGTCGCTATATTAGGTATTTGGAACTGGCTAGTAATTTGGAATTCCGGGCCCAGGTAAACTTTTATAAGTTTGTCCATGATAGCCTGATCTTGCCCAAATAAGTAGAAATCCGCCGGCTTCTTATTACTAATAATAAGTACCTGACATGTTGGTGAAATGACCCCAAACTCGGATTCATACTTCCGCTCATGAGTAAGAGTATCACGCCCCAGAACACGTTTCAAAACTTCTACTTGTTTCTGCGTGATTTGGGTTAAATCACTAACAATAAGGATTTGACAACCATCCAGTTGGCCTATACTAAACTGGTTTTGATGACGATTCAATTCTTGTACCGCACCAGCTGGCACAATTCTTTTAATCAAATCAGCCCATACCGACTTGGCAGTACCCGGAGCCCCATATAAATAAACAGCAGATTGCCAATTACGGCCTTCAAACCGTCCGGTGATAATGTTTCGTATCAGCACTCGAAACACGTTCAAATTGGAATTTGACTCACCGCAAATGACTTTCAAGAAACGCAAAGTGGCTTCTTGAACGAATATTTTAGGGGCTTCTTCCCCTCGAATAACCGCAGGTTGGTATTCTGCGTTAATAGGTTCCTGCTGGATCACCAGGTTGGGACCATAGTTACGTGTAAGAATTTGCGAGTTCTTCAATTCGACCGCAGCAGACACATTCTTAAAAGCTTCCCCAACGGGTTGCTTTTACGAAAACGTTTGAGTAGAACAGAAATTATGTTGAGTAATAAAGTCTAACAATTTCTTCTCAAACGTAATATTGTTTATCTCCTGCGGCACGGACTCGCCTTAAAGTGTAACCAACCAGCGGTTAACCACTGAAAGAGATTCAGGAAACTGAATCTCTTTACTCTTTATAAGTGGGAATCCCCCCGCTGTAAGCATATCTTTTTGTCCGGCGCAATACGTCCGACACGTTAATGAAACCCTCCGATGAGGGTTTTACTGTTCTTTGCCAAATTCTTTCTAAAATACCCTCGCGACTCGTCGCGAGCACATCGACCGGTAACTAGAAGTTTAAACGGGGGATTTGAGCATTTGGAAAGTTCACAGAAGCTAAAAGAACTGCAGAAATAGTACGAATTAAGAAGTTATCAAGCTTGATTTTTAGAGCAAACTCTACGTACGCACATATAATGTGAAACTTCTTGATTAAAGGGATGTTAGTGGGTCCCGAAAAGAAACGAATAGGTAACGGCTCCGGTCAAAACTGAGGAGCCTTTTGCTTCGGGAGATCGGCTTTCGCCTTTTTCTCCTTTGAGGTCCCATCCTTGGGCTCCCCCTTTGCGTCTACTTCCGCCTTTTCCTCGGCCTCCCCTTTTTGCTTTATAGTTTCTTGTTCTCCTTGTTTTCCTTGTTCTTCTTTTTTTCCTTCTTTTTCTTGTGGTGAAGTTTCTGAAATCGGAATAAGAAGACCCGATAAAGGGTCTAACGATAAACCTACACGAACCAAAATAGGGTCAACTCCCTCTAATAACCTAGGGTCATTTATTTGGGAGTCGCTCATTTCGACCAACGGAATTTTTTTAAGTTTGAATCTTCAGTTGGGGCTACCGCATTTTTACCTTTTACATAAGAAGAGACCCCTGGGGATGAGGCGGTTACGCCCCCAGTTTCCCATGGTGGATTCATCAAGGGTCCTGATGGGTTTGGAACTGGGTCTAAACGTGTATTTTCTGAGCCTTGCGGCACAGGGGTAGGGGCACCCGCACGAATGTACGCATTTTTAGGGCGACCCTTTCTTTTTGCTGCAGCTGCCGCAGCAGGGGTACCAAAGCCTCCTTCGCCAGTCTTAATCGTACGTGGTCTGCCCAGTTTTTTCTTCGATGCCGGCTCAGCAGGCTCTGGACACGCTCCCGGAGCCGGCGCACCCGGATCCAACTGCTTCGGACCATCTACGGCCCGAAGATCAGCGGCCTGATCATCAGCGGCCGCACGTGCTAACATTTGAGAAAACAGCTGTCCCCGCTATTTTTCGGAACAACCATCACCGAGGGACCCAAGTAAGCCTTGGTTGCGGCTGTATGATGTAAAAGTATAACCCCTATGTTTGTTTTCCTTGCCCAATAGCATAGGATAAAACATCGTGGACGAAGTCGGGTCAAAAACACGAAGGTGTGGATGTTTCGAGTTTGTCATTTGTCATAAGACGAAATTTGTTTAAATTTATCTAAAAGGTAGTATTTACTTCCTGTTGTAGCTCACCTCTAAGCTACGAGTTCTTAAATTCTTAAATTCTTAAATTCTTAAATTCTTAAATTCTATGTCTTTAAGGGAGTACAATTCCGAAAAGCAAGAACTGATCTTTTGCCGAAATTATCCTACAGACCTAATATATAAAAAAAGAGCGCTAGTTATAGAAGAAAATTTCTTTTATTAAATAAATCGAAGAAATTTATCTTATTATATAAAAAAAAGAAAAATGTGTCTTCGATGTTCACGACACATTTTTCTTTTTTTTTTTCTATTTAGGAATGTTTAAACATTACAGGGTTTGCGCCTTCCGCCTCGAAATTTCCCTTACTAGTTAATCTCACAAAAAAGGTATCTTTTGTGATATAGGAAAAACAAACACAAAAACAAACTCATTTTATCCTATACCTCGCGAATACCGTAGGAATTTGCGGACGCGTCGGAATTTGCGGACGACCCTATACAAAATACAAATAGGGTCGTCGTAATTGGCGGATTTCGCGTAATCTACCCGTCAGGGAGGCTAAATCCGTAGGTCCCCCTCACGGGTCCCATATATAGGGGTATAGGGGTATAGGGGTATATGGGTATAGGGGTATATGGGTATATGGGTATAGGGGTATATGGGTATAGGGGTATATGGGTATAGGGGTATAGGGGTATAGGGGTATAGGGGTATAGGGGAGCGGAGGTGGCATAAATTGCGTCCCTCACGGGGCAATTTATGCGTTCGTCATTGGCGTATGCCGCGTCCCTGACGGGTTGCCTGGACTACCCTAATTGTATAGGGTAGTCCAGGACAACCCGTCAGGGACGCTGGTACTCGCGACGATCCCCTTGTCGAATAAATTTCGTATACACGCGAATAGACTCGGAGCGCCCTTCACGGGGTTACAGGATCCCCTTTGGGGATCCGGAGTCTTTTCGCGTCAGGCGCGAAAAGATCCACCCCCATATATATGGGGCGGGGAAGCAACTCGCAGATCTTCGAGTACGGCCCCCCTCCTCTTTAGGAAGAGGGGGGCCGTACTCTGAAGTCTGCGACTTGCGTCGCCCCCCTCACGGGACGGGTTGTCTTGTCCCCGCCCGTGAGGGGGACAATTCCGACGCCCCGTTAGGGGCGCTCCGTACCCGTCAGGGAAGCGACCTTACCCGTCCCGCCAGGGGCGGGGGACGCTGGGGCGGCGCGTCCCTCACGGGTAAGCGACCCCCTCACGGGTGGGGGCAGGAGACCCGGGCCAGGTGAGGGGGACCTAAAGAAAATTCTTTAGCATTTTCTAGCGGAGCGGTCAGGAAAAGCTGGCGCTAGTTAAGGGATTTGCAGCGTTTGTTTAGGAAATCGGAGGCTAATTTTCTTTACAGTATCCGTCACGTTACTTATAACAAAGGTAAAAAAACTCCTGGGCTTGATGATTTCGTGGCTGTTCAACCCGCTCAAAGGCTTGGTCTACTGGAAAGACTTCGCAGTATTAGGACGGATTACGATCCTCTGCCCTCGCGCAGAATTTACGTCGAAAAACCCGCCCGTGAGGGGGGCGTCACCCGTGAGGGGCCCCCCTCACGGGTCGTAATTCCTACAGTCTTCGACCGTGTGCTTCAGCAGGTGTACAAAAATGCACTTGAGCGTGAGTGGGAAGCTCTCTTCGAAAGTAGCAGCTACGGTTTTCATCCGGCTCGATCTGTTAATGATGCCGTTAACAGAATCTACGTTTCTCTTAACAAGGAATATTCTCGAAAGTGGGAGATTGACGCGGACATTGAGAAATGTCCGCGGTTTTTCTCCTTCGGAGAAAAATCGCGGAGATCTCGCAGACAATATCACTCTCTTTAGGGAGTGATATTTCTGCGAAATGCTTCGATAACATATCACACGATTTTCTTATGGAAAGGGTCAAACACTTTCAGGGAGTAAACATTCTCAGTAAATGGCTTAAAGCTGACGTCGTTCTAAACTAGGTCTGGTATTCGGTTGAGACTGGAACACCCCTATATAATATATATTAAATAGGGGTGGCGTCCTGTCGCCACTGTTATGCAATATCTGCTTGCATGGCCCTGAAGAAGAAATAGGTGTGTAATTTACCTCACAGGGGTACACGTATAAGGCGGGACCTGTGATTATTAGGTTTGCAGACGATTTTCTTATCTTATGTTCTTCGGAACAAGTTGCTAATGACATTCATGGAAGACTAAATGGTATTCTGTTCAAGCGTGGATTGCAATTATCGGGGGCTAAGACCAAAATTAAACATATTTTGGATGGCTTCGATTTCCTGGGCTTCCATTTCGCCATTTTGGCCAAAGATGGGTACAACCCAAATAAGGTGATCTGTCGCGATAGAAGCCAAGGATATTTATACGACTACAATCGTACTGGGCTTTACATTAATCCTAGTAAAAAATCCGTTGATAAAATCAAGGCTAACATTAAACATCAAACATAAAACATCAAACATCAAAGGAATCTTTGTCAAAACCAATGGTCACTCTCCAATGTTATTAATTGAAAAGCTTAACCCTGTTATCAGGGGGTTACGCAAATTCTAATAGGGCATGGGCCTCTAACCGTACCTTCAGGGATTTGGATAATTACATCTTCAATCTTAGCTGGCGCTGGATAAGACGGGCGCACCCAAACAAATCCGTTGGCTGGATGCGCGACCGCTACTTCACTCATGTTCGTATGGGTAACATTAACAACAAATGGGTCTTTACAGGCGTTGGTCCTAAAGCCCCATATATATGGTATATGGTATATGGTATATGGTATATGGGGGAGGAACCTGAGTCTTCGCTAGGTTAATAATTACAAGGTGAAGAAAAGGGAGATGAAATAGAGATAGAAATAGGGACCAATTAAAGTGAGAAATAGGAACTAGGCTTTTTTACATATCGCAGACAATATTACTCCCAAAAGGGAGTAATATTGTCTGCGAGATCTCCGCGGTTTTTATCTATATCGCAGACAATATTAATCCTAAAAAGGATTAATATTGTCTGCGATATCACCGCGGTTTTTCTCCTAAGCAGAAAAACCGCGGACATAGAATAAAAACCGCGGACATAAAAAATAGAGACCACAAGAGAATCGTTGATCTTTTTGGCAAAAACATATTGTATAGTTTAAGGATATTATTTATGCCAAGATTTAGGATAGTTTATAAAAAATGAAAACTTAAAGTAGAATATTGAAAATATAAGAGTTTAATTCCTCTGCGTGGATATTTTTATTAGTTAACAGCTACCGCTTCTTTAGCAGCATACATTACTTCTAATGTAATGATAGCAGTTTTTTCTGAACGTGCATATTTTTCAGTATTACGTTTCACTTTAGCACGCACAAAACCTGGGACTCTAGAAAGTTCTGCTAAAGCTTCTTTGTTCCATTGTAATTCACTTTCAGAAGAATATGAACGAGTAATAACTTCTTTATTATCATGCCCATTAAAAATTTCTAGTAAATGATCTTCCATTCCTAATCCAAAAGAATTATAAACTAAATCAGAAATTTGATTTGTACCTTCATAACCTAAAAAAGGTCTATAGCCTAAAGGGAAATTTTGAATATGAACAGGAGCTGATATAACACCACATGGTATATCTAAACGTTTCCCGACATGACGTTCCATTTGAGTACCAAAGATAGCCGCAGGTTCTATTTGTGATATAATATCACCAATTTGGCTATGATCATCTGTAATTAATACTTGATCACAGAAACCTGAAACTTGTTCTCTAAACCAATCAGCGTCATGCTTACAATAAGTACCTGCGCAAACAACATTAATACCCATTTCACGCACTAATATTTTTGTCATACTAGCAGCATGGGTTGCATCTCCAAAAACAACTGTTTTTTTACCTGTTAAATTTTGACAATCAATTGAGCGTGAAAACCAAGCTGCTTGTGAAACAAAAGTAGTTTGTTGATCGATGAAAGTTTCATAATCTTTTTTGTTTAAGATTCTTAAAGTTTTCATTTCTTCTAGTAATTTAACATCTAATGTTGGTGTTAAATCCGCTTGAATTTTCTCACAAATAGCTCCTATTTCACGTATAAAACAAGATGTGTCTACAATACCCATGGGCGTAATAGAAGTATAAGGCATATTGTACTCCTTTTCTAAAAAACTAGCAGTCATTAAGCCAACTTCACGATAAGGTACAATATTAAACCACGCTTTAGGTAAATTTTTTAATTGTGTAACAAAACCACCTTCAGGTATAATTTCATTAACACTAATACCTAAGTCATTTAGTAAACGTTTTAATTCTTTACAATCATGTTGGTTGTGAAAACCTAATGTAAACATACCTATGATATTCGCCGATGGTTTTTCTGTCATGGAAACTCTGTTTCCATGCGACCCGCCATTTTCTTTTAGCACGGCGTCTGTTTTATTTTGTACTAATGATTCATCTTTTTTAGCTTTTTCAAGATAAAAACGAACAATTTGTTCTAAGGTACGATCGGCAGCTTGTAACTCATTAACACGGTAATGATTAACATCTGCTAAAAGGACATCACTATTGGATTCATTTGAAGCACGATTTACAAAATTCTGTAAATCTTCTTGTAAAATACTTGAGGTACATGTTGGCGTTAATAAAATTAAATCCGGACTTTCTTCTTTATCTTTACGTTGAATATTTTCTACCACTTTTTCTTGTGAACCACGTGCTAAAACATGTCGATCAACGATACTCGCTGTCACGGGGGTAAAATCACGCTCACGTTCTAACATAGAACGCATTACATTGAAATAATCATCACCTAAAGGTGCATGCATAATAGCATGTACATTTTTAAAAGAACTTGCTACACGTAAAGTACCTATATGCGCAGGTCCGGCATACATCCAATAAGCTAATTTCATTAAATTATATAAATCTATATTATCGTAAAATTGCTTCCTTAGAGTTCTTTATAATAAAGTCGAAGTTTTAAAAGGCGCTTACTCGCGAATAGACTCGCGAATAGTGCGAAGCGTCAGGTCGCTTCCCCGCCCCTGGCGGACACGGGTACGGAGCGCAAGTCGCAGACTTCGAACCCCCTTTCACAAAAGGGGGTTCGAAGATCTGCGAGTTGTAGGTCCGCTCTCCCCCCGTAGGGGGGTCCCCGTGAGGGGGTCGCTTATTACGCTTAAAGCGTCCCTCACGGGTAAGGTCGCTTATTACGGAGCGCTTGTCGAAGGGATTTACGCGCCCGTGAGGGAGGCGCGTAAATCCCTTCGAGCAACTCGCAGATCTTCGAACCCCCTTTCTCAAAAGGGGGTTCGAAGTCTGAGACTTGCGTCGGAATTGTCCCCCTCCCCCCTGCGGGGGGGCGGACAATTCCTAGCGCTTAATTTGTCCCCCCCCGTAGGGGGGAGGGCAAATTAAGCGACCTCTGCGAAGCGCTCAGTCGGAATTCGCGATCACGATCGCGAATTCCTAGCGCATAATTTGCGTCCCTCACGGGGCAAATTATGCGACCTACGTCGGATTTATGTAGGTCCGCTCTAAGAGCGGACCTACATAAATCCTAGCGCTTATTACGCTTTAGCTTAATAAGCGACCTGAAGTCGGATTTGTCCGCGGACAAATCCTAGCGCATATTACGCTGAAGCGTAATATGCGACCTTCGCACTAAAGCGTAATAAGGTCGCTTATTACGCTAAAGCGTAATAAGCGCTCGGATTTTTGCCCCGTGAGGGACGCAAAAATCCGACACTAGGATTTTTGCGTCCGTCCGAGCGAATCGCCCCGCTATTCGCGAGGCTAGGTTCGCTCGGAGAGTCGGAATTGGCGTGCGCCAATTCCGAGCGCAGAAATTGCGTCCCTCACGGGGCAATTTATGCGACCTTCGCTCGCTGAGCGAACCTACAAAAATCCGACGAAGGTCGCAGAAATTGCCCCGTGAGGGACGCAATTTCTGCGCTCGGAATTGGCCCCGTGAGGGGCGCCAATTCCGACTCTCCGAGCGAACCTAGCCTCGCGAATAGCGGGGCTATTCGCTCGGACGTACGCAAAAATCCGACGGAGGACGCGTCCCCCGCCCCTGGCGGGACGGGTTTGCCCCGTGAGGGACGCAAATTACGCGCTCGGAATTGGGTCGGATTTGGCCCCCGTCCCGCCAGGGGCGGGGGAGGCCTCCCCCGCCCCTGGCGGGACGGGTCCGCCGGCGTCCCTCACGGGTTGGCGCCCCTCACGGGGCCAATTACGACGCATACGCCACCCTCAAGGGTCCGACTCTACGAGCGAACCTACCCCCCCTTATATATAAAGGGGGGGTAGGTTCGCTCCCCCTTATATCCGTGGGGGGAGTCGGACCCGTGAGGGTGGCGTCCCCCGCCCCTGGCGGGACGGGGCGTCTCCCTCACGGGTTGGCCCCGTGAGGGGCGCCAACCCGTGAGGGCGGCGCTCCCCCCCCTTCGGGGGGGGAGCGACGATCCCCTAAGGGGATCGTTCGCTCGTACGAGAAAACTCGAATATTTTTTCCCCCGAAGGGGGGAAAATTTCGACTTTTGAACACCCTTATAGTTTATCTAGTCTTTTTCCTTGTAGCCTCTTTAAAATTAATAAAATCGTTTTAGTTCGTAGCCAGTTGGGGTTCTTTAACATTTAGCTCTACTTACAGAATGTTTACAACTTTTAGCATCCTAGACCCTAATTAGTTTTTATAGTATTTATAAACATATAAATACTTGATGGAACCTTCAACAAGGATATATTAAATAGTAGGATCAATTCTTAGTAACACCCCAAGTGTAAAATGACAAGACTAGTGCGTTTCCCGCCTTAACATAAAAGCACTAGTCTTGTCATTTTTAAGCTGTTTATCTAAGTAAGCACTTAAACTACTAGTTATATATTCCCTTTTAAAAAAAACTGCCTGTTAACCTGAAGGGTCCTCCTTTTAGGGTCCACCCTGCGGGTATAATAAAGGTTTTATTAAAGTGGTACTTGACGTTTTTACACGCTTTTATTCCACCCGCAGGGTGGAATAAATAACGTTTTTTTTTTATATGATACTTGGATACCCCCCTAACATGTGAATTCCCTTTTTAGGGGGTCTCGTCCGGTAAAAGGGGCCATCAACTACGGGTGGAGAAACGTCTAATAGTTTTTTTTAGTAAAACCTCTTTATTCAAAGACCTAAAAAACTAGTTAAACTTTTCAGAACCGTCAAATTGACAAGTATTGTAAATCTCCAGTTGTTATTTTGAGTGAAAATTAACGCCACTATGTGCCATAGCGCTTAAAAAAAACAAATTAGTTTTCCTAATAGTACACTGAGTGGTTTGTTACTAGTTATTTTTTTCCAAAAACTAGTTAAACATATCATACTCGAAAAATGAACTAGTCTATTCAATTTATAGTTGTTAACTTAAGTCGAGATTGACACTACTAATTGACATAGCCACCAGTCCTGTTTGTAAGTAGATAAAAACATTCAATTGTTTAAATTTATATTCTATTAGGATAGCTCTACGGGTTGTCCTATAACCACTTAGCTAATGTATCAAACCCCACGGGTCAAATCTACGGGTTGAGGCAAGACCTTTATTTCATTAACAGTCTCTTGTATTAATTCGTACGCTACTTTACTTATTAATACAAGAGACCTCACCGTAGGTTTTAGTCGCACATTTGTTTCAACAAAAAGTCGCTAAACTTGACATCATTCGATTGCTTTAGAGCCTCATTCTATTTAGTAACGTATTAAAGCTATAAAACAGTTACTGTGCTGAATGCTTTTCACACCTATTCCCCTAATTGCATATTAAACGTACACCCTGGTATATATATATATATAAAGCACTATATAAACAGGTGGCAAGTCACTGGCTGTTTAGACATAAGTGATAAGTGCACCCTAAGCTTTTCAACCTAGAGTGAGGTAATAATGATCAGGACTTGATAAGGATTCTGGGACTCGTTATTTAAGTAGTTTACAAAAAACAAAAGTCGAATTTTTAAATATCTTCTCTATTTTTAAAAAATTCGACTTTTATCGTACTCGCGAATCGACTCGGAGCGCCCCTCACGGGGTCGAAGGGACCCGTCCCGCCAGGGGCGGGGGACGCGCCCCCTTCACGGGGAGGGAGGCGCGTCCCCCGCCCCTGGCGGGACGGGTCCCTTCGAGTGCGAGCGAACTAGCCTCGCTAGTCGCTCGTCGCTCCCCCCCTTCGGGGGGGTAGGTTAGCTCGCAGAGTCGGACCCGTGAGGGTGGCGTATGCGTCGTAATTGGCCCCGTGAGGGGCGCCAATTACGCCGACGGATTTGGCCTCCCTCACGGGGGCCAAATCCGACCCAATTCCGAGCGCGTAATTTGCCCCGTGAGGGACGCAAACCCGTCCCGCCAGGGGCGGGGGACGCGTCCTCCGTCGGATTTTTGTAGGTTCGCTCTCCTGCCCCCCTCACGGGTCCCGCGAGGTCGCTTACCCGTGAGGGACGCTAAAGCGTAATAAGCGCTAGGATTTTTGCGGACGCAAAAATCCGACGAAGGTCGCAGAAATTGCGTACGCAATTTCTGCGCTCGGAATTGGCCCCGTGAGGGGCGCCACCCTCACGGGTCCGACTCTCCGAGCGAACCTAGCCTCGCGAATAGCGGGGCGATTCGCTCGGACGGACGCAAAAATCCGAGCGCTTACCCGTGAGGGACGCTTTAGCGTAATAAGCGACCTTACCCGTGAGGGACGCTTTAGTGCGAAGGTCGCATCCCTCACGGGTCCGCTGAAGCGGACCCGTGAGGGATGCGCTAGGATTTGTCCGCGGACAAATCCGACTTCAGGTCGCTTACCCGTGAGGGACGCTAAAGCGTAA
>Ga0307931_1001432_pt1 | contig 15664 bp, 22 predicted proteins | sample OrgLakmetageno47_FD_201816 | JGI IMG/M metagenome (GOLD analysis project Ga0307931, IMG submission 201816) | Saline water microbial communities from Organic Lake, Antarctica - #47 | ecosystem: Environmental > Aquatic > Non-marine Saline and Alkaline > Saline | place: Antarctica: Organic Lake... | reverse complement strand
CTCAGCAGAGAGGCCCACGTCAAGGCGAAAGTAAAGCGCCTCGAAGAGGCCAAGTCAAAGGAGGTTCAACTGTGCCAAGACCGCGCTTTGAAGCACGCAGAATTCGCAGCCATCGCGTTATGCACGAGCGACGCCGATCTTGCCGCCTTGCGCGCTGTTTATGCCGGCGACAAAGAGTACAGCAAAGCGTTACGCAACCAAATTCGCGTGCGCCATCATGTGTACGGCATCCCATCGCTGCAGCTGCCCCGAATTGGCTCGGGCAACACCGCCGTCGAGGTTAAGCGGCTTGAAGATGGTCTTAGGAGTGAGTTTGGCAACAGATTGCCTCCGAAGCCGCCGGGCCCCACGCCTTATCCTGAGCGAGCACCGCAGCAAAACCCGACGAATCGCGCTCTTGAAATGCACGAGCAATACCTCACTTGGGTTAATGCAGCGTGGCAGGAGTTAGCGGCCATGACCAGCCAGTTAATCTTCCGAGCGCCGCGTGAGCTGGCGCAGCGTGCCGTGCGTGTCCGAGTCGTGCCTCCACGAGATGCTGCTCTCAGCGGAACGACTTTTACTGAAGATGAAGTGAGCTGGAAGGTGCTTTCGGTTTTGTGGAGTCCAGAAGACGAAGTGGTTATCGTTTGGTACTACGATGTTGATGCTGCCGTGGAGGAGGAGGTCACAGAGGAGGAAATGAAGCAATATGCCGATGCCTTCGTCAGTGAAGACCCGAGCTCAGGGCCATGCCCACCGCCTCTCGAGCGCTCCACAGTTGAAGAAATCCGGTCATGGATCTTTGCTGACCGGCAGAGGCAAGGAGCAAGCACAACGGAGGGTTTGGAGTGCGCTCTGGGGCCATAAAAGGCTCTAACAACCCCCATTTTTATATTTTTTTCGTTACATTTTTATTATATTAGAGCAAATATGCTTTTCCTGAGTTTTTTTTTCGGAAAAAGCACTTTTAAAGCGTAAATAAAGTCCGTTTTTCACCAAACCCCGCCTGTTTGCCTCTTTCCGTCACCCAAAGAAGCTATCGGCGAAGTAAAATTAACTAAAACAGACACTCGAAAATTTGACCTATCTCGGTCCGGGGGGTCTACGCAAAAGGACACTCAGCCCAGTCAGACTTGTTCTGAAGGTTACTCTTTTCTGTTGCTATTTGCCACAGTGGTGTTTCTTTGTATTTCGGGGAGTATTAACTAGACTAACTAGACTAGGAAGAAAGGCAATTATTTATTACGCTGAGTCTCCTCCTAGGTCCTCTCTGTAGACAATCCCAACTACCAGCAGGAAGAAAGTTTGCTGCAACAACCAACACGTGGCACATGAATTTACGCCGCGCTGTCTACTGCTCCTGTGCAGCCTTTAGCTCCTCTATCTTGCTTTGAATGGCCTGTTTTTGCCCGAGCGCACCGAGTGTTTTGAACCCTTCAGGTCCCAATGCCGCTTTCACTGCTTTCATTGCCGCCATCCGGAGCTGCCCTTCGCTCATCTGGCTGCTGCTGCTACCGTTACTGCTACCACCACTGACTCCTCCTCCTCCTCCACCTCCTTGCGCTGTGCCAGTTTGAGCAGCAGCACCAGAAGTAGGTGCAGGTGCCCGTTTTGTGAATTGAAGCACTTGATAAAGCCTGCTCGTAGCCCATTCCGGTCCCGACAAAGTTCCCCTGTGGTTAAACACTCCAAAGGTGGCGAGGGAGGCGGCGGGCACTGCAGGGGCCCAATTTCCTTGTTGCAAATTCCAGGCCGCGCCGCTGCGCACATAGTCCTGAAAGTTGGTGGCGAAGTCGAGGTCTAAGCCCGCTTCACCCGCTAAGGTGGTTAAGAGTGGCAGCGGCACGAGCCATTCCGGGGCGTCGACTGCAGCGGCATCTTCGCCGTCGAAAAGCTTGAAAGCATACCTGCCAGTAGTAGTAGTAGTAGTAGTTTTAGTAGTAAGTGGGATGCGACGTATACCCATAATGGCACACACAAAACGCAAAAGCACAAAAATTGTGATTGAATGAAAAAAAAGGGGGGAATACAAGACATTACACGCACGAAGGAAGAGCAGGAAAGAAAAAAAATGAAACCAAATTGTGAGTTCCCATGAAACAAGAGCTTATGCAGTTTCCTTTCTTACCGGAGGCCCAGCATTGATTCCAGCTGCTGGTCGGACAAAGAAGTTCCAGCTCCTCTTTTCCCTGCCACATTCGAGAACGGCAACGGCGCAGAATGCTCACCCGAAGGCTTCAGGAGCCTCTGGTACACGTCATCGGCAAACGTAATGGTGCACAGAGCTTGCTTGCGTGCACTCGTAACGTCGTCCTCGGTCTTAGCCAGTGAAGAGGCTTCTGCTGCATCAATAGCACTGGCTGCTCCTCCTCCAACTCCTGCTGCTGCTGCTCCTGGTACCGCTGCTGCTGAAATAGAGGATACATCATCTGTATTTGAAGAGACGGCCTCTTTTGGAGCAATTTCTGCGCTCCCATCTACCTGAAGTGAGCTCTTGCCATTGCAATGGTAGTGTTTTTTCGTACTGCGGTAGAGGCGGTCGCGGGCTTGGAGCCTCTGCAAACGCGAAGACGCATCGTCCGGTGGAGGTGGCAAACCTTTTGCGCTAATATTGCTACTGCCAGGAAGGGTTGCTTGTAGTACTGTGCCTCCAGCAGCCAATGCAGCTGCTGCTGCGCCACTGTTGCTGCCGCGAGGATCATAAATGCGGAGAACCCACTGTTTTTCACCATCTTTCCATTCTGGCTGGGCCTGCATTGTTGTTTTGAGCAGAGAAAAGCAGAATAGAGCAAAATTCAGGAACCAAACGACAAAACAAACCTATAATTGATTCGAATGTTCCAACTAAGATGTGCACAAGGAACAGAGAGAGTGCATGCACGCGCGTGAGCAGATATTGATTTCATGCAAACATTAAATTACAAGATAAAACTGAAGTATACACGCACGCACGCTCATCTTTTCCACTCCACCTGTTCCATGAGGAGGTCCACCATGACGCGCGCGTCGACTGTGGTGCACACGAAACAGCCGCCAGGAGCGAGCCAGGAGCCCAAATCCTGGAAGAAGCCTCGCGCTCGGTTTAGGCTGGGTGTGTTGGGAAAACGAACAAAAATGAAACGTGAGAAAGTGGCAAGAAAGAAGTTGAATACAACGACCAATGATAGATCAGTGGCCTATATGTGAGGAGGTGAAGGGAAAGAAGATGGAAAAGGAAATTGCACCCACCGAAAACTGTGGAGAGAAATGATATGCCATAGGTGTGAGAAAGCAGGTTCATGACATAAAGTCAACACGCACAAGTGTGCTTATTCTAGTTGCTGACCGTAGTGAATCATTTGTGCTAATGTACCTTTCAAACATGTAATGCAGGGCGAACTGCATCGACGCCACGTGAAACAAGCAGTCCGTAGCGCGGGTCAGTGCGGGGGCGTTACACCACTGCGGAACAGGCGCGGAACCTTCCCAGACTTCGGACGGGGTTTCTTCCATTTTGGACTCTCCCAAATTCACTAGCGCTAAGCGCACCGTGCTTCCACTACCGTTGCTCTTCTGCCCAGCTAAGCCGAATTCTTGAATCCGTTCCAGCTTTGTTGGTGTGGGTGGGTGTAACAATGCGCCAGCAATGGGCACAGAATCAAATATAACGAAACATACTAAGTTTAAAGGGAAAGAAGTGATGATACAAGCAAAGAGAGAAGACACAAAAATGCACTCTCCCGATGTGTGCTACCCATTCTCTATCATCATCCCGGTATACACTAATAGTACGCGCGCGACATACTGCATTCTTTCGAAGCCTGTGGCTACATGTAGCCTAAATCGTATCATGCAATCGTTTACCGCGTCATCTAGCGAGCCCCTTGCAATGTCCACGCCCACATATCGCTGCAAACCCCCAGGCACGCATTTGGCCGCTTTGTTCCATTTCTGCAAGTCACCCGCTTTCCCACAAGCCAAATCGAGCACCCGTAATCCACCACTAGCAGCAGCAGCACTTGCACTGGAACCAGCACCAGAAGAAGGATGCTGTTGAGGAGGAGGAAGAAGAGCCGCAGGATTATTGGTTAATTGGCCCCATTTCCGCGTCCCCGCCCCGAGGCGAACAGCTCCCCCCAAAAGGGCGTCTTTGATGCAATTGTTGAGCCGCCGCATGTGGTACATGCGCGACAAGGCCATGGTGTCCTGGGTCCGCACCTGTGTGCGCGTTTGTTTTCGTTAATGTTTGGAAGCATGGAGGGAGACAATCGGTAAGGTAGGGTGAATGAAAGGTGTCAGGGCCAAAGAAGAAAGAGGAGGAGACGAAGGAAGAAAATAGAGCCGTTGAGGGCAGAGGCAGAGAGAGGTTAAGCGAAGACGAGAAAGATAAAACAGGATGGAAAACGAAATGGCCACGCACAGTAAAAGAGAGCGGAAACGCAATAGTGCAGCATAAGAGAATCAACACAATGACACAGTCAACCGCTCTACATGGTTCTACCAGTTTGCTGTACGCATTGGCCGCGGTTTGTTGGTCGGAACCCCAAGAAGAAGAAGATGCCGCACTTGATGATGGCGTCACCACCTCGACTGAACTTCTAACGCTGTCACCTGCAACGGGCGCTGCTGAAGAGACAATCGAGGACGGAGGAGCTGGGAACGATGATGGCTGAAGGGGCGGCACAGCAGCAGAGGAGGACGAAGAAGGAAGAGGCAGCTGTTGCTGCGGTTGTTGTCGTTGCGGCAGTGTTGGCTGTTCCTCTCGGGTGAAAGGCGGCGGCAGTTCCCCCCTTTGGAGAGGGGGTCCTTCCCAGCCCGGCGGCGCATACTCCGGCGATGGGGGGCGCCCCATACTCCAACTCGGAAGCGGAGATGATGGCGATAGTGTTGATGCACGATCAGATGGCCCTTTGCTAACAGCGGGGGTGGTGTTCTGCGCCTGCGACGATGATGACGACGACGATGATGACGACGAAAGAGGAGGTACCGGCGGGGCACTTTCGGGAGAATGCGGCGCGAAGGCAACAGGAGCGCTCGCTTGAGGAGTGCTCGTGGCAGGCGGCGCAGAATGACCCGGTGGATAGCCCTGAGGCGAAGGCGGGCGTGGCGGAGGTAAACCCGGCGGAGACGGCGGTCTTGTCAACGCCTTCCCGTTATTTGTTTGCTGCCTCTGCCCACCTGCCACAGCAGTCGTGCGAGCAGCCGCAGCGCCGCGAGGAGAGGCAGAAGCTGCGGAATGACCGCGAGGGAAGCCCGGTGGCGAAGGTGGTGACGCTAAAGGTAGGCCGGGGGGCGAGGCAGGGACCGGCAACATTGCCGCATTGTCTGTAGGTGGTACAGAATCAGGCGAATGGGGCACGAACGCTCCTGCGGTTGTCGTCACTGAAGAGGGCGGAGGGGACCGTGGCCGTTTCTTCGATTCGCTGACGCCGCTGTTGCTAGCGACAGCAGTGGGAACCACTGCAAGAGGAGCCGGAGCTGCTGCCGGTGGTGCTGCTGCTGGAGGCACGAATTGGTGCAACCACACTGTTTCGCCAGGGCCCAGGGGCTGGGGCGTCAGGAAAGCATAGGTGCCTGGCAACCACCCGTCGCCCTTGAGCTTGGCGGCCTTGTTGCGATCCGTTAAATGCGCTAAAAACCTGGATGTATAAAAATGCCACCGCGGAAGAATGAGCAGATGGGTTTATTGGGGGAAAAGCACATGAGTCGCGCAGAGAGGATAGGCAGTAGTGGATTATAATTCCTTTTCAAACCGCAGCCAGCGTGAGCACTAAACACACCAAGAGTGCATCGGAAATGTTAAATTCACATGGTGAGTGACTTGCTCAGCCTGCTGACCACTCACCCAGCGAGTTTGTGGGCTTGAGAAGGGCCGCCCACAACGCGGCACTCAAACGAGCTCAGCTGGCGGATTTTGTCCACTTTCTTGTCGAAGTCTTGCACTAGCCCCGGCGGGTGTTGCGGCCCGGCCGGCGACGGCGCCATGATCATCCTCAAGGTAAGCGCTTGGAAAGGCTGCGGCAAGACGCAACGGTCGTCAGGAGACGGCGGTGGTGTTGTCAACTTGAGCTGCACGAGTGGAGTGCGCACAGGGCGGGTGCCCGGCGCAGCGCCACGTGGAATTTCTTCGACTAGTAAGTCAAAGGTGGCGGCAGCTTCCTCAGCTGGAGCGCTCAGTGTTGGGTCAGGCCGCATGCTGCCGTGGTCTTGGTGGTCGTCTTCATCGTCTGAGCCGATCATTTTATGGCTCTACTCGCTACCAAATGGACAATAAAAATTTAAAAGAGGAGATTGCTATTTATCTAGATAGCTATATCGTCCACTTCAGGAGCCAGATTCCGCGCATTCGCTCCGTAAGCTGGTAAATTTATTATAATATAGATATCCAGTACAATAATTTCTACGCTACGAAGGCGCAGGTAAATATGCTATCCCGAGTCGCCGTTCGAGACTATACAAATCAACGCGGCGAAACTGTAGCAGTGGCCACAGACAACAACGGGATGTCGTGGCGTCCTACTGTCTCAGAGGGGCTGTAGCTGTACTTCCTGTATGTATACTGTAATGTATACGCCACGCCCTGATGAGGAGCTTCGAGATGAAGTTGTTGAGCTGATTGTGAGCTGTGAGAAGCAGAGAGAGAGGAGGACGCTGATAATGCTCTAACATAGTATGATGGATAAAAATTGTTTCACGTCTCACTTCCGTCGTCAACATCTCGCTGCCTGCTGCCGGCCGACGTCTTCTCGTGTCATCATGCGAGGACACGACAGACACGTCGTTCACTTTTTTCACTTCACAAATTTACAAAACAAGAAAAATGCCTGCCCGAGCATACGGCATGAAAGAGGGCCAAGGGTTCAGCGCCGATCAGTTGGTAGGATTGTCTCTAAGCTATGTTTCATTATTATTTTCGCACTACTTCATGCAACGGGTGTGCATGTGTGAATGAAAGTGTCTCCAACGATGGTATCCGGCATCCCACTGCATGTATGCAGTAGGCCTCACAATTCCCATTTCTCGTCGCTGTCAGGCCTTGGGCGAAATGATTCATTGCGTGGAGAGGGTATCTGACGTTCTGGTAAGTTCATATGCCGCCTAACATAGCCTCTTCCTTGATGTTATAGCGTGAATTTTTGCCTAGCTTATTCATAATTACAAGTGCACGCGTGGGCAAAAGAGAAAATCATTAAACACGTGGTCTGAGCAATGACTTCAAGGCCTCTTATAATGGTTTCGCCCACACGTGGTAGAATTCGCTCTGGCTAAAAGAAGGCTCAGAGTTGGACGTGAAGAGTTTGCTTGCGCGCGGCAGTTCATTGCTCTCTGAGTTCCATTCTAGAAGAGTCTTTGTATCTCGGGAATTGTGTGTTTTGTGCAACATGCTTACCGTTTAGGTTGTTGATCTAATGCTATTCCCATCTGTGTGCCATTATTGTGCGTGTTCTTGTCGCATGTGTCATGCATATCTTTTTTCGATGAACATCAGGGCAAAGGGGCTCTCACGCCATGGGTGATCTGGGGCGCCGTCTTTTTCACCCTGTACTACATGGCCAAGCTCGCGATCATGGCCCTGCGTCTGGTGTGGGCACTCGTGTACGCCATGTTCTTGGCAAAAAGGATTCCTTCCGTAAAGGTGTCGGTGATTAGTAGCATGATTATGCAGCTGCATTATTTTTTCTCTGCTAGTCCACTGCCCTTCTTTCTCTCGTGTCAAGTACCTGTCCTCAATCGCACACTTCCCTGGCTCTTTTCGTAACACCCGTCCTATCTCTACAGCATTGGTGCTCTGAAAAATATACATTGCACTTATCTCAAGTTGCTGCTGCTTGTTTTGTTCTGACTTTTGTTTTTACAACATGTAGATCGAAGTAACCAAGGAAGAGTCGGAGCCGGTGCTGAGCGGGTACAAGAAGTTTGACCCTTCTAAGCTTCAAGACCCCAAAGGCCAGGTGTTCCAGTGGGACCCCAGCACGATGAACGAGCTCGGTCCACCGCTCCAGGCCATGAGCAAAGATGAGGTATGGAGGGAAAGAGAAGAAAAGAAAAGTAGAAAGAATACAAGAAGAAGTGAGGTTAGTGTTAGGGTGTCCTGGGATGTGTGTAGTGTTCAGGAATAGTTGATTCATCGCTTCTGTTGATGCTGTCGCTGGTGGTTTGTGTATTCTTTGAACGTTATCTTCAGTTTGCTTTCGTTGATTGTCTTGTTGGATGGTTTTCTTCTTGGAACGAGAAGTGCAAGCGCACGCAAATGCAATGAACACCAATATAATATGCACTTGTACGCTAACACTACTAGGTGAACGCTGTAGTGGCGAAGGCTCGCGTGGCATCGGATGCTTGGAATCAAAGTTCGTTTGAGACGCGCCGCCACGCGCTCAGGACTATCCTCAAGTTCGTCCTCGAAAACCAAGCACAAATGGCGCAGGTAACAAAGAAAGGGGGAGAACACTCGAATAACTAATTTTGCGAAGATGTAGTGGAGTAGCGCGGTAGCGATATTTTGTTTATAGACTTTATGGATTTGCCAATTCCGTCTGCATATTGTGATCTATCGTTTTCTCTTTTTCTCCCTTTCCTTATCTTACTCATGTTTTTCATCACATTATCTCCCCACATGTATTGATATTTCTTAAAACACATCCTTCTCTTCAGGTCTCGGTGCGCGACAGCGGCAAGACCCAAGTGGACGCGATGATCGGCGAAGTGCTGACCACCTGCGAGAAGCTCAAGTGGACCATCGCGAACGGGGAAAAGTACCTCAAAGACGAACCACGGGACGTAGGCGCACTCATGGTCATGAAAAAGGTACACGCAAGTTCTTAGGATGTCGCGCTTCTACTCCTCTCTTGTTCTTTCGTGATGAAATAATCAAATCGACAATTACGTGCGTTTGTTTAATGATGCCTACGTACATACACTTTCTTTATTCACGTATACAGGAACTGTATATCTGTGATCTGCTTTCAGCTATCTTCTTGACTCATTTCTATTTCGATTTATTCTCATTTCTATTCTATTCTATTCGATTTCTTTCTATTCTACAGGTGCATGTGAAGTTCGTGCCCCTCGGCGTGATTGGCGCGATTGTGCCCTGGAACTACCCCCTGCACAACGTCTTCAACCCGCTGATCGCCACGCTCATGACGGGCAATGCGCTGGTCCTCAAGGTGATTAAATGAATGGGTGGGTGGGTGTAAGTGTGGATGGATGTGTACAGCGCCCATTGTGTCACTTCTGTTCCTTGTGTGGACGAGCATCTGCGGCCCTGTTTCCATTCGATGTGATGCTCAGTCCTCACGTTTTTTTTGTCCAAATGTCGTCATCACACACTCATTACCGGGCTGCATCTTTTTTAATGTCACACACCCGCCATCGCAATCAATTGCAAAAATTAAACGCGTTCACCATCAAGCACAACCAACTACCATCACATTTGCAAACACCATCAATCAATATTACTCACAATCGACCATTCAATAATTAGGTCTCGGAGTACGCCTCGTGGTCTGTCGCGTATTATTCTCGCATGATCAACGCTTGCCTCGAAGCAGCTGGAGCGCCGCCAAATTTGTGCCAGTTTGTGGTACGAGATGTCATGAGAAAAGAGTGCATACTTCACTAAGAAGTTCTTACATCATGCATTTGCCTTTTGCTTTATTCATCTGTCCTGTTTCTGGCTAATCCTTCCACTCTTCCTCTCTGATAAACTCCCAAACACAACACCCAACCAACAAAAGGTGGGCTACGGCGAGACGGGAAATGCGCTCGTGACCTCCGCGATTGACAAGCTGATCTTTGTGGGGTCTCCTGGAGTGGGCGTGCATGTGATGAAGGCGGCCGCTGCCAACCTCACCCCTGTAGTGCTGGAGCTGGGGGGCAAAGACCCCTTCGTGGTGAGAGATGCTTATTGTATTGTGTTTGTATTAGAGACAAATAACCTCACCCCTGTAGTGCTCGAAATAGTAGGTAAGGACCCGTTCGTGGTGAGAGACTCATATTGCATTAGGGAAGAGTGCCGATAATGAAGGTTTTGACGGTTGCGTGTCCTAGAGTAGCATCACAGCCAGAAATGTCGAACGATTCAAGCGACTGCCTTCACGTTCTTCTCCTTTTCTCCTCGCGTGCTCCCCCTCCTCCTCGCAACCCACCAATCAATCCAAAAGGTCTGCGAAGACGCTGATGTCGATGGCATCGTGCAGACCGCGTGCCGGGGCGTGTGGCAAAACATGGGCCAAAACTGCGCCGGGCCGGAGCGGTTCTTCGTCTACGAAGGGTGCTTCCAAGAATTCTGCGACAAGGTAACCTACGTAGTACATGATATGAGTACGCTGACGTAAGCGAAAGTAAGGAAGCGCAGCAGCAGGAGCAGCTAGAAATAGACACAAAAATACGCAGTTAAAATTCAACTTCAGAACAATGCTTCTTGATATTTTGTGCCTCCTGTGATGCTATACTCTCCTTGAATTTTGTGTCTCGAAATATCACTTCTCTCGTCTTTCTTCCACTTCTCCCTCTCCCTTTTCCCCCCTTTTTGTCTACCTCCTCTCCTAAGGTGGTGAAAGTGGTGAAGGGCATGAAGCAGGGCCCCCCACTGCACGACGCCCAAACCGACTGCGGCTCAATTCCCATGGGCCCCAAGCAACTCCTGCACTTCCAAGCCTTGGTCGACGACGCGGTACTGTTCTAGATACTAGAATAGAAATACATAGGATAGAAATACATAGGATAGCATAGAACAGAATAGAAATAAGACACGAGACGACACCATTGTGTGAGTGTGCAGTTGAGAGATGTAGCAAGATATGTCGTTGCTCATATGCCTCCTCACAGTCAACTCCATCGTAAAAACTGCGCCACTTTCATGACCTTCCTTTCTAATGTGTGTGGGCGTATCCTTGGGTGCGTCTACGTTCTATGAACACAACCAAACAAACAACGAAACGGCAGGTCGCAAAGGGCGCCTCTTTGCTCAGCGGTGGCTTCATTCCTGAAGCGCCTTCTCCCCTGGCCTCGGGCTCTTTCTACCCCCCAACGGTGCTCGCTGACGTGCCGGAAAGCGCCAACATCGCCCAAGAAGAGATTTTCGGCCCCATCATGTGTATCTTCAAGGTAATTTTTGCAGGAAGAGTTGTGTGATGGTGGTGGGATGAGGTGGAGGGAATTTGAATGTGAATGGAGCTGCCATAGCGAATATTCCATGCGATTACAAGTACATACACGTGCTCAAACATATTTGCATTCACACACGCGACAACCACACACACACACGCCGTGACACTTACCACCTCTAAGAACCACACAAAAAACACCAAAACCAATCCAACCAAATTGCCCAAACCTATGCAAAACTCAAACCCCAATGAACCGAACAGGTGAAAGGCAACAGCGACCAGGAAGCGATTCGCATGGCCAACAACTGCGACTTTGCGCTGTCCTCGTGCGCGTTCGCCAAGAGCGCCAAGCGGGCAAAAGCAGTGGCCGACCAGCTGAATGCGGGCATGAGCAGCGTCAACGACCTCGAGGTGTTACATGTGGGAATGTGGCACATGTGGCACATGTGGGATGATGGAATATGCATTGATTGGTTGATGGTGTGTGTGAGGATGATTGGGTGGGTGGTTGTTGTAGTAAAGCAGGGTGTTGTTTCTTCTTGCTTCTCCACTCCTTTCCCTTTTTTTCAACTTCAATTGTTACCGTTCGACGCTTTGTCTCTTTCTGTGCCTCCTCGCGAAATGTCAAGAACATCCCTACCATCCATCAATTGTCGACATCAATACTCATACCTCTCTAGCGTTTACGCGACTATTCACTCAGGGCTGCACCTACATGTCGCAGTCCCTCCCTTTCGGGGGCGCCAAAAAGAGCGGGTTCGACCGTTTTGCGGGGCCAGAGGGCCTCCGGGGCCTCACCATGATCCGCAGGTAACTAAGGCATATATATATTAGAGTATTAGAGCACTTGCTGCGCGTGTTGAGGTCTGATGGTGGTTTGGCGAAACATTTTCACATCCTCCAAAATGATGATGCGTGTGTGTGCCTTGGTTGAGGCACAACGCTTGCGCGCTGTTTTCATTGTTCTGTTGTGTGTGCCTTTCTCTCTCACACATCCTTCCATCTTTCCATTGCTATTTTTATGCTACTTCGCCGTTTCTCTTTAATTCAGCTGCTGCGAAGACCGGTTTGGCCCCATTCGGAATTCGATTCCGCCGCCGCTCGCTTACCCCTCCAAGGGCTATGGCACCGACTTCGCGCAGGGCCTCATTCAGATGACGTAAGCACGCTATAACAGTAGTGGGATGCGTTTCTGTGGCTTTTCGAGTGATGTGCATTCGCGCGCGCGTGTGTATGTGCAGCAATTTATTTTCGACTCTTTTGATCTTCATTGTGTTGTACCTTCCTCTTTTCGACTCCACCTTCTTCTCGTGCTTCATTGTTCCATTCCCCATTCTGCTGCATTCCCTTTTTCTATTTAGGTACAACCCCTCGATGTTTGCCAAGGCCAACGGTCTTGTGAAACTGCTCGTAGCAGTAGTTAAGACGGCAGTGGCCAAGTAAGCAGGGCCTGCTACAGGTCTAAACCTTTTGCTCCTTTTCCTCTTCGAAGAGTGCACACAAACCAACACCCATGAGCTGCAGGGATATGCCTCGTAGCGCCATCATCGCAGTGTGAGTTTAGAAGGGCCGCTGGATATTAGAGCCCAGTTGCCACTTCGGTATTGGGGACGAAGGCTAGATCGCACTGCGCACTGCCGTTTGTGGATGGGTTTGTGGTGCATTGCAAGCTCTCCTGAAACAGACCACTGTACTGCTCCAGCGCGTATCTGCATAATTCGGGTTTATCACTTATTATAGTCCGAACTCGATTAAAGAATTGAAATAGGAGGGGGGTGCTCATAATTCAGTTATACTCAAAGTCCGTAAAGAGCAGAACGCCAAAGAACTACTTTTTTCATGACTCGACGGGAAAAAAAAGCCGCCTAAATGGCACCCTCCCCCTGTATAGCTACTATCTGTAACACCAGTCCTCCCCTTGGGGGAGGCGCGAAAAAAAAAATTGACCTGAAAAAAAATGAAACGGTTTCAACTAGGCCTCCGGAAAAAAAGTCGAGCTCTTATTTGGAGATCCCTGGGAAAAAAAGGCGGCAAGATGGCAAGCCAGCGGAAAAATTTCTAGCCCCAACGGACAAATATTTAGCCCAACGGACAAGTGAATATCCCAACGGTCAAGTGCTTTTCCTCCCTGTAAAAACATTTACGTAAAAAGTGCGGTGTTTGCCTTTTTTCGAGCTTTGACTTGCTTTTTCCCGGAGCCCTAGTTTTAACGGCTAGCTAGCTACTGTAAGTAGCTAGCTGCGGCCTAAGCGGTCCCATCTATCCAGCTGTAGACTGTAGACACTTTACTGTATATAAGTATTGCGCAAGAGCTCGTCATCTAGCGCGTTGGAAGCTCCTATCTCCGTCGCTGCAGCTACCCTGGTCACTATTGCCTGACAACCAGACTTCTTGCTTTTTTCAACATGCCCAAAAAGTACCGACACACCATGCCCTTGGATCCATTTTGGATGATTGGCGGCCTGCCGGACCAAAAATTGAGGCAATTGGTAGGACTGTGCTATTTTTGTCGGCCTGGGAAAATAGGTGTCCATACGTTGAGTACATGACTGACGGCATTTGAATTTTACATTTGCACATGCGCAGGAGAAAGCATGGCAAGAGGACACCCGACGAGTAGTGCAAGAAGAGGACGCCAAGGCAGCAGATCTCTCAGACGCGTCGCTGGCTGCTCAGCGCCGTGCTGACACCGCAGAAGCTCAGCAAGATTTAGAGCGCGCTCTGGCCAATCAACGCAAAGAGCACAAAGCGGCGGTGAGTTAGCGGATTGTTATGATTTTCGATTTCGTAGGTCTTTTTTAGTGGGTCCTTCAAGTCAGGTAGAAGGGCCTACCGAGGGAAGAGGGGCTCGGCATTTTCTACGGGTTTGCTATACAGAGGTAGAATTCGTGGACGCGCACCTTTCACAACAGCATACACTATTTCAAGACTAACGATCAAGTGCTGCTGTTTTATTGTCTTGAATGATTCGGCGCGTGGGTTTAACTAGATGGCGCACAAGGCAGCAGAGAATGAGGCGTTGCGAGCTGAGGAGCGCCAGAAAACAGCCGACATCGAATTACAGCACCAACAGGAACTTGCTGCGCTTGAATCGGTCGGTATATTCCATTAGATTTAAAAGTTCGTTCGCATGCGCGATCAAGCTCTTCATACGTAGGTGTTCGTAGTAAATTTTCGTTTACTTTCCACGTAGAAGCGTGAAAAGCAATAGAAGTTGAATACCGCAATTCCTGCTTCTAAACTCATTTTCATTCCTTGATCCACAGAGGTTGCGTAGTGAGGCAGCGGCCGAAAAGGAGCGTGCAGTGGGAATAGCTCGAGCAGAAGCAGAGCAGCATTTGAAGGTGTGAGCATTTATAGGCAAGAAATTTAGAGGAGGATAGGAGTATGTAGAGAGAAAATAATGCTTTTCCAAAATTTCAACCCTGGCATGTTTTATTTTTGTCCTAATTTTGCTTCGAATAGGAGCGCGAGCGGGCGATGGATGTCGCGTTTGCGCGGCACTTAGCGAGCGTTGTCGCCCACGAACGAAGCGAAGCCGAAGCGTATTTGGCGTTTCGCATGGCGAAGTTGCAAGCAGCAGGCGACCTGCAGGTTCGATGTAGGAAGATTTATTGCACGGGGAATTTTCTTTGTGCTACGAAGCCACAACTATGTATACATGTACACGCAGCAGGGAAAGGCGATTGAGGATTTCAATTGGTCTTTTCATGCACTTGCTCTCAAGTACATGCATTCCTAAAGCCGCACTCTAAGTGTACTCCACGTTCAGCTCAGCCAGGCTAGTTCTTTCCGATTCATCAACATACGTAGATTTTTTGCTATTTGTTGGTATTTCTTTGCAGTTAGGGCGTATAATCTAATCTCATCTCTCTCCGCTCAAGTACTCGTGCGGTCAGGTGGAAGAGCTGACGAGTGCGTTGAGGACAGCGCTCGGTGGTGGCACTCCGGGAGGCTGGCTGCGCGTGTAACAAGCTGAACATGAAAGAGAGAAGCCTTGCAATTCAAACCCAGTTCACAAGGTCCATTGAAGACACAGCACGCTTTCAAGTCTGTGGTGTGTCCTGCAAGCTGAACTCAGCACCACACTAAGCACTAAGGCGAGATGAGGCACGCATTTCGAGAACGCAAATCGATAAAAGATAATCAAAGAAGGATATTTACATATGTCGTGCGCACTCGTTTAAGGCGCAATGCCATTGGAATCGAAGGACACAATTACGCAAAGCGAAAAGATCGCGCCTGCCAGACTACAAGGAAATCACAAAAACACTTCGCCGATGTCTAACTAGTAACGTCTAATGGCCTCTCACCTCTCACGACACGGGTCAAGTGGCAAAGGGTAACTTAGTAGTCAGAGCACATTAAATATTGCGCCGAGTATTTGCCTTTCATTCGTCAGTTAAAATAATTCGGTTTACTGCATATCCTTCGTGAAACTTTGCGTCTAGGTCTCAAAGACAACAGAACTCGAACTCGAACTAATACAAACCCAAATGGCACAGAAGCCAATGCTGCGGGCAGAAGTGGGAATGCGCGTGCGTTGCGCAAACAAAGCAAGTGCGGAATGATTCAGGAGGGAGAGGGGC